>Ga0210049_1004861_pt1 | contig 11622 bp, 8 predicted proteins | sample CryGeyCG2014_300_2_FD_183964 | JGI IMG/M metagenome (GOLD analysis project Ga0210049, IMG submission 183964) | Groundwater microbial communities from aquifer - Crystal Geyser CG06_land_8/20/14_3.00 (SPAdes) (version 2) | ecosystem: Environmental > Aquatic > Deep subsurface > Groundwater | place...
GGGAGATAGAAGATATTGCCCGCGATCAGCTTAAACACTCAAGACTAAATGACCTCGGGCCAAACTTTAGTTTTTATTTCGTAGCCAAAGAGGCAAAATACATCAGGTTCCATACTGAATATTTAGATTCCTGCCTATTGAATGCAAACAGTCCTTTTGTCTTAATATTAAACAGTGACTAATTTTATCCAAATACCAATAAAACTAAAAACCTGGTTTTCAAGAAATCCCGGCCTTTTAATTGTTGCAGGCGTATATTTGTTTACCTTTTTATACATGCTTCCTCTTAGGAATCAGGCATTCCAGGATGACTTTGCCTACCACCTAACCGCTAAAAATTACTACGAGACCGGCATCATAAAGTTGTCGGACTGGGGTTCTGCATCCTTAATCTCACAAATATACTGGACAACTTTATTTACTAAGGTTTTCGGTTTTTCAATGAAAATAGATCATCTTTCAACCATTGTTCTTTTTTTTATAGCCATTTGTCAAGTACCCCTTTTTTTGCACACACTTTCTACATGTTTAAAGTTAGGAATTTCAGTTTGAATTTGATAGGTGACATTTTAAGCTTGGTGTGAATCCGCTCTTTGTTGTAGTAGTTGATGGTTCTCTTTCCTTAATTTGGCTAATATTTCCTCTTTAACTTCTTTAGCAATAATAAGTTCCTAATTATATAGAAACTTTGTGCATTTTAAGGGGTACCTGTCCTGGACAACCCAGAAGATTACTAGATACAACAAAGGCTAAAAAACTATTTGGCTTTTCAGCTGAAGTAGGTCTCAAAACAGGGTTAAGAAAAACTATTGATTGGTTTCTACCAATCTGGAAAAAGGAAAATAAAATATCTAGTTAATCAATTTATCTTCCGGTAGCTGACTTGAATATTTTCAAAATTCAAAACTACGGGAAACTGAAAACCTTCAAGTTTAATTCCCTTTAACAAAGTTCCTTTGCATGGAAGTAAAACTTCATAATTTCTTTTCAGTCCGTCGGTTATTAATTTAAGTGTTGCAGTATTATCTTTTTGCCAATTAGCCGAAGAGTTAGACTCCCATGAAATAAAAACTGATGATGTGAGATTTAATAAAGCAATTTGTGGTGATTGGATATAATTTTCTAAATCCGCAATTTTATAATTTCCAAATTCAGCGGGAACTACCCACGCTTCAGAAATTCCTGCAGAATCTGCATTCAACGTTTTACTAATTACCATTCTGACAAACCTGGCTGGAACAGCGGTAAATTTTATTTCTACCGGCTTTCCACTTTCAATTCTGAAAATTCTCTCTGTCTCAGCAACTTTTTTCCAACTTACATCGTCTGTAGATATTTCAATCGAGTAAGCGGTGGGGGTATTATTCGCAAAAGCATTGACCCAGACAAATCGATCCGGTTCCAAGATTTTTCCTAAATCAAATCCTAAAAAGGTTTTTTCTTCATCCCAAGTAACCCGATCTGCCTGCCAGACAGTATCCGTATTTTGATCAATCAAGTTACTACTGACTCTTTCTCTCCAATTACTACTGGCAAGAACCTTAGCCGAATTGTAAAAATCTCTCTTAGTTTTAGCATAGGCTTGTGCAATTGCCAAAGGAAACTGCTTATCGTTAAGTAATTTCCCGGCTTCCAAATCCGGTTTGGCTGAGACAGTAAAAGTAATAATAGGTCTTATTACACAAGAGTAAGTATTACTAAAATAGTAAGGCTCTGATAAATCTTTACCAAAAACCATTTCTGTTTCCGCTACTCCCCGACTTAATTTTTCAAATTCCTCTTTGGTTGAAACTAAACCTTTTTCTTTTGAATAAAAAAATGGATAAATGTTTTGAGTGGCAATCTTATTTTCCACTACTTTAGCAACAAGGTCATCATAATTTTCCGCCAAGAAAAAATCATAGCGGTCAATTCCGTATCTCCAGGCTATAGCTGTTGTTTCAGGCATTTGAGCAACGGAAAATGCGTCGGCAAAATAACCTCTAGCATCATCAGCAACATCAAAATATAAAACGTCCCCCTTTTCTATTTTAGGCAAATCCTTTAACAGCTTCCGATAAAACTGCCCAACAGGCGCTGTTCTATTTTTTAATAGGGAGTTTTGATAGATTAATCCTGTCGATAAATTTCCAAAACCATAGATAAATACAAGAACAAAAAAGGCTGTCTTTGAAAAAGACTCTTTCTCAAAGTTTTTATATAAAACACCTAACAATAAAACAAGAGCGAAAAACGAATGGGCAAAGTACCTGTTTATAGAATTAAAAATTACCGTGGGACTATATGCCGAATAACTCACTAAACTAACTAGAATCCAAAAACAAAAAAGAAGATAGTAAACCTTTATTTCTTTCCGGATGTAGAAAAAGATAGTTATTAAAATAGCCAAAACCACTCCCCCCAAGTAGACAAGTCCAAGCTGACTGGAGTTGGGATTTAAAAGTGGCGTTGAATAAATCTCTTGGGAAAAAAAATACCAAATAACAGCAAACGGGATGCCAATTAATATCAGGTATCCTTTTTTTGACTTTCTAAAAAGCAGATAGGTCAAAAATATTAAAACTAAGGAGAGCAAAAAGAAATGCTGATATTTAGTAATCCAATCAGGAACAAAAATATTCGAAAGGGATGAAAAGTAGCCATACAGAATTGAAAAATCTCCCTTAAGTAGTGCCTTTATAAACACCAGCACTTCCTGCGACCTCCTGTCCCCGTTTTGAATAAAATACTTATAAAAAATAAATATAAATGGCAACAGCCTTAGTGCTGATTGATAAACATACTTTATTTTTTTTCTTGCTGTAATAAATAATATTTCAAACAAAATTACAGGAGCTATCAAATAGTGTGTTCTTACCCTTGCAAATTCAACTGCCAGAAAGAAAAAGCCAACCGCCAAAAAATATAATAGGGGTTTCCTTTTCTTATAGTAATTCCAGTAGAAATATAACAAAAGTGAAGTTAAGATTACACTCAAACTAGTAATCACACTATTGAAAAGGCGGATAAAACCATCGGAGGCAATATATCCGCACGCATACAAAATTGATGAAAGCTTTCCGTACTTTTCCCCAATGACCTTAGAGGCTACCTTATAAATAACCAAAGTGGACAAAAAATATACCAGAAAGCCCAAGAGGAAATAATAAACCGTTTTATATTTGAAAAGTAGATAAACAGGATAATAGAAAAAGGCTGTATATTTATACGATCCTTCGCCTAAAATCCCCTTTCCCAAAAAACCTGCAGGTTCTTGAATGTGCGCCAATTTGAAAAAGAGTGCGTTGTCATCCTGCCATGGTAGCATCAAAATTGTCTGACCGTAAGAAATAACTACAATAGCAAGAAGGACTAACCAATAATTATGTTTTAAAAAATTAACAAACCTTTTAAAGATTTCCATGGGAATATGGATAAAGCAAATCTTTATATTTGCCAAAATCGATTTTTTCGTAACTATCTTTGAGTATATAGGAATCAACCGACTCCTCAAGCATAACGTTTTTTACAAGGTAGTTTGCCGGCTCTCCCCCATACGCTTGAACAGACACTCTGGCAAAGCTTGTATTCCGAGGCGCAAGTGTTAACAGTTCGACTTTTTGCCAACCATCTCCATAATATCGAGGGGATACACTGCTGTAGGCACCATTCCCCCCTAAGAAAGATGAAGAATCAAAAAAATCGATTCTTAAAAAAACACTACGTTTCTCTTTTTTAACAGATTCGCTAGATTTCAAATAACCAGATACCTTGTAAACAAAATTCGATTTAATATTTATTTCTTGCGACAGAAAATCACCGCTACTTAACTGAATATTGTTGGGGTTTACAAACTTAGTATCCTTAAAATAGGGAATTTTTACCAAAAATAATGCTGCATCAGGAGCCTGCCAGGGCTTATATGAACTTGCAACCACAAAACTCATCATTTCCTCTATGGCCAAACCAGAAAATGTATCACGCATTTCGTCTACCGGTTTTTGAAAATATTTCAATGAGTTGGGAAACACTTCCGGCATCCAACCATAAAAGTCACCAGATGCCCAATCCATATTAATCAGTGCATAATCTGCTCCTTCTTCTCGAAATTCTGCAAGCGAATAAGAAGTAGCTCTTACAAAATCGGCTCTTTTGACATTTCCGGGAAGCGGGTCAAAGGGGTGGGACGCCACCAAAGAATCTTCCGGTAAAACTTTTCTGGATTTATTCAAAATCTCGTCATAAGTCCATTGTTTTGTGTAGTAATAGCTATTGATAACGGAATTTTTCAAAGGAGTAAATACTACTCCAATAATGATAAGTAGAGAGAGGTATTTAAAAAGGGGTTTGTTTTTTAATCTACCCAAAAGTGAACTAATAAATACCGCACCCAAAACCATTAATAGTGGGGTTATGGTAATAAAGTTTCTAATATAAAAACCCCCGACTGAAAAATAAACCATGACAAAGAAAAAAGGTAAAATCTCCGCCAAAAGGAGAAGAGTTTGTCTGCCGAACTTTTTAAGAGAAAGGAATAGTCCTAGAATTACAGAAACAAAAAGTGGCAGACCGTAATCGATGTGATAGAAATAATAAAAGGGGTAGGTTATTAGTTTCATTCTCCCCATTGCATATTTTTTTGAAACATATGAAAGAATGTCTAAAGACTTTTCGAAATATAGCCAAAAGTAAGGATTAAGTAAAATAAAAACCGCTGCCGCCGAAAGCCCCGCTAAAATAATTTTGCTGGAAAATAACTTTTTCCTATCAAACCATGAAGCATAAATATGAGAAACCAGCAAGGGGAGAACGGCAAAAACTTGGTACTTTGTCGAGATCGAGAGGCCCAAAAAAACACCGGCCAACAAGTAATTCTTAACCGATGAATTTTCAATTATCCGATAGCTGAAGATTAATGAAAGAAGCAGAAAAAAAGCATTGTAAGTATCCGGCCAGCCGATGTGGGAATTCACAACAGCTTTAAAATTAACTGCAAGCAAAAGCGCGCTAATTAAAGCAATATCTTTGTTAAATAATTTTTTAGCCAATAAATAAACCGCCAATACATTGCCCAGACTAAACAGTGCCGTTACATACCTACCCCAAAACAGAGCATTTACCTCTCTCTCCCCGAAAATAAAAACCTGAAGGATACGCTGCGCTTCAAGCTTAGCTATTGGAATATGCACCAAGCCGTCAAAGATTTGAACAAGGTGGGTTAGATAATATCTTCCCCAACCAAGAGGAACAAACAAAATCTTAAAAAAAATATAATTCACCAAAGGGACTACTGTAGGATAGTCATAACGTAGAGGGTCAAGATTACCGTTCTTAATCATAGAAACCGCCGCTGAATAGCTCATTCCCTCATCTGAGAGGAATTTGTTATAGCCCGGGTTGGTGCCAACAAAACGAAGGCAAGCTGCAACAAGTAAAATTGCAAAAAGAATTTTATTTTCGGTAAGAAATTTGATGAAACGTCTTATCATTTTTTTGGTTTAGCAACAAATAACCAACCCAAAGAAACTCTAATCAAAATATACTCAATAAACTTGGCAGTTTTTCCCCACGAACTAACTGTTTTCAAAAACCATCCAATAATTGGAATTAACAACCCCCTCTCCTTGTCTAAACCATACTTCTTGTTATTCCTTATTACATCCAGCGTTATATCATCAATTTTAAAAAATTTATTAACCATGTCATAAAATTCTCCGTAACTGGGAAGATTGATATCGTCGTAGGAAGTTCCTTTTTTACTTAATCTCAAGTAAAGATTGGCTATCTTTTTGGGCAGAAATGAAAGCAGAGGAAGATGATAGTGCGGCTCAATCGGCCACCACTTGTTTGCCGTAGTAATGTGCAAAATTCCGTCAGGTTTTAAAACGCGTCTGATTTCCTTCAACATCAAGTCCGGATTCGCGACGTGCTCGATAACTTCAATTGAGGTTACAATATCAAAGCTGGCGTCCGCAAACGGTAACTGTTTGCCGTCGTAAAGAACCACCGGCGACTTAATCTTGAGGAGTTTCAATAATTCTCTTGAGGCGGCAACTTCTTCTTCAACGATATCGCAACCAACTGAATTTGGAAAATACCGTCCCAAGGTTGTTAAAGTCAAACCTATTCCGCAACCCAAGTCTAAAAGTTTTGCTTTGTCATCCTTATAATTTAGAAGTATTTCTGCCGTCCTTTTACCTTTATACGGTGCGACCTTACTGTACCATCTCAACCAGTTTTCGTTTTGTGTATATTGACCGTATTTCTTAAGATATCTAAAAGCAATGCTCTTATTTAACTCTTTCATTTTTAATTTTTGTAGCAATAAATAACCTGTGAGAAAATGGCTTACCTTTCTGAAGCGACCTAGACTTTACCTTAAAACCATATTTCAAAAGTAAATCCATCCACTGGTTGTTTCTTCTATAGAAAACCTTTCTCGAAAACAACTTACCCTCAAAAAGCATGGGGACGATAAACACATCAGCTATCCAACTTAAAAGAAATTTCAAGAGAGGTCTTTCAGAGACCTCTACTATGATTAACTTCTCACCCACCCTAAGGTTCTTAGAAACTTTCTCTATAAGCTTTTCCTGGGATTTTCTCGATGGTAAATGGTGCAGAAGATGAATCATTATTATCGTGTCCACTATAGGAAAATTATTTCTCAAAACATCGCCAACAAGAAACTGCGTATTTTCTAACCCCTTATTTGCAGCCTTTAGTCTGTCTTTATTAACCTCAATTCCTACAAGCTTTCTCTCCGACTCGGTTATAGCCAAGTAATTAACAAAAATTCCGTCTCCGCATCCCAAATCTAGCATTTTTCCACTTTTGGGAACAACCTTTTCCAACTCGCGGTAGGGGGCATCCCAAAAGCGAATCTTAGAAAAAATTGCTGTAAATTCGTTCTCCTTATACAAAGAGATAATTCTCTTAATATCCTTATCTTCTTCCAAATAACCAGGGAAAAATGGTTTCAGTAGTTTTTCCAAAAAGCTTAAAAACAATATTCTTTTCATTGCTTACCAATTTAAATATAACTATGATAGTATAACAACTATGAAAAAATACCCAAGTATTTCTATTGTAATCCCCGCCTACAATGAAGAGCAAAACTTAAGCTGGGTAATAAAAGATACGCTAAGGCAACTCCCCAAATATTTTAAGGATTTTGAAATTATAATCGTCGATGACGGCTCAACCGACAAAACAGGGAAAATTGCCGACGAATTCGCCAAAAAATTTAAAACTATAAAAGTTATTCATCAAAAGAACGGTGGCTATAGCAAAGCAATGCTTACCGGAATCAAAGCCGCCCAAAAAGAATTTGTCGCCTACATGCCCGCGGATGGCCAATTTTTAATTTCCGATATGCGGCACTGCTTTGAAGTAATGAAAAATAATGATTTGGTTTTGGGCTACAGAGGTGGAAGACCTGATTACACTACCCGAAGGATTATCTTTTCATACATTTTTTTGCTTTTACTCCTCATTCTCTTTGATATCAAATATATGGATGTCGGATGGGTGAATATTTGGAGAACCAAAGAAGTCCAGAAAATAAAACTTAGCGCTATTGGGGGAATATTTATACTGACCGAGATTCTCGTCAGATTCAAGGAAAAAGGGCTAAAAATTGCCGAGGCGCCTTCCTACTACCGACCGAGAAAGGCCGGCGAAGTTAAAAACGCAAAATTCAAAGTCGCTTTCCTAACTTTCCTAAACGCAATAAAACTTTGGTTGGAGATTAATTTTAGAAATCTGCTATAATAATTTCACTTTAGTCATGGCTATTAAAATCAAACATTTAAAACCGGAGTTTATCGATTTTCGGGGCACAATCACAAGAATTATTAATGAACCAAAGATAAAAATCGAGGCAGTTCTTCTTCTAACCCACAAAAAAGGAACAATTCGCGGAAACCATTACCACAAAAAAGATTCTCACTGGGTTTATTGTGTAAGCGGGAAGTTTAGATATTACGAAAAAAATCTTAAAAAGAAAGCTGCAAAAGTATCCTCTGTAATATTAAAACCAGGGGATTTGGCTTATTCAAAACCCGGTATTGCTCACGCAATGGAAGCAATTGTCGATACTGTCTTTTTAGCAATTACTACCGAAAAAAGACAACAAAAGTCCTACGAAGCAGATTTGGTTCGGGTGGATATCGTCGGCAAAAAGAAATGAAGGATTATGTTAAAATATCTTCCTGCCGGATTTGTAAAAACAAAAATTTAAAAAGAGTTCTTAACCTTGGCTCGACTCCTCCGGCTAACTCTTTTTTGAAAAAATCCGATCTTAGAAAAAAAGAGGCTTTTTTCCCTCTCCAACTTTTCTTTTGCAATAAATGTAAATTAATCCAATTGGGGCATATTGTCTCTCCTGAACTTTTATTCCGAAAATACCTTTATGTTTCTTCCACCTCTCCGTTATTTATTAAGCATTTCGAGGAATACGCTTCAAGTGTCTTTAAAAGGTTTTGTCTAAATAAAAACTCATTAGTTGTTGATATCGGAAGCAACGACGGAATACTGCTTCGGCCGTTTAAGAAACTGGGTACAAAAGTATTGGGTGTCGATCCGGCTGAAGAAATTGCCGAAAAAGCAACCAAAGAAGGCTTAACCACCCTACCATACTTCCTAAATAGGAAAGTAGCTAGCGAAATTTCTGACAAATATGGAATTGCCGACGTAATCTGTGCCAACAATGTTTTTGCTCATGTTAATGATCTGGACGAATTAACCAAGGCTGTAAAAATAATTTTAAAACCAGACGGTGTTTTTATCATAGAGGCACCTTATCTAATTGATTTTCTTGAAAAAAACCTTTTTGACCTTGTTTACCATGAACACCTCTCCTATCTTGCGATAAAACCTTTGAACTTTTTCTTCAAAAAACACGGCATGAGAATTTTCGATGTCATTAAAACCTCGTCACATGGCGGTTCAATCAGAGTTTTTGTCAAAAAGAACAGCGGGAAAAATAAAATTCTTTCATCAGCTAAAAAATTCATTAACGAGGAAACATTAAAAGGATTGGGTAAAGAAAAAACTTTTTTAGATTTTGCAGATAAAATCGAAGGGAACAAAAAAGAACTTCTTAATTTATTAAAAAGTATTAAAAATCAGGGAAAGACAATAGTCGGTTATGGAGCGCCTGCTAAAGGTAATACTCTTTTGAATTACTTTGGGATCGACACAAAAATTTTGGATTATATAGTTGATGACAGCCCTCTAAAACAAGGTCTTTTTACTCCCGGAACACACATTCCTGTCTATTCATCTGAAAGATTAAATAAAGATCCCAAACCGAATTATATTTTTATCCTTGCTTGGAACTTTGCCCAACCGATTATCGAAAAGCTTGCCTCATTTAGTGAACAGGGTGGAAAATTTATCGTTCCTGTTCCAACTCCGGAAATAGTTCAGGACAAAAGATTTATTTCCAAATCAATCGTCGAAGAAGATATCAAAAATATTATTTCCGATCTTGGTAAAGATGCATTAAAACTTTCCGGAAAAACGGTTTTAATATCAGGTGGTTCGGGATTTTTAGGAAGCTATATAAACCAAACAATAAACCTCCTAAATGAAAGGGTGCTTAAAAGAAAATGCTATGTAATATCGGTTGATAATTATATAACAGGAAGTGAGAAGAAAAATTTCTTGGGAGAGATAAAAAGCAATAAATTCGAATTTATACAGCACGATGTAAGACTGCCCTTAAATATCAAAAGAAAAGTGGACTACATTGTTCATGCGGCTGGTCTTGCTTCGCCTTTTTACTATCAAAAATATCCCTTGGAAACAATCGAGAGCGCTGTACTTGGAGCTAAAAATCTTCTTGAACTTTGCCGCCTCAAGAGAGTTAAGAGTTTTCTTTTTTTTAGTTCAAGCGAAATTTATGGCGACCCCGATTCGAAACATGTTCCAACCCGAGAAGATTATGCGGGTCATGTCTCATCCGTCGGCCCAAGAGCCTGTTATGATGAAAGCAAAAGACTGGCGGAAACTCTAAGTCTGGTTTATTATCAGCAATTCGGAGTACCAGTCAAGATAGTAAGACCGTTCAATATCTATGGACCCGGGATGAAACCAGATGACTACAGAGTAATCCCCACCTTTATCTCAAAAGCATTAAGTGGAGAGCCGCTACCTGTACATGACAGGGGTATCCAAACGAGAACTTTTTGCTACGTGACCGACGCTGTCACAGGATTCTTAAAAGTTTTACTTTCCGAAAAAAACGGAGAGGTTTACAACATAGGCAATGAAAAACCAGAGATAACTATCTATGATCTTGCTGTTGCTGTTTCAAAAATCTCACCCAAGAAAGTTATCATTAAAAAGATAGAGTACCCACCTTCTTATCCCGCAGGCGAGCCTCAAAGAAGATGTCCGGATTTAACAAAGTCAAGGACTATACTTGGATATGAACCCAAGGTAGATCTTATAACCGGCCTGCAAAGGTCAATTGATTGGTTTCAGTCAGAACATGGCAAATAAGCCGCTTATACTTGCGTTAATAGGTGCTGGAAAGTGGGGTAAAAAATACTTGAAAGCCGAAAAAAAACTCTCGGGAGTTAAAATCGGTTATATTTGCACAAAAAAAGGATCAACCAAGATTGAGGATTTGTTAAAAAAAGATGATATTGATGGATTTATTATTGCAACTCCAACTTCCACACATTTTAAACTTGCAAAACTTCTTATTGAAAACGATAAAAATGTTCTAATTGAAAAACCCGTTGCCCCCTCATACAAGCTTACCAAAACTCTTTTAACGTTATCCAAAAAACATCCAAAGTCTAAGGTTTTAGCTGGTCACATTCAGCTATATAACCCTTCTTATCAAGCTCTTAAGAAGAATATTCGGAAAATAGGCAAAATAAAAAGAATATCTTTTTCTGGCCTTCAATCCCCCGTAAGGAAGGATACGACAGTTTTCTGGGACTGGGGAGTTCACCCTGTATACTTGTTTCTTGACCTTTTAAACAAAAAGCCGGTGTTAATATCATCTAAGTTAATTCCTCCGGATAATGCAGAGATTATCCTTAATTTCAATGGTGTAGTCGGAAAAATTAATATTGGCTGGACCTATCCGGAAAAGAAAAGAGAGCTTGAAGTTGTCGGGGAGAAAGGAAGTTTGAAACTCTGTACTTCTAAATCCATACATACTCCTCTCCAAAACGAAATTCTTCATTTTGCGAAAGTCATTACGGGGCACAAAAAGCCAACTTCAGACTTAGAACAAGCTCTAGCTGTCTCAGAAATTATTGAAGAAGCTGAAAAATCTTCGTTGCTAGATTAAAGCTTAGCCGCTACAAGAAATATTGTATGGATACCTTTTTTTTCTGAAAATTGCTTATCATCTTTATCCATCAAAAATTTATTTCTTGCCAATGGTTTCTTCAATATCCACTTCATAAAGTAATGCCATATAAGATATATTGAAAACCAGATTCCACCCCTCACTTCAAATTTATCAATTCTGAAACCTGCCTTCTTTAGAAGATTCTTTAAATACTCTTTTTTATAATGCCGGTGGCCGAAATACCAGGCAAAATCTAAAATATTTGTAAGAAACAAGCTGTTCGGAGTTGATAAAACTAATCTACCACCCTTTTTAAGAACCCTATT
>Ga0210049_1004863_pt1 | contig 11618 bp, 9 predicted proteins | sample CryGeyCG2014_300_2_FD_183964 | JGI IMG/M metagenome (GOLD analysis project Ga0210049, IMG submission 183964) | Groundwater microbial communities from aquifer - Crystal Geyser CG06_land_8/20/14_3.00 (SPAdes) (version 2) | ecosystem: Environmental > Aquatic > Deep subsurface > Groundwater | place...
GTAACGGACGATACAACTACCGATGCGGTTACCATAACAGGCAGCACACTTACGACAGGTCAAGCTCTTGCAGTAATCTACGATGCGTCTACCCATACTTCGGGCAACGTATTCGAGATTTCCGACGCGGATGCTGCCGTTGATTTTGCGGTTGCTGAAGATGGTGCAACCACCATTACCGGCAGTGCCGCAGGTACCGCCGCCCTTACGCTTACCACCGGTGACATTACAGTTACCGACGGATCCGTAAATGTTGGTGGAAATGTCGTCCCTGAAGCGGCTGGCACGAGAAACCTTGGAAGCGCAACCCTCGAGTGGGCGGCTTTGTACATGGATGACGACACCGGAATCAACTTTGGTCTTGATCAAGACGCGCTTCTTGCGTATGACGAAACCACTGATGACCGAGTGGAGTTAACCGGTACAGGCGCAACCCTCTATGTTGAGGATGTGTTAACTCTTGGTAAACAAGCTGAGACTATTAATGGTGCAAACGATTCGGTCACTATCACAGCTTCTTACCTTGAAGTTACCGCAACAGCTGCAACTGATGATATTATTCTGGCCACCACTGGTGTGACAGAAGGAGATATCTTAATTATGGTTAACGTTGCTGCTAATGCCTTCCAGGTCGATGGAGATACAGCGACAATGAAAATCGATGGGGGTGCTGATTTTGATGTTGCCCAATATCATGGTCTAATATTTGTATTCGACGGGACCAACTGGTTGCAACTAACTAAGATCACAACCAACAGCTAATCTTCGTCTGACTAAGAGAAGAAACAACAATCCCTTTCTTTTAAAAAGAGAGGGATTGCTTGTTTTGATAGGTAAGTGCTATTCTTTAGTAGTATGAAAAAAATCTCATTATTAGTATTTTTGTTAATGACATTTGTTGTTTTATGCGGCTCAGCTTTTTTTATAGTAAAAAAAAGAACACAGAAGATACACTTGCTAACTTTTAGAAACGAAGAATATAGACTCTCCTTTAGTTACCCTAGCAATTTTCAAGTAACCCCTTTATCGGAAAAACAAAATGAGGAGTATTTTTTGTTTAGGTCTGTACGGGAACAACCGTCCGCATTAATTTCATTAAGATATGAAAAAGGATTAGGGGTGCTCAAATTAACCGGAGGATCGATTTTAGATTCTCTAATTAACGGTGTTAATCGAAGATACCCTGAAAGATTCCCTGAATTCAAAAAAACTAAGTTTGAAGAAAAGGTAGTCGGCAATGAAAAATCTGCTTTATTTGAATTTACCTATCTTGGAACTGACAAAAGCACAAGAATGAAACAGAGATTAATAATTATATCCAAAGATAATAATGTTTTTTATCTGTCCATGCAATCAACGGAAGCCGAATTTGAAAAATCTATTCAGGATTTTAACGAAATAGAAAGAACTTTCACATTTCTATGAAAGGAGGTGATTGATAGTGAGAAAAATATTAATGGTCGCAATTGCCCTAATTTGTGTCCTTTCAGTCGGTTCAGTCAATGTTTTCGGTTCACCAGAAGAATATATTAATGTAAATGTCACTCCCACATTAGTTTCCGTTGCGTTGTCGCCTGCTGCGATCAATTTTGGTGCAGTAGCGCTTAATCAAGAAAGTGCGGCTTCATCGGAGATCTCCGCAACAAATAACGGTTCAGTAACAGAAGACTTAGACGTTAAGGGAACTGACGCAGCATATGGTACAAACATTTGGACGCTTTCTGATTCAACTAACGGAGCTGATCAGTATATGATGAAAATCTCAAAAGATGGCTGGGCAAATGTTACTAATCTGAGCACAACATATGTAAATTTTCAGGACAATCTCTCAACGAGCGCAAACCAAAATTTTAGGGTTAAAGTTAAAATGCCAACTTCAGTTACAGCTTACGAGGAGCATTCAGCAAAAATATACATGTTAGCAACACAACATTAAAGTTTTCTGCCCGGAAAGGATAGCTTGTGGCGACAATTGGAACAGGAGTTGGGTTAGGAAAAATTGAATATCGGGACCCGTTAATTCCGGGGAGTGTGGTTTTGCTACCAAAAATACCGGTTGTGAATACGGGCGAAGAAACAAGCAACTACATCATAAAAGTGGATTATTTTGGGGATCAAACGGAGTTTATACCTCCAGTTGAGTGGTTTTCTATTTCCCCAAATAATCTTAATTTAGAGCCGGGAAAGTCAAAGGAGGTTTCGATTTATCTAAAGTTACCATTCACTCCATTACCTGGAAATTATCTGGCGCTTCTTGAGGCGCAAAATATCGGTGGTAATAATGGACAACTGGAATTAGGTCCTGCAGCAGCAACAAAGTTTTATTTTACCGTGGGCAAATCTCCCGGAATTCTTGGCGCGGCAACTCAAAGAGTAAAAACCTTGTCTTTCTATTATCCTTTCTGGATGCTAATTTTGGCAGGATTTTTTATTATCGAGGCGTTAAATATCCTCCGAAAACATTTTAAAATAAAAATATCTGTTAAAAGTTGACAACTTGGTAACTTACTCCTAATCTATCCTTAATGCCCAATAAACTTTCCCGTAAAAAATCTTCGCCGAAAAAAGATTTCTTCTACTGGCTACCTTTAATTACATCTATTTTTGTTAGCTCCTTTTGGGTGGCCTTTGGGGTCGTATTGAGTTTTTTTTGCTTTTTTTCTGCAGCAGTCACCCAAAATTACGGATCTAGCACGTCGCAGGTTTTACTCCAGTTTTTGCCACTTACTGTTCCAGTGGCAGTAATTGTTGGAACAATTGTTCACGCGATAGGATACACTAAAAATCAGGGGGGACGCCTTAGCAAATCCAAATTTGCTTTTAATTTATTATCTTTATTCTTCGCAATCTATATTGCCCAGGTTTTCGGCATGTTGGGCGAGTATGTTTCCATAAAATCCATATCCGGCTTGGTCTTAGTTACCGATGTTTTGTGGGGAGTCTCGCTACTTTTATCTTTAATTACAGCCCCCTCCTTTATTTACACCACAAAATAACATTACTTCTTTTGCCAGCCATTCCGCTTGGACAGCCTCCACATAAGCACGCGAGTAGTCTCCAAATTGAAAAAATTCAGTTGCCTCAGAAAGGTTCTTTTCACACAAATTCAAAACAGCCATAATTTCTTGGTTAGTACTGCTACTTGTTTTCTTTCTAGCAACGCTCAATTCTTTGATCGCCTGTTTTATACTGATTTCGGCAACTTTTTTTACGACTTTTTCATTGTTAGCGAAGTACTCAGACAAGTCTTCCGCAATACTGTTTAATTTCTCCTTGTAAAAAACTCTCTTATTTTTGTCGGGTATGCGTAATGTAATCTCTTTTCTCAAACTATAAAGTTGTTTTAATGCCAGTAAGGCTTTACCTTTTTCGGAAAATTTACTTATTATGGCAAGATCTTTAAGAATAAACTTAAATTTATCTCCCTTCGCAAAATTTTCAAGCTCGGTAATTTTAGCTCCCGTGCTTTTTTGGAAGATTTCCCCAGTTTTATCTGTTATTCTCGTTTCTTTGGGATTTTCCGAATTCACAACTACTCCAAAGTTGTCTTGACTCCCTAGACTTGCTTTTCCTTCCAAATCCTTAATGTAAAACGATTCCTCATTTTCCATCAACAAAGATAAGTGATACGGACCCTCACCAGTTCCAATTACGTTTACAATGTAGTCACCGTCCTCCGGATTACCGATAATTAACCATTTAAAATCATCATCTTTCCCAAGTATCTCCGCGTTTTCTAGCTCGTTTATGTAAGTTTGGGTATTGGAATCAAACCCAATTGATTTTCCTGACGGAGAAGTAACAAAAAAAGTTGCGGGAGAACGGGCGTTAATATGTAACACACTCTTTACGGTAACTCCCGGAAAATATTCTGCGCACCCTGCCCCAACCAACTCGCAAATTTTTTGAATTCCTGGGGTTTTTGCGATTAAATCTGTATGATCAAGATTTATAGTTTCGACTTGTTCCGCAAAAGGTGAGGTTGCGCTTTCTGCCGTAACCGTCCCGTCCCCATCAACCATTTCTTCGCCAACAGGTTTTCCATCTAACCAAAACTCACCATCTTCCCAAGAATAAGGCACCACATTCAAAACGCTTGTTGTATCAAATCCCGTCCCTACCAAATTCTTAAAGTGAATTCCTGCCGGTAAACTCCCCTGATCATTTAAGGTAAGAAGAAAATTATTTACACTTCCAAGGGAAGCGAAATCGAATAAGTTTCCATCACTATCCCGCAAAAAATCGTAAACGGGAAGGATTTCTTTATTAGATGGAAAGTATTTTTGGTTTACTTCCTGACGAGAAAGCACCCCGCCTTCTTGGTCATAGTAAATATTGAGAAGCATTTGATAAAGTCCTTTCATCAAAAACATATAATTTGGTGGGGCTTCCCCGCCTTCCCATGGATAATAGGCTTTCGGAGTGCCCATGTGTGGACTTCCTACAGTGACTAATGTGTCAACATCATTCTCGTAACTAGAGCCTTGAATATAGGTTCTCGAAACAATCCCTCCTTGACTATGCGCAATAATATCAACTTTTCCGGTTGGAGAGTTTAGTTTCGCTTTATCAATTGCTGGTTTTAAAAATTTCTCCACAATTTCCGTATGGTGTTTCCGCCAATCATAAGGAACAACATAGAGGAAGGAGTCTGTGTTAAATCCAGCGTCTTCAACCGTTTTTATAAGTCCTTCGTAGGGACGCTCCCCAAGAACAGGAAAAAGTCGCCAGTCAGACGACTCTTTATTGTTTAATAATGAAAACGACCAAGAAGCAGTCATGCCAGGAACAATCAAAATTGGTTCTTTTGGGTTAGTACTTTCAAGTTCCTGGTAAGAATAATAAATGTCAGTCCCGGTCAGAGAAGAATTCTGCTCCCAAACAACGGCCAATTTACCGTTATCAAAAGCAATGTCAGGCGCGGTTTGGGAATAGGTTGAAGGAAAAACAAGCGTATCCGTTTGAGGAGAGTTATATCCAGAAATTTTATCAACATAAATCTGTTCTTCACCGGTTCTGTAGTCTTGCCAAACCACCCACAAATTATCATCTGAATCAAAAACTCCCGCCGGAGCTCCTGTCGGTACGCTTCCCGCATCAGAAATTAAAATTCTCTCCCCAAAACTCTTTGATAAATTATCATAAAAAGATACATAAATATCTCTTCTGGTGTAATAGTCCAGCCAAAGCAAGGCCATCTGATTACGTAATCGATTACTTATTAACTCGGGGTGTTGAGCGGTGGCTAGACCGGAAAGTCCTGTATCAATAGACTTAGCAGGAACCCAAGTAGTTCCTTCCTTAAATGAATATTTTAAAACGTTTCCGTAGTACTCCGGAGTTGACCAAACAACAAAAGGAATTTCTCCAAAATAAGAAAGGGTTGGTTGCCATTCCGCGGAATCATTCTCCGTAACTGTTTCAACCGCTGACCAATTCCCACCAGTGTACTCCGAGTAAAAAATATCCCAACTGTGCGCGCTTTCGTAGGCGTGCCAAGAAACCCCCATCTCTCCACTTATGTCACTTGCGAGCGAAACGTAATCTGGACTGTGAGAGCTCGCCCGCGCCACCACGTTTCCTTGCCAAGTATTTCCAGAAAGCACAGAGTAATAAAGATCAATCCCCGTTCGGTAATCCGGCCAAACGGAAATATTGCCAAGTACATCGGGGTTTCCGCGATAATTAATATCAGAATCGTTAACCTTTGCTTCCATCCCGTTAACGTAACTATAAACACCATCTTTACCATCACGCGAATCCCTCCAAACAACTACTGGTTTTTGATTGTAGAAACTTATCACCGGATTTCTTTGCTGAGCAGAACCTATATCTTGATTGAGCTTTAAGGGAGCCGACCAACTTGAGGCAAATGAAGCTCGAGGGGTAAATAAAGCTATTAAAATTAGAATAACGAAAGCGAGCAGTCGTTTCATTAGCCTTAGTTTAAGACCAGCTGAAAAATAGTGCAAGTCCATTGCTTTATCCCTTAGCTAAGCTGTTTCCCACCCGACGGGTGGGAAATGCCCTACTCAAGCGCTAAAAAGCCAATTTCCAGGTCAACTCTTTTCCAAATCATAGACTCAACAAAGCTTTTATAAACTTTCCTTCCACCAACTACCTCTAACCATCGTTTTAGCTCGTTGTTGTCAAGTTTCACACCCGTCGGGTGCGGAGCGTTGTTAATCCAACTAAAATAGGAAAAATACGGATATTCCCCAAAGTTCAACTCCCCCTTGGGATTAGTTTTACTTGAGTTGTAGGGATTTAAATGGATGTATCTTGAGACTTGAAGCAACGATTCTTCTGATCTTATTTCCTTTGACTTAAATGTCCCTTGAAAAAGATGTCCAATCCTTTCGTTTTTTAGATTAAAATATCTTGTATAGCTATTTGAAAGTTCCGAAATGAATAAAGATATTCCATCCTCCCTGTTTGGTCTAATTAAAAAATGAAAATGGTTGGGCATAAGGCAATACGCAATTATTTTCACCCGTAATGAATCGCTTGATTGGGGATTTCTTTTTAAGTATATTTTTCTGCTCTCGCTATCTAATCTTTCGTAATCGGTAAAGCAAATATTATGATCGTGTTGATAGTAATTTGCAGTCTTTACGAAGTGAAGAATATCCGAACTTTCTATAAAAATATTTCTTTTTTCCACCCCGCAATTATAAACATGATAAAAGAATCTTTCGTCGAAATATCGCGACTCGGTCGGCATGTGGCTATTGTACACCAGACGGGTAACAAGAACCATAGTTTCGACCCTTCCCACCAGCTGAAAAATAGTGCAAGTCCATTGCTTTATCCTTTAGCTAAGCTGTTTCCCACCCGACGGGTGGGAAATGCCGTGATAGCAACCTTATTCAAGCACTTCGCCGAATTCGTCCCTGAGAAAAAAGTAGACAGAATATATTCTATGGGTGACGGTTGAAAGAAAGACAAAATTAAAGTATCTTTATACTATCTATGGATCTTTCGGAAACTGCGACATTCACAAAAAGAGCAGTTGTAGTCATAATTGCCCTGTTAGTGGTTGTTTACTCTTCAAAATATGCAATTAAGGCGGGGATTGCCACCTGGAGGAAGATTAATCCTCCGATAGTGAAACCTACTACCAGTTTTGGTAAACTTCCTGCTCTCTCAATTCCCTCTCTTAAACTTGCGGAAGGCGCCACCCCGACGTTTAGTGTTGATACTCCAACCGGAAGACTACCTTCTTTTTCGGGTCTGATGCCCGTTTATAAAGTAATCACCCCGGGAGTCACCCAAAAATATGAAGAAAACGCCATCGCTTTAGCGTCTAAACTGGGATTTGCGGGAGTCCATTCTTCCATCTCTAGTTCCGCCTTCTCCTGGAAAAACGAAGAACTCGGAACCGTGCTGAAAATGAATGTCGTTACAAGAAATTTCAGTATTGAAAGTGATTGGAAAACCCTAAAAGATAAAATACAAATCGCCACTTGTCCTTACCCATCAGAGGCAAAAAACGTCGCCATCGAATTTTTTGAATCCGCCGGATTAACTCTTGAAGATTACGACACATTAACCACGAAACTAGCCAGAACCGATGGAAGCAATTTAATCGAAACCTCTTCCGTTTCCGAATCACAATTTACAATCGTCGATTTCTTTAGATCAATAAAGCCAGGAGAATATCCATACAAAATTCTCGGTCCAAACCCGAAAAGAGGAATGATAGAGTTGGTGATTTCTGGAAAAAAAACAGATCAAAACCGACCGGAAGATACTAGCTTTGTTGGCGGAAGATATATGTTTAGAGAAATTGATAAGAAAAATTTCTCAACCTATCCAGTAAAATCAGTTGAAGCAGCTTATCAAGAGCTTTCGGAGGGGAAAGGATCCATTACTTATTTAAAGCCGGGGAATGAGGACTTTTTTGCGACTTATACCCCAATAAAACCTTCCTCCATAAAAATTAGAGAAATTTATATTGCATATTTTGAACCAGAAACTCTACCGCAATACCTTCAACCAATCTTTGTATTTGAAGGAAAAGCATTTTCGAACGAGGGTAAAGAAGGAGAATACATTGCCTACGTCCCAGCATTAAGTAATGAGTGGATTAAGTAAAATCACTTATTTTCAAATCTCTTAAGAGAACTTCTAATTTTCCTTTTTGCTTCTCCCGTAACCACAATCTCTAACCAATCTCTTTTTGGACATGACTGATTTTTCGATTTAATAATTTCGACTAAATCCGCATTCTCTAAAGGTGTATTTAGAGAAACCAAACGACCGTTAACTTTCGCCCCAACACAAGAAGAGCCCAAGCCTGAATGAACACAAAAAGCAAAATCCAAAGAGGTTGCCCCTTTTGGAAGATCGTAAACATCCCCCTTGGGAGAAAAAACATAAATTCTTCCTGCAAAAAAATCATTCTTTAAAAGATTTTTAAACTCTTCCGAATCCCGAGTCATCCTTTGCCAGGAAGCCAGTTTTTTAACCCACTCAAAACTCGCCCCATTTACCCCCCTATCCCCATCAAGCGCCGCGTCATTCTTTACAACCGATTTTCTTTGAGAATAATCCCAATGAGCGGCCGCTCCGTGCTCAGCAACATTATGCATTTCATAGGTCCTAATCTGCACCTCAAAAATTTTTCCCTCCGGACCAAAAACCGTCGTATGCAAAGACTGATATCCATTTGGTTTTGGCTGAGAAATGTAATCTTTAATCAAGCCCTTTAAAGGTTTCCATTTTTTATGAATCGCGCCTAAAACTTCGTAACATTCCGCCACCGTATTAACAAGCACCCGAAGGGCAACCAAGTCATAAACTAAATCAATTTGACGGTCTTTAAGAAGAAGTTTTCGATAGAGTGAGTACAGATGCTTTTTTCGGCCGTGTACCTCCGCCGAAATATTTGCCTCACGTAACTCATTTATTAGCATCCCCCTTGCCCGCTTAAGCTGTCGATCCGTTTCCTCATATCTTTTTTCGGAAACTTCCAACACCCATTTGTATTCATCAGGATAAACAAAAGGAAAAGAAAGATCCTCAAGTTTTCCTTTAAGATCTCCCATTCCAAGACGCTCAGCAAGGGGAGCATAAATCTCGAGAGTTTCTTGAGCAATTCTTTTTCTTTTTTGCTCTGGCACATATTTTAAAGTTTCGACATTATGAAGCCGGTCTGAGAGCTTGATAAAAACAACCCTTAAATCCTTCGCCATCACCAAAAAAAGCTTTCGCAAATTTTCTAAAAAAATCTCCTCCCGATTTCCTCTTAATTTAATTTTTCCAACGTTAGTTACTCCCTCAACCAAAAGAGCAATCTCTTTCCCAAATTCTTTTTGGATTTGTTCAATAGTCGTATAAGTATCCTCCACCACATCATGGAGAAAACCGGCAGCAATTGTCGTTGGGTCAAGTTTTAGTTCGACTAAATTACGAGCAGTGGCGAGAGGATGAATAAAATAAGGCTCTCCGGATAATCTTTTTTGACCAGCGTGGGCGCTTTTGGCAAAGTGATATGCTTTTTCCACGACTGAAGTGTCCGCTAGAGGTTGGTAGGTTTTGATTTCAGAAATTAAATTTTCAAGATCTAACTCAGACATAAAGTTTTAAGTTAAAATTATGAATAGCATACTATATCTAAGAGGAAATCACTAGTTTCTATGAGATTGCGTTTTTGAGGTCTTTTATTTGGGGCTCAATCGTTTTTGATCCGTTATAATCGTTTACTGCAATTTGCAAAAGGACATCGAGCTTGCAATCTTTGTTTAAAACTTCGGCAAGAGGTCCTAGTCCAAAACCAATTGCGTTAATACTTCTCTTTCCATCTTTTAGAACCATTTTAAGGTGGTCCGCCGTCGCTCCCACCGTTTTGAAATTTTCAAGCGTCAGGCCTCTCACTAAAAATATCGGTTTAGGATTTCCCACTCCAAAAGGAGAGAGATTCTCAACCTCATTTAATAAATCTTTTGAAACATCGGAAAGGCTAATTTCCAAGTCAACCGTAATTTTTGGAGCGATCTCCTCTGAAAGTAAAGTGTCCCCATAAGAAACAAACTCGGTTATAAATTGCTCGATTTTCTCAGTTTCGATACTAAATCCAGCGGCCATCGGGTGACCCCCCGCCCCAAGCAGTAAATGGTCAAAATGATGGAGTGCTTCAATTATATTAAATTCAGAAATGGAGCGAGCAGAACCCCGGGAAACTTTTTCGCCCCTAGAAATTGCGATTGCTGGTCGGTAAAATTCTTGGGAAAGCCTGCCCGCGACAAGACCAATAATTCCTTCATGATAAGTTTCGTGGCTAACAATAAGAATTCCTTTTTGATCTTTTGTTACTTGAGTTTTAGCAAGAGTTAAAGATTCGATGGTTAACTTCTGCCTTTCGGAATTAATCTGATCTAGTGTTTTTGCAATTTCCCGAGCGAGGGATTCGTTATCTGTACAAAGTAACCTTAAAGAAATTAAAGCATTCTCAAGTCTCCCTGAAGCATTAAGTCTTGGAGCCAACATCCAACCAACTTCATAAGTGCCAATTTCTTTTCCGAAAAGTCCGGAAACTTTAATTAATTCCATTAAGCCGATTCTGGAAGTTTTATTAATCGCTTCTAAACCGAACTTTACTATCGAACGATTGGCCCCGACCAAAGGCTGAATATCGGCAATGGTTGCGAGCGCCGCAAGATCAAGGCCAGATGGCAGATTTCCGTTTTCAGATTTCAGATAACTAAGAAGAAACCATGCAATACCGCCAGAACATAGTTTATCTGTCCAAATAATCGCGTCCGCTTTCGGTAACTCTTTGCCCTTCTGATGATGATCCACTACGACTACCTTAAACCCTAAACTCTTAGCCTGATCGATTTCTTTTATCGCTCCAATTCCAGCATCAACAATGATTAAAAGCCCTTTTTTGCTAGTTTGATCTAGTTTCTCCCTTAATTTTAAAACCCCATTCACTGAATTCTCCGAAAGACCATAACCTTCTTCAAATCGATCAGGAATATAAGGAAGAGTTTTTTTGTAACCTAAGGTTTTGTATAAATGTTCCCAAAGAATCGCGGTGGCGCAAATTCCATCAACATCGTAGTCTCCATGAATTATGATTGGAAGATTTTCGGAGATGCCAGATTTAACAAGTGAGATAAAAGTGTCAATTTCAGAGGATTTAATGCCGAGAGATGTTAAATCAATTTCAGAAGGATCTTTTGAACTCAAAAAAGCTTCAATTTCTTTTTTATTGAAACCCCGAACCTCAAGAACATCTCGAGCAGTGGGGTTTTGATATTTTTTCTTACCCAAAATTACCCATTTTTTGTCCATTTTTTCCTCTTTTCCATTAATTCTTTCCAAACGACCAGGAGCGGAGCCGCCACAAAAGTGGATGAATAAGTCCCGGAAATTGTGCCAATCAAAAGAGCAATCACAAACCATTTAGTGGTCACACCTCCAAGAAGTAGTAAAGTAAGTAACATGAAAATAATCGTTAGTGAATTATTCAAAGAGCGAACAATTGTTTCGTTGATCGCTTTATCCACAAGTTCTGGAAAAGAAATCTTTGGGTAAATCCGGGAAAGCTCTCGGATCCTATCGAAAACGACCACAGTGTCATGAACAGAGAATGAAAGAATGGTAAGAAC
>Ga0210049_1004864_pt1 | contig 11616 bp, 7 predicted proteins | sample CryGeyCG2014_300_2_FD_183964 | JGI IMG/M metagenome (GOLD analysis project Ga0210049, IMG submission 183964) | Groundwater microbial communities from aquifer - Crystal Geyser CG06_land_8/20/14_3.00 (SPAdes) (version 2) | ecosystem: Environmental > Aquatic > Deep subsurface > Groundwater | place...
GATGAGCTTGGCGCCCATGCGCTTCTCAATCAGCTTGGCATTTTTCTGAAGGATTCTTCCAACACCAGAACCCACTGTCCCGAAACCGATCAGACCGACCTTGATCTCCTTCATCCTTCTAACCCCTATAAACATTTTTTTAAAACCTTCTGAATCCCTTTAACGGCCTGTTTAATTCGAGCCTCGTTCTCTACCAATGCAAACCTCACGAAGCCCTCTCCATGCTCACCAAAACCGATCCCAGGAGAGACGGCCACTTTCCCTTCCTTTAATAGAAGTTTAGAAAAGTCAATCGATCCCATCTTCTTTAAAGGTTTTGGAATCTCTGCCCAAACGAACATCGTTCCTTTCGGTTTTTCAATCTCCCAGCCCACTCGTTTCAATCCATGGATGAGGACATCCCTCCTCTTCCGGTATTCCTCCACGGTTTGTTGAACACAGTTCTGATCTTCATTGAGGGCAATGATGCCTGCGATCTGAATGGGTTGAAAGACTCCGTAATCGAAATAGCTCTTCAACCTTGCTAAGGCAGCCAGCATCTCAGCATTTCCCACTGCAAAACCCACTCGCCAACCGGGCATATTATAACTTTTAGAAAGAGAGGTGAACTCCACCCCCACATCCTTTGCCCCTTTGACCTGAAGGAGGCTGGGTGCCTTATATCCATCGAAGACGATATCCCCATAGGCCAAATCATGGACGATCATCAGATGATGCTCTTTTGCAAAAGCTACCAGATCTTCGAAGAAATTGAGGTCCACCACCATGGTAGTTGGATTATGAGGGAAACTCACAATGACCATCTTAGGATGAGGCCAAGTCTGTTTGGTTGCCGTCAATAACCGTTGGAAGAAATCCTCTCCCCCCATCAAAGGGACTGAACGCAGATCTCCTCCGGCAATCACGACCGAATAGGCATGGATGGGATAGGTCGGGTCCGGAACGAGGACAACATCTCCAGGGCCAAGGGTCGCTAAAACCAGATGTCCGAGTCCTTCCTTGGCGCCGATGGTGACCACACTCTCTGTTTCTGGATCGAGATCAACATCGTAGCGTCTTTGATACCAGCCGGCGGCCGCACACCTCAATTTATAAATTCCTTTTGAGGCAGAGTACCGATGATTCCTTGGATTTTTTACGGCTTCAATTAATTTATTAACGATATGTTTGGGCGTGGGCAGATCAGGGTTTCCCATGCCCAAATCAATGATATCCTCTCCTCTTCGTCTTGCCTCCATCTTCAATTGATTGACAATCCCGAAGATGTAAGGGGGGAGCCTTTGCATTCGATGAAATCCAGCGCCTTCAGGATGAAACATTTCCATATAATGATTTCCTTTCCTATGCCGTAACTCAACCCTTTCAGGGTTGACCATCATCAAGGCTGAAGCCTTGAGTTACAGTGTTTGAGCTTTGAAATTTGATATCAGGTTAGGGTTAACATAATTTTTCCCTCTTTTCAATTCCTTTTACCCCCTGAACCATGCCATGAACCACGTAGGGTTCATGATTAGTCCTGAACTCTATGTAGTCCAGGAAGAGGTTCAGGGCTTTGCTTCACATCCTAATTTTTATCCTATGGTGGCCAGTTCCATCCTCCCTTTCCATCGCTTGACCAATATACCCTTCAATCCTGCATGAGAAGGGTGAACCAGTTCCGGGTCTTCTCGGATGACCCGAAAGGCTTCCTTTCTCGCCTCAATCAAAATTGGAGTATCCCGGATGATGTGGGCCACCCTGAAATCTGGCAAACCTGATTGTCGGATGCCAAAGAATTCTCCGGGTCCTCTGAGGGCCAAATCTTCCTCAGCAATCTTAAATCCATCGGTTGTTTTCTCCATGGCTCGAAGCCGAACCTTTGCCTCCTCAGAAGACCGGTATTGGGCCAGCAAAATACACTTGGAGGGGTAACGTCCCCGGCCAATCCTTCCCCTCAATTGATGGAGCTGAGAAAGGCCAAATCGCTCAGCATGCTCTACCACCATGACAGAGGCGTTGGGAATATCGATCCCCACTTCAATAACTGTCGTAGCGACCAGGATTTGAATCTTCCCTTCCTTAAACTCCATCATGATGGCCTCTTTCTCGTCACTTTTTATCCTGCCATGGAGCAAACCAATCCGAAAATCTGGAAAGACTTCCTTCTGAAGGTGGTCCGCCATTCGTGTGGCATCCCTGAGATCCAATTTCTCAGACTCCTCTACCAAGGGATAGACAATGAAAGCCTGGCGGCCTTTTCTCACCTCCTCCTCAACGATTCGATAAACCTTGGCCCTTGCAGGTTCAGGAAAGACCTTGGTCTCAACAGGCATCCTGCCAGGCGGCATCTCATCAATGAGTGAAACATCCAGGTCCCCATAAATAGTCATGGCGAGAGTCCTTGGAATGGGAGTCGCTGTCATTACCAAAACGTCAGGATTCCCACCTTTCTTCTTTAAAAGCCCCCTTTGAACCACACCAAATTTGTGCTGCTCATCAATGATGGCGAGTCCCAAACGATTGAATTCAACCGCTTCCTGAATCACAGCATGGGTTCCGATCACCAGTTGGACATCTCCATTCCCAATTCTTTGGTAAAGATCTTCCTTCTCCGAACCCTTGACACTACTGGTCAGCAGGGCCACTTTTACCCCCAATGGCTCCAGCCACCGGTGGAGATTGAGAAAGTGTTGCTCTGCTAAAACTTCGGTGGGGGCCATGATAGCAGCCTGGTAACCACTCTCCACAACATACAGGCAAGTCAAGAGGGCGACGACTGTCTTCCCGCTTCCCACATCTCCCTGAATCAATCGGTTCATGGGATGGGGTTTTTCCAAATCCTCCTTGATCTCGGCCAAAACCATCTCCTGGGCGCGTGTTAATTTGAAAGAGAGATGATTTAATAATCTCTGGACTAAGACACCATCGGTTTTAAAAGAAATCCCTGTCTCCAGCGCTACTCCTCTTTTCTTCAGTCCCATTCCGAGCTCTAAGAAAAAAAATTCATCAAAGATGATCCGACGGTGGCCGTCTGAACGCTGGAGGTTAAGAGCATCGATGGACTCTCCTTCAGGAGGGAAATGGACCCTCCGGAAGGCTTCTGAAAAATTAATCAGGTCCTGTCGCTCCACAATCTCCCGTGGGATAGGGCTCGAAAGTTCATCGGCATATCCATCCAAGATGGTCTTCATCAGCCTTCTCAAAGTCCTCTGATAAAGTCCCTCTGTTTCGGAATAGATGGGAACGATCCGTTTGAAGTTGAGGTAATCCTTCTCCATATCCCCATCCACTATCTCCACATCAGGATGATGAATCTCTCTCTGATAGTTAAACCACCTCACCTCACCGGAGAAGATTAGTTGGCGCCCTTTTTTAAATCGTTCTCTGAGGTATCTCTCGTTGCCACGAAACCACTTCAATGTGATCGTTCCGCTCCCATCACCCACAACTACCTCAAAGACTCTTTTCCTCTTGTTTTGATAAAAAGCAACTCCCGAAAGCAGGATTTCACCAAAACTTGTCTCTTTTCTTCCGGCTTTGAGTTCGGAGATCTTTTTCAAGTGACTTCGGTCTTCATAGCATCGCGGGAGAAAGTAGAGGGCATCCTCCACAGTTAGAATCCCTTTTTTCTCAAAGAGCTTAGCCAGTCTGGGCCCTACCCCTTTCACATATTGTATAGGAGTGAGAAGGCGATTCTTAAAGTGAGAAGTTGATAGTCTTTCCATCTGCCCTTTTTCTGCCCTAAGATTTCAAATTGATCCTTGTGAAATTTGAAGCACAAAATCCGAATTTCGAAACAAATCCAAATGACCAAAACTTAAAATTGAGGCTTATGTTTTGAAAATTTGAGAATTTGAAATTCAAATTTGCCTGCCCTGTTAAGTAGGTTTTGAGTAACTTCTGCTTTGCTGTGTCATGATACATCCGGGACAAGTAAAGTCGTCGACTTCGGGCGAAATTACTTAACAGGGTAAAAATTTCGATATTCGAATTTCGTATTTGTTGACTCTCGGACATCACTCCCCTTAACCCCTTGTCTCCCAATCATCGAGAACTACCTTAATATATTTCCTTTTACAGGAGGGACATTGGATTTCATTCTCTCCCAGCTTTAGATTGAACTGATCATAAGAGACAGGCTGATCACAATAAGGACAACGATAAGAAAACTTCTGAATGATTTGTTCTCCCAATTTATCTTCTCATAAAGGTTTTTCTTCACAGTTAATTGTAGCCTCTATCCTCCTGCCTCCAGCCTCTAACCTCTATCCTATGGTCTATCCCCTCTAACCTCATACATTAAAGGACTATACTAAAACTACTCCCAAGAATCAAGGAACTGTCCTGTAGAATTTGCTTGACATTTTCGTTCACTTAAATTATAGTGTTCACTAAATAGTGAACAGCTCTATTTTGGTGAACATAACATGACCGAAAAAGACATTGAGCAAATATTTAAGGCTGATTTTAGAAGACTTTTCCCTAAGCTCAGGGATGCTGCTTTTATACCTGAGTATCCTTTAGGAAAAAAAGGGGGGGTAGACGTGGCATTACGTTTGAAGATTGGCGCACAGAGGGAAACGCTTCTTTGCGAGGTTGTCAGCCAGAGGTTCCCAAAGCAGATAAGAGAAAAAGGGTTACAGCTTTTGGAAACGACTGAGCAAGGCAAGAAAGGATATCCAGTAATTATTGCTCCTTACATATCCGAGTTGGGGAAAGAGATCTGCAAGAAAATGGGAGTTGGATTCCTGGATCTTTCCGGAAATGCATCCCTTGATCTCAGTTCTTTCTACTTAGAGATAGAGGGTAAACCAAACAAATTCAAGTCATTGGGTAAACTCTCAGGGCTTTTTAACCCCAAAGGAGAGAGGGTATTACGGTTCTACCTACTTCAAGGGAGAGACGAATCGCTGAAAAATTATCGCCAAATAGCGGGAGAAGTTTCTGTAAGTCTCGGTCAAATATCGAAAGTAAACAAAAAATTGGATGAATTAGGGTTCTGGATAGAAGAATCAGAAAGTGTGAAAGCACTCGATAAAAAAAAGCTTCTGGATTTATGGAGAGACAATTTTCGGTTTGAAAGAAACAGAATATTAAATTTTTATTCAATAAAACAAATACCCCAAATCGAAAAGCAGCTTGCCGAATTATGCAGCACCAATGGAATGCAGTATGCCTTTACCCTTTTTTCCGGTGGCAATCGCCTGGCACCCTTCACGAGGTATCATGTTGCCACAAGCTACTTCAGTGGTGATATTGAAAAAATAAAAAGAGAACTTGATCTAAAAGAGGTTCCTTCAGGGGCGAATCTGCGAATCATCATCCCTTATGATGAAGGCGTGTATTATAAGGCTCAGGAAGTTAATTCCACCATCGTTGCAAATCCAATCCAAATTTATCTCGATTTATATAATGTCAAGGGCCGTGGAAGGGAGCAGGCCGAATTTTTAAGAGAACGGATAATAAAAATCTAAGATGAAGGTTAAGAGCGAATACTTACCAAGAGAAATAGAGGCTTGTGTCATCGTCATGCGAGACCTTTTTACATACTTAAAACCTTACCGTAATCAAATCGTGCTTATTGGAGGATGGGTACCCTATTTCCTTCTCGAAAAGTATGCGCCCCCTGGTATCGAATATGACCGACATGTGGGTTCACTGGATGTCGATATAGCCCTGAACGCCTTTTCCATTCCAAGGGACGCATACAAGAGCATCCTTGAGATTTTAAAGGAAAGAGGATTCCATCATAGAAAGGACAGCCTTGGTAAAAACATCCCTGCCCGTTTTTTAAAGAAGATTGCTTTTGATGATGGAGAGGAGATAGAGGTTCAAATCGATTTCTTGGCTCCTGAATATGGCGGTGCACCTAAGAAAAGAAGGCATCAGGTAATACAGGATATGCTTGCCAGGAAAGGGCGTGGAACTGACATTGTATTTGATCAAACAGAAATCATTCATCTATCAGGTCCGATTTCAAGCGGGGCGAACATCGAATTGGACATCAAAGTGGCAAATGTGACAGCCTGTTTTGTGATGAAAGGCATTGCTTTAGGTGAGAGGACGAGCGAAAAAGATGCTTACGATCTTTATATGCTCGCACGATATTATAAAGAAGGTCCTCAGTCGGTTCTTTTTGAATTAAAGAAACTGGGGAGTCATGGGCTGATGAAGGAATCCCTAAGAAACATTGAAGAGCAGTTCAAGGAGGTGAAATCGATTGGACCCGTATCGGTGGCAACGTTTATGGGAATTACAGACAAAGAAGAATACGATAGAATTACAAGAGACGCCTATGAATTACTCCAGTTTATCATTCGAGGGATGAAAAACAAGTGAAGAGAGGAGAAAGAAGTGAGCGAGCCTTCATCCCAAAGCCATGAGTGACCGGCTCATGACCGGAAGGATGAGACGATGCCCACTCGAAGGTAAATTTACCATTAAGTCCCGCGTTGTTCTACTATTCTAATGAACTTTCCCACGACCACAATTTAGACACATATAGAAATTTCAATAAAAAAGGGATTAGCTTTAAATGTGCCAACCCCTTGATTTACTGGTGCCTAGGGCCGGACTTGAACCGGCACGGTGGGGGGCCACCGAGGGATTTTAAGTCCCTTGCGTCTACCAATTCCGCCACCCAGGCGTTATTTAGTCATTGAGTTCATTGAGTCATTGGGTCATTGCGTTACTGGGTTATTAGTCATTGAGATTATAAATATAGCTTTTGTTTTATTTTGTCAATATACGAACTCATTCGGGGTAAGTGATTCGTGTTCGCGACTTGATCTTTTTATATTTTTTGTCCTAATTTTGCTATCTGCTATCTACCATCAGCTATTCGCTGCAATATATCATCCCTTGTTTCAAAAAGAAACTTGTGTTAGAAGTTAAAAAAGATTGACGGACACAAGACACGGACACGGTCACGTTATTTTTAAAACAAGGAGAAGATATGCGATCTGATAGTATGAAAAAAGGCCTTGAAAGGGCACCCCATCGTTCTCTTTTTAAGGCCCTGGGGTTGACGGATGAAGAGATTGAGCGGCCCATGATCGGGATTGCCAATTCAGCCAATGAAGTCATTCCAGGCCATCTCCATCTCCATCAACTCTCCGATGCCGTTAAAGCCGGAGCTCGAATGGCAGGCGGAACTCCTCTTGAGTTTTTTACGATCGGTGTCTGCGATGGGATTATCATGGGGCACGAGGGAATGAAATACTCACTCAGTTCAAGAGAATTGATTGCTGACTCGATCGAATCCATGGCCATGGCCTACCCTTTCGATGGTCTGGTCCTCATTCCAAACTGTGACAAAATCATTCCTGGCATGATGATGGCGGCTGCGCGGCTCAATATCCCTACCATTCTGATAAGTGGCGGCCCCATGCTGGCTGGTGAATTTCAAGGAAAAGAAATCGACCTGATCACAGTCTTTGAGTGGGTTGGGAAGGTGAAGACAGGAGAGATGACATTAAACGAATTGAAAGAAGCCGAGGGTTGCGCCTGCCCTGGAGTTGGCTCCTGTGCAGGAATGTTCACAGCAAATTCGATGAACTGCCTTGCAGAGGTCCTCGGTTTAGCACTTCCTTATAACGGCACGATTCCTGCCGTCTTTGCTGACCGAATCCGCCTTGCAAAGAAAACGGGGATGCAGATCATGCAACTCGTCAAGAAGGATACCAAACCTTCCCACATCCTGACAGAAAAGGCCTTTGAAAATGCCGTCACAGTAGATATGGCTTTCGGAGGCTCCACCAATACTTCCCTTCATCTTCCTGCGATTGCCAGGGAGGCAGGGATTAAACTTTCTTTACAGACCTTCAATAAAATCAGCAGGAAGACTCCTCATCTCTGTAATATGTCACCTGGCGGGCCCCATCATATTCAAGATCTTCATCGCGCTGGAGGAATTCCAGCCCTGATGAAAGAATTGGACCGCGGAGGATTGATCCATCAGGATCCGTTGACAGTTACAGGAAAATCGGTTGGAGAAAATCTTAGGGGGAAGAAAATCCTCAATCCAGAAGTGATCCGTTCCATGGAAAAACCCTACCACCCAACAGGAGGGTTAGCGGTTCTCTTCGGAAACTTAGCCCCTGATGGTGCGGTGGTAAAACAATCAGCCGTTGATGAGGTTATGCTCCAACATCGGGGGCCGGCCAGAGTCTTTGATTCTGAAGAAGAGGCCATCAAAGTTATTCTCAATAGAAAGATCAAAAAAGGCGAGGTCGTTATCATCCGCTATGAAGGCCCAAAAGGGGGACCAGGAATGAGGGAAATGCTTGCTCCAACCTCTGCGATTGTAGGCGTTGGGAGAGATCGGGATGTTGCTTTGCTTACGGATGGCCGTTTTTCAGGAGGAAGTCGAGGAGCGGCAGTCGGCCATATCTCCCCTGAGGCGGCGGAGGGAGGTCCCATTGCTGTGGTTAAGAATGGGGATCAGATTGAGATCGATATTCCGGGTAGAAAATTGAATCTTCTTATATCCAGCAAAGAATTGAAAAAGAGATTATCCAAGTGGAAACCTCCGAAGAAAGAGTTGAAGGGTTATCTCAAACGATATGCGAGGCTTGTCACTTCCGCGAGTACGGGTGCTACGTTTGAGGACTGATCTCGAATTGAGGAATTTAGGGATTCAGGGATTTAAAGATTCGAGAGCTTAAGAATTCAATTTTCCAATTCCTTAATTCCTCAATTCCTTAATTCCCCAATTTCTTCAGTATCGGTACGGCATAAGGGCCTTCCCGGATGAAGGCCATGGTCGGTTCAATCCCCTTTTCTCTAAATCGATAAATCGCAAATTGGATAGCTTTCTGGATCATCTCTTGAGCCTTTTCAGGGGAGGGCTTTATTCTCTTGCCTTTCAGAAAATCGAGACCACAGACGCCAGGGAGGAGGCAGTAATTTTTTCTCTCAATTTCGAGAGAACAATAGATCAATCCATCCCCCCCCACTTTTCTCAAAACCTTTCCCCAGACTTCAGGTTCCCATTGATCCTTGGTAAATTTCCAGTGAGGCGTTCGAAGCAAATCAAGATATCCATCCGGTCCCTGTAATTTCAGCAGATGGATCAAGCTTCTATATTCTGGAGATCCGATGGGTTCGATGAAGTCCCGATTGTTGGCGGCGATGATAATGACACCGCCCTCTTTCACCGCGGGAAGAGCACCCACTCCTGCCTTGGCTGTCTGGTAATGATCTCTCCCAACATATCCGCTGTGAGTGAGAACGATATCGAACTCCTCTTTTAGTAGGATCTCTGCATAACCTTTGATCATTTCAAAGGCCTCCAAATTCGCCTCCACCATATCACCGGTGAAAATACGGATGAGGTGTAGATCCTTGTTGAGATTGACATTAATAACAAAATCAACCCCAACGGTCTGAGCAACTTCCAGAGCCTCTTCATGACATGGATTCCCTTCAAGGACGAGGTTGGTTGCATTGGGATCTTCAAGATAGTAGGGACCGTGAAATTTCTGGATGGTCTTTACATCCACTAATCCAGGGCAGACGGACTTTCTCCCACCGGAAATTCCAGTGAAAAAATGGCTCTCGACAAGTCCTGTGGCGATCTTCAGGTCCGCAAAATAGAAGTCCCCATTGACATAGACATGTGTCCCTCTTTTTGTCTTCCCGATACTCTCCAGAAGATCATTATTCTCGCAATCGTGGTCGAGGATTGTGTATTGTTCAACGACCTCTATCCCATACATCTCCACTTTCTCTTCATGGGTACTCGCTCGATGCATGCCCGTTGCTACAATAATCTTGACGTTCTCTTTCTTAATCCCTGATGACTCCAATCGCTTCAGCAAAGGAGAAAGAATGCCGCTTTCCCCTTTATAAGGGACAGGTCTTGTGATGTCGGAAACGGCAATAGCCACAGACATCTCTCCCGGAGGTTTCCCTTTTTTCCTGATGATCTCTTCCAGAGGGGGACTGCAGGTACGTTCTTCCATGCGAGCGGGGTTTTCAGCAACCTGGCTAATAGGAACCAATTCTTTTCCCCTGAGAGAACCGCTGAATGCTGGGCCGACGCTTGCGCCATAACCTATAACACCAACGTGAAAATAATCTCTTATTCCCTCATCTTTGGCGCAGCGGATGCTTAGCTCACGCAGCAGGTTGTTGATGGCATCTGCGACGCCATCAGCCTTCCTCTTCCTTGATTCTCCGCCTCCAAACGGGTCTCCCATGGACCCTGACTGATCAATCAGAAACATGAAACATGACGGGTTTTGCCTGCTGATTTCTGCTATGTAAGGCATTTTCTTACCCCCCTTTCCTTAGATTTTTTTTGTAAATCTCCTCTACTTATTTCTCCTTTCATTGATCACTGTTTCAAACCCTATGGTCGCTTTTATGTGACCCTAAAATCATCCTTAAATATCTCAACACCTTGGTCTCTTGGGCAAACTTGTTTCTTTACCCCAAAAATCGATAGAACCCGCTGCCTTCAAGAAAACAAGGGGAATGGTCTATCTTCACCAGATCATAGAAAACGCATTTTAATTATTTCAAATAACATACCTTTGGTTTCATTGTAGTTTACTAAACTGGTTGTAGGATGTCAATCCAAATTGGGATAAAGATGATCTCAAGAAGTTTCGATTTGCCCAAATGATTTTAATGTAGTTTCAGTGGCTTAGCAACTCTGGCCCTTTATAGTAGGTCATAGTTTCTCCTTTCGTCTACATCTGAACCAGTTCACCTGCAAATGCTCAGTCTAATCTGATCTCCTTTTTGTCGGCGATTGAGACAGATCACATCTTTTGCATCTTGGTGAGACTGAATTGCGGGTATTCGCACGGGCCTTCCATCCCAAGTCAAAGGAGTGTACCTGGTGGATCGGAACCTCTCTCTCTTTGTTTTCCTGAATAACGGTTGCAAGCGATTTACACCTGGTTAAACTGTTGAAGTTGATTAACGGGATTTCTGTTTGCTTTGTCTCGACACCAGCTCTTGTTTTTACTTAGGAAAATGTCAAAAAAGCTGTTGGGGAAATTAACGGGAGTTGGTGGTGAAAAAGGGTGATTCTCAGGACTTTCTGTGATGTCCTGTGATGTTTCGAAGACAAAAGAAAAATGGTTATAAGTTATTGATTCTCCTTATAACCCTTTGATTTTTCATTGGAGGCGGCAACCGGATTTGAACCGGTGGCGGGACGATCGGGCTTGGTAAATATGGGTCAAGGTCTAACGTCTTCGGGTAATCGTGATTGGACCGCTTGATACATCCCGCGAGCGATCGTTAGCGCCTCCTCCACCTCCTGTTGCGAAGGCTCCACAGGTTCCCCCGGATAACGAAAAAGCCAGGCATATTCTGTAAGTGGCACCGCTCGGTCAACAAAAGCCTTGAGTGTTATATCTTTGTCAAGGCATTGTTCGCCGATTTCTTCAAGACTGTGTGTCTTTCTGAAAGGGATGTTATGCCAAACGAGAAAAGCTTTAAGTGCCTTTTCAGTTGCCTGTTGGCAGTGATATGCCGCATCTCCGAGTAATGGCGGTGAAGCGGTTAGGGCATGGTCAGCAGATCTAAGATCCTGTGTTGCTTTGATAAGCCATTCTTTGGTCTCGGAGACCAAAACAGGATCATGAGGCATACAGTAAGATCCCTTCTCGGATAACCGTC
>Ga0210049_1004866_pt1 | contig 11613 bp, 8 predicted proteins | sample CryGeyCG2014_300_2_FD_183964 | JGI IMG/M metagenome (GOLD analysis project Ga0210049, IMG submission 183964) | Groundwater microbial communities from aquifer - Crystal Geyser CG06_land_8/20/14_3.00 (SPAdes) (version 2) | ecosystem: Environmental > Aquatic > Deep subsurface > Groundwater | place...
AAGAAATAATATTTTACCACGTTGGATATTTGTTTTTTATTTTCGCTCCATTGTTCAACGGAGTTATCCCACGTGGTGAACAGTTAAAACCTTGCATATTTTCATAATATATTTATTGTAATAAGATCGATTTTCCCTATTAGTTTTAATCGAAGCAAGTGCGGTGGGTTGTCCACGAAGTGTGCGAACTACAATTTTTGGGCAAATTATGCACGGTGTTACAACAAAGCTATTTCATCTATCAAACTCCTAAATTTGAATTAGTTAAAAAATTGGAGTTGGACTTCGTGGAGAGTTTTTTGTTTCTTTTTTAGTGGTGAAAAAAGAAAAATAAAAAAAATCTAAATTAAAATTACCAATGACTTTAATTTTTAAAAAGGGTTTTTAAGGTTCGACTAAATAAGAAATGTGACAAAAAGTATTATAAAGATAAAATAAACGAGGCTATATTTTTTTGTGGATTGAGCATCCTTATATGAGTTTTCATCTTCCTTTTGAGCAATGTCCAATATTTTATCAATATGTTTTTCATTTATTTTTGAAAGTAATGGATTTGGCATTGGACCGGAAATTCTTTGCATAGAAATTCCCATTTCAACAACTTTCTTAACTTCTGGTGGTAAATTGTTAAAAAATTTCTGTTTCTTGTATCTTTTCTTTTGAATCTTTTTCGTTAGATTTTGAAATATCTTTAGATTCATCCATAATTTATAATTTTTCAAATAAAAACATTATTCTGTCATTAAGGGATTTTGATATCCTCACTTCGACTTCATTTTCAATAAAGTTTGCACAAGTTAATATAACCAATCCTGCAAACTGCTTTTCATCAATAATATCATCTTTCTTTATTCTTGACAAATAGTTAATAAGTTCTTTCAATGATTGTCTATTTGTTTCAGAAATTCTTGATAAATTATTTGAAGATGGTCGTAAACTTGATAAAATCAAATCAATAAATTCATTTTCTTTTTTATGTTTAATGAGTTCCATAATTCATTCTATTTTAGAATTATTCTATACATTGCAAATTTAGTAAAAAAAGTTTACATATAAGTAAAAATATTTCAAATCACGCATCTTTATCAGAGTTTATAATAATTTAATAAACTGAACATATACAAGCACTTATAATATTTATTGTTTAACAAATTATTTTTTATTTACAAAATTATTGTATTTTAATTTGTTATTCAGCATAAGAAATTTAATAATAACTGCGTTTTTTGTTGTCCCGCAGAGATTCGAACTCCGACAAACAGATCCAGAGACTGTTGTGCTACCATTACACAACGGGACAATTAACGGGACTTCTAAAAATTGCTTTTTTTTTGTTGGACAACCTCACCCCCTACCCCTCTCCAAAGGAGAGGGGATTTTGTCCGCCTCGAAAAATCTAATTTTTAGAACCCCTCTTAAAAATGTTGTCCGACCAGGATTCGAACCTGGACTAACAGAATCAAAATCTGTGGTGCTACCTTTACACCATCGAACAATATTAATTAGTGTTTGTCCATAATGTCCGATTTACTCATAGCTTTTTTATATTTTTAAGGTATTCGTGAGATCGCTTCGCTAAGTTCTGCGTTATTCTCGTATTAAAAAACAGTCATTTACATCAGTAAACTCCTGATTTTTTAATACTTCGAAAGCCTTGAACTCGAACATTCTGGTTCAAACACTGACTTTATGGACAGACACTAATTAGAGTCTGTCTATAAAGTCCGCTGATTGCGTTATGCCCCAGTACGCTTCGCTACGGGGTCATTCCGTCATTGTTTTTGAGGACACAAACAATGGCAGTGGTAAACTCCTTGGTTTTCAAAACTTCACATGTTTACCCTGTAGAATTTGCGAATGTAAATATTCAACAGGGACTCAAACTCGAACATTATAGTTCAGACACTGACTTTATGGACAAACACTAAATAAAGAACTCCAAATAAAATGCAAATTTACAAAAAAATATCTGTTAAAAATATTTTTTTGATTTTTTAAGTAAAAATAAAATTCTTCACAAAAAAATTATCTTAATTTCGTGCTTTTAAAAAATATAACAATTTCATAAAAAGAAAATTATAAATCATGAAGTTTAAGCTTTTTAATAACATTGGGGGCTGGATAGTTTTTGCTATTTCGGCTTTTACCTATTTAATGACAATTGAACCAACCGCAAGTTTTTGGGACTGTGGCGAATTTATTGCAACTGCATTCAAATTAGAAGTTGGGCATCCTCCCGGAGCGCCTTTCTTTATGTTTATAGCTCGATTCTTTACACTTTTTGCAAGCGATAATGCTCATGTTGCTATGCTCGTTAACGCTATGTCGGGTGTGTTTAGTGCACTTACTATATTGTTCTTATTTTGGACAATTACCTATTTTGCAAAAAGAATGCTTGTAAAAGAAGGGGAAATGACTGCTGGACAATTAGTCGCTATTATTGGAAGCGGTTTAGTAGGTTCATTAGCTTATACTTTTTCCGATTCTTTTTGGTTTTCGGCAGTTGAGGGCGAAGTTTACGCTTCATCGTCTTTATTTACAGCCCTTGTTTTTTGGCTAATTACAAAATGGGATGCCGTTGCCGATGAAAAATACTCGAACAGGTGGATAGTTCTTATTGCATTTTTTATGGGCATTTCTATTGGAGTTCACTTATTAAATTTACTTGCAATACCAGCAATTGTGTTTGTTATTTATTTTCGCAAATATAAACCTACAAAAAAAGGTGTTATTTATGCTTCAATAATTTCGGTTGTTATACTTGCTGCAATAATGTATGGTATAATACAAGGAATATTTAAAGTTGCATCATGGTTCGAACTTGCTTTTGTTAACGGTATGGGTATGGGATATAATTCTGGTCTTTTGTTTTATGCTATTCTTTTAGTAATTTTAATAATTGCTGGAATTTATGTTACTACAAAAGATGTTTCAAGATTTTTAAAAGCAACTGTAATTACTCTTTTACTCTTTTTTACAGGAGTACCATTAATGGTAAATAATGTTTTGTTTTGGGTTTTATTTGTTGGTAGCGTTTGGGCTGCTGTTTATTATTTAAATCAATTAAAACCTATTCTAAATACTTTAGTACTAAGTGTTGCAATGATTATTGTAGGTTATTCAACTTTTGCAATGATAATTATAAGGTCAACTGTTGATACTCCGCTTGATGAAAATAATCCTGAAAATGTTTTTGCACTTATTTCGTATTTAAATCGTGAACAATATGGCAACCGTCCTTTATTATATGGACAAACATTTGTAGCTCAACAAGATAAACATGAACCTTATATTGAAGGCGACCCTCTTTATATCCAAAAAGATGGCAAATATGTTGAAATTGATAAAAAACGAACACCTAATTACGATAGTCAGTTTTGCATGCTTTTCCCACGGATGTTCAGCCCCGATGCTAGTCATGTAAGTGCATATAAAACATGGACTGATTTTAAAGGAACACCTGTGAACTATGTTATGGGAGATGGAACTGTTCAGAAAATATATAAACCAACATTTTTCGAAAACATAAAATTCTTCTTTAAATATCAGGTTGGATTTATGTACTTTAGATATTTTATGTGGAATTTTGCCGGACGACAGAATGATATTCAAGGACATGGCAATATTATTAATGGCAATTGGCTCTCTGGAATTCCATTTCTTGATAATATGCGTCTTGGCTCTCAGGACAATCTTCCTGAAACCTTAGGAAATAACAAAGCTAAAAATGTTTATTTTTTACTTCCATTATTATTAGGTTTAATAGGTATGTACTTTCATTATTTAAAGGAATCTAAAGGATTTGTTATTGTGCTTTTGTTATTTTTCTTTACAGGCTTAGCTATTGTTGTTTATCTTAATCAGACCCCTTATCAGCCACGTGAACGTGATTATGCTTATGCAGGCTCATTTTATGCTTTTGCTATTTGGATTGGTTTAGGTGTGGCAGCTCTTTTCGAACTTTTAAAGAAAAAAATGCCCGAAACAATTACAGCAATTCTTGTAACAATAGTCAGTTTAGCTGCTGTTCCTAGTATAATGGCAAAAGAAAACTGGGACGACCACGACCGCTCAAATTGTTATACTGCACGCGATTTTGCAAGAAATTATCTGGAATCGTGCGAACCAAATGCAATTTTATTTACTAATGGCGATAACGATACCTTTCCTTTGTGGTACGACCAGGAAGTTGAAGGTATTAGAACAGATGTGCGTGTTGTAAATTTAAGTCTTTTGAATACCGATTGGTATATCGAGCAAATGAAACGCAAAGCTTATGAATCGGAACCTTTGCCTATTTCATTTACTTACGACCAAATAGCAGGCGAACGAAGAATTTATGTGCCTGTTATTGAGCAAATTAAAACCCCTGTTGATATTGGTAAAATTGTTGAATTTGTTCAAAGCGAATCACCTGAAGCTAAAGTTCCTGTTTCGCAAACCGAGATGATAAATTTTATTCCTACTAAACAATTTACATTTAAAGTTGATTCACTTAAAGTTATAAAGAATAAAACTATTAAATCATCACAAGCAAGTAGAATGTTACCAAATGTTCAATGGACTATTTCTAAAAACTATTTATATAAATCGGAATTAGCTATTCTTGATATTTTATCGAATAATAAATGGGAGCGTCCTGTTTACTTTGCAATTACAGTTGGTGGCGATAGTTATATGAATTTAGACGATTATTTTCGTTTAGATGGTTTGGCTTATCGTTTAACACCAATAAAAGCAAGTAACAAAGACGGACAAACCGGTTGGATTGATACTGACATTTTGTATAATAATTTAATGAATAAATTTACTTGGGGAGGCATTGAGCGTAAAGATGTTTACTTAAATGAAAACAATTTGCGAATGACAATGAACTTCCGTAATAATTTTTCTCGATTGGCTTCGGCATTAATTGATGAAGGGAAACGCGATTCGGCAGTAAAAGTTTTAGACCAATGTATGAAAGTTATGCCTGCCGAAACAGTTCCATATAATGTTTTTGTGCTTGGCATTATCGAAGGATATTATCGTGCCGGTGAATTGAAAAAAGCTACTGAAATAACCGAAAAAATGATAAAATTAACTCAAGGTGAACTCGATTATTATTTATCGCTTGATAAATCAAACGTAAGCACGGTCGAGAACGAAACCCAAAGAGCAATGTCGGTTATGCAGGAACTTTCGAGATTAACAAGACAATACAGCCAACAAGAGCTATCTAAAAAAATTGATGACAAGTTTAAAATATATTACGAAAAGTTTATTACTTTATTTCCTCAGCCACAGCAGTAAAATCATCTGATAATTATCGGAAGATTATGAATGCTGAGAAAAACATATATTTAACTTTCGACGATGGACCAACACCCGAAGTAACACTTCGGGTGTTGGCATTATTAAAAGAATATAATGCAAAAGCTACATTCTTTTGTCTGGGAAAAAATGTTGAGAAATTTCCCGAAATATATAACGAAATATTAATTCAGGGACATGCTGTTGGCAATCATTCGTATTCGCATTTTAATGGTTGGAAAACTTCAAATAAAAAATATATTCAAGATGTAAATAAAGCATCGCTAAGAATCAATTCAAAGATATTCCGACCACCTTATGGGAAAATTTCTCCACTGCAGTGTATTATTTTAAAAAAAACTTTTAGAATTGTTTTGTGGACTTGCTTAAGTAAAGATTATTCACAAAAAATGAACGAAGAAAAAATTCTAAATAGAATAAAAAGAGCAACCAAAAACGATGCGATAATTGTTTTTCACGACTCAGCCAAAACCTTAAAAAAACTACTTAATATTTTGCCCGAATATTTAAAGTTTTTAAATACCGAAAATTATGTTTGTGCTTTAATAAAGTAAATTATTAGATGTATATTTGAAATAAAATTATTACAAGAATGTATGAGGTTACAGTACCTGGTTGTATTGATATAATTGATTTATTCGATTTTATTCTTGCACCATTATATATTATAGTAATTCTTTTTATAGCATTAAATTATCAAAAGAAAAAAGAATCCGAAAACCCTTTATATCGTTACTTTATAGGTGGTTTATTAGCGAAAATATTTGGTGGTATAGGTTTTTTGCTTATTTACATTTATTATTATGGCAGCGATAGCGATACTACCATGTATTACAACACAAGTGTTAGTCTGATTAATCTTGCAGGTAAGAACATGTCGGTATTTTTTTCAATCATTTTTGGTAATAATTCATTAGAAAATTATTCGTATTTTAACAACGAAACGGGATACCCTTATTTTTATTCAGATGCCAACTCTTTAGCTGTAGCCCGATTAACAGCTCCTTTTGTATTAATAGGTGCAAGAAGTTTCATGGCAACTACTGTTTTAATTTCTACACTTACATATTTTGGTATTTGGAGATTGTTTTTGCTTTTTGCCGAACAAAACAAAGAAATTGTTAAACAAATTGCTTTTGCTATTTTATTTATTCCATCTGTGTTTTTTTGGGGTTCAGGAATACTTAAAGATAGCTATACTTTAAGTGCAATATGTTGGTTAATGGTAGCTGTATATTATGTTGTTATTAAAAAAAAGAGAATAGTTTTTCATTTAATTGTGTTTTTAATTAGTGTTTATGTGCTTATTGCAATTAAACCTTATATTTTCTTTGCTGCTTTTGGTGGAATAATAATAATGGTTGTACATTACTTTATTCGCGATGTCCGAAATAAAGTACTTAAATATACAGTACTTCCTATTTTAATTGTTTTTTTTGTGCTTGGTGGTATTTACACAATGTTAAATGTCGGAAATACTATTGGCGGATGGTATTCATCAGTAGATAAAATTGTTGAAAAGGCGTACATCACCCAACAAGATTTAAAACAGGAATATTACGGGGGAAACAGATTCGATATTGGTTCGTTTGACCCAACTATTGGCGGAATTTTATCTAAAGCACAACCCGCAATAACAGCAGGACTTTTTCGTCCTTTTGTTTGGGAAAGCAGAAATCCAGTTATGTTATTATCGGGATTAGAAAATATAATTTATCTTTTTTTATTTCTTTATATTTTGTTATTAAGTTTTATGGCTCTTTTTAACTTAGGATTTAACTATATGCTTAAAACTGCTTTCGATAATTCTTTAGTGGTTTTTTCATTAGTATTTAGCATAATGTTCGCATTTATGGTTGGCTTAACTACAGCCAATTTCGGGGCTTTGGTAAGATATAAAATTCCTTTAATTCCATTTTTTCTGTCGGCTTTATTTATTATAATCAGCAGATTTAATAAACAAAGAGCAAAAAATATTATAGATTAATAAACATTATGCACATTCTTTTTTTAAGCTACGATGGAATTACAGATGCCTTAGGGCAATCGCAAATATTACCTTATTTAAAAGGACTTTCTAAAAAAGGATTTATTATTCATATAATTTCTGCTGAAAAAAAACCAGATAGTTTTAATAAAGTTAACTCAGATTTGCTTGAAAATAATATTAATTGGTATCCAATTAAATATTCTAAATATCCTCCTGTTTTATCTACAATTTGGGATATTTATAAAATGTTTAAACAAACTAAAAAAGTAGTTAAAACGTATCCAGTTAAAATTATTCATTGCAGGGGATATATTACTTCTATTATTGGCTTAAAATATAAGAGAAAATACAACATCGGATTTTTGTTTGATATGCGTGGTTTTTATGCCGACGAAAGAGCCGAAGGTGGATTATGGAACAAAAACAATTTCCTTTATTTAACAATTTATAATTGGTTTAAAAAAAAGGAAAAACAATTTTTAATTAACGCCGATTATGTTATTTCTTTAACTAGTAAAGGCAAAGAAATAATTTGTAATAACATTTTAAATAAACAATTAAGTAATATTGAAATAATACCTTGTTGTGTCGATTTACAAAAATTTAATTATACTGAAATTAACTATAACATTACACAAAATGTAAAAATTGAATTAAATATTCCAATAGAAGCTGTTGTTTATACTTATTTAGGTTCTATTGGAACTTGGTATTTGTTCGACGAAATGCTAATTTTTTTTAATGCAATTTATAAGCAAAACAACAAAAGTGTTTTTCTGTTTATTTCAAACGACTCGCCAAATATAATAAACGAAGCTATTATTCGAAATAACTGTAATAAAAACGCAATTGTTATTACAAGTAAATCTTCCGATTTGGTGCCAAAATATTTATCTGTTTCCGATTGGGGTTTGTTTTTTATAAAGCCAGTGTTTTCTAAACAAGCATCATCACCCACAAAATTAGCTGAGTTTTTAGCAATGGGAATACCAGTAATAACAAATAAAGGCGTTGGTGATGTTGATGAGTTTATTGAGTCAACAAATGCAGGTGTTTTGGTAAACAATTTTTCGAGCGATGAGTTGGTAAAGTCAGTTTCAAAAATCAAAAATTATAATAAACAAAATAAAGAGTTTTATTATAATTTAGCTTTCAAATATTTTAATAAAGACGATGCAATTAACAAGTATGCAGACATATATAATAGGATAAACAAAACTTAATTCTATTTAATAAAATTTCAAAATCAATGTGAAAACAAATTAGATGTTACTAATAAACAATGCTTAGTGGTGTTGTTTTTTAAAATTTTGAATTTTAGATTTGAAGCTTGGAATTTTATTAAAACTTTTACTTTATAGAGATTATGTTACTAGACTGATGTTACGCACAATTGATTTTTTAAAAACATTTCACGATGAGCAATAGAAATAAAACTCTTTATAGACCTCACCCTAAATCCCTCTCCAAAGGAGAGGAACTTTTAACGCATAAGGTAATTCGGGGGTTTTTCCTCCCTCTCCTTTGGAGAGGGTCGGGGGTGAGGTTTTTGTGATTTTTTATTTTAATATAGCTTATATTGCCTCAAAATTAAACTTTGCGTAACATGAGTTACTAGAATCAAAAATGTTTACCACTCGTCTTTTTTTACTTTAGTTTGCTCTTTAATAAAACTTTCAAAATTTTCGATAATTTTATTCATTTTGGAGTTTATTTGTTCGAAATAAAAATAATTTTTTGGTGTAAAATCTTTTGCTGTTTTATCTAACCAATTTTCAATAGGAGTGTAGGATGTTGATTTTAAGTTAATTTCTGAAATAACAATACGTGCTTTATTGTCTTTAAATTGCGTTGTAATAGTATATTGAACAATCCCTTTCATTGTTTGAACGCCATTTTTATCGGCAGCATTTAGTATTTTTATTTGATGTTTCCCAAGAATTTTTCCACTTGCTGCATCTTGTTCGCGAATTACTCCCGTAGGGTTTTTGTAAAATTTACGAAACCATATTTGTCCTTTGTTATAAAGCGAATCTTTGTTTGCTGTAACTTCAACAACTTTTGTGTAAGTTATTAGTTTTGTATCTTTGTCAATTGGAAGTTGAGGTTCTTGGTATTCTTCTTTTTGAGAAAAAGCAAAACCATTTAATAACACAAAAAACATTACAATTGAAAATGCTTTTAAGTTGTTTAAAGTTGAATTTTTTGTTGTGTTCATATTTTAAAATTTATTTTTTAATAAAAACATCTGCAAAATAATAATATTCCACAAACGATTGTACAAAAATTGTTCTCCATTTTTAAATTTTTTAATTAAGACGGCAATGTAATCATAATTAAATAATTGCGTTTTGTTGATAGCTTCTAAATTTAAAAATTCATCAATTAAATAGCTTAATTCGTTGTTTAGCCATTTGTTTAATGGAATAGAAAACCCTTTTTTAGGACGATTAAAAAACTCTGAAGGGTAATATTGTAATAATAGTTTTTTTAATAAATATTTTTGCTCTTTGTTTTTAATTTTTAGAGAATGATGAGTGTTTATTGCAAATTCAATAATTCTGTAATCAAGAAAAGGAACTCTAACTTCCAGAGAATATTTCATCGAAGCTCTATCAACTTTTACTAGCAGGTCGTCGGGTAAATAGTATTGTAAATCAAATAAAGATTGACCTTCGGCAGGCGATAACTTTCTATTTGTTATTTGCGGATTATATTTGAAAGATTCGCAAGATTTTAAATTTGGTAAACATATATTTTCAATTTCTTGTTCACTAAAAAAATATTGTTCCTGCGAAAAAATATGTGATTGCAAATTATCGGTGTTACGATAATTAAATAAATGCGAAACTCTTTTTTGACGGTTGCTACCAAGTTGAAGAGTTTTGGAAATAGGATTTCTTAAGTTTGAATAAAATGAATTTGACAATTTATTAGCCCAGTTGTATGCTCCATAACCATGAAAAAGTTCGTCGCCACCATCGCCCGAAAGAACCATTTTTACATCAGTTGCTGCCATTTTAGAAACTAACATAGTAGGAATGGCAGAAGAATCGGCAAATGGTTCGTCGTAAGTAGTTAAAATTTCAGGAATTAAATTAATTGCTTCGTTTTCCGATAAAATATATTCGTGGTGATTTGTGTTTAAATGCTTTGCCATTTTCGAAGCAAACGGTGCTTCGTTAAATTGCTGTTCTTTAAATCCAATTGTGTAAGTGTTTATTGGTGTATTGCTTGTGTTTGCTGCAATAGCTGTTATTAAACCTGAATCAATACCGCCACTTAACAACGTGCCAAAAGGAACATCGCAAAACATTCTTGATTTCACACTGTCAGTTAAAAGCTCATTTAACTTTGATAGTGCTTCGGTTTCGTTATTTTTTGTGTCTGGTTCAATTTTAGAATTAATTTCCCAATAGTTACTGAATTGCAATTTGTTATTTTTGTAAATTGCAAATTGACCTTGAGGAAATTTATTTATATTTTTATAAATTGAATAGGGTTGGGGAATATAGCCAAGATGGAGATAGCTTTTTATTGCATTGTAATTAATTTCTAATTTTTCAGAAATATATTTGAATTTTGTTATTGCTTTAAGTTCCGACGAAAACGTAAAAACATCATTATCAATAAAATAATAGAGTGGTTTAATTCCCATTCTATCGCGGGCAATAAACAAACTATTTTTTTCTTTATCAAAAATTGCAAATGCAAACATTCCGTTTAATAACGATGGAAGTTTGTTTCCAACAATAGAATATAATTCAAGAATTGTTTCGGTATCGGAGCGTGTTTTAAGTTTTAGTTGATATTGTTTTGCTAAACTTTCGAAGTTATATATTTCTCCGTTATAAACTATAGTGTATCGTCCGCAAGACGAAGTCATTGGCTGGTTGGCAGATTCAGAAAGGTCTAAAATACTTAATCTTTTATGTCCTAAAAAAAAGTTTTTGCATGTAAAAACCCCTTCGGCATCGGGTCCTCGATGATTCATATTTCGCAAAACATCAATAAACTCAGATTTGTTTATTGAAAATTTATTTGAAATATATCCAGCAATGCCACACATTTTGATTTAGGATTTAGGATTTAGGATTTACGATTTAGGATTTAGGATTTAGGATTTACGATTTAGGATTTAGGATTTAGGATTTAGGATTTACGATTTAGGATTTAAAAATTTATTATTGATTTTATTTTCAAAGATACGAGAGTTAAGATAAAATAAAAAACGCCCGAAAATTAACTTATGGTTAAAAAATAACATTTTTCACTTACGACTATATGTTAGTATTATAACTGATGTTACG
>Ga0210049_1004869_pt1 | contig 11610 bp, 9 predicted proteins | sample CryGeyCG2014_300_2_FD_183964 | JGI IMG/M metagenome (GOLD analysis project Ga0210049, IMG submission 183964) | Groundwater microbial communities from aquifer - Crystal Geyser CG06_land_8/20/14_3.00 (SPAdes) (version 2) | ecosystem: Environmental > Aquatic > Deep subsurface > Groundwater | place...
CGGTGGATGTATTGGTCATCACGCCGGTGCCATTGAACAGCGGCGTGGTCGTGCGTTGCCGCCCGTTGTGTGTGCTGAAGATGGAAGATGAATCCGGCTTCGATGCCAAGGTGCTGGCCGTTCCCGTCGATAAATTGTCCACCATGTATCGCGGCTTGAAGCACTACAACGAACTGCCCCCCATCGTGCTGAAACAGATCGAGCACTTCTTTGCACACTACAAAGACCTTGAGCCAAACAAGTGGGTCAAGATCGGCGGATGGGAAGATGTCGAAGAAGCGCGCAAAGAGATCATGCTCGGCGTGGAAAATTACAAGAACGCCAAAGTCAAACCCGAGTTCTGATTGGAGCCACACGATGACCGCACGTATCATTGACGGCAAGGCAATCGCGCAGCAAGTGCGCGCCGAGTGGAAGCTGCGCGCCGACGCGTTAAAGGCGCGCGGCATCACGCCTGGACTGGCGGTCATCATTGTCGGTGAAGACCCCGCTTCCAAAGTCTATGTCGCCAACAAAGTGAAAGCGTGCGCCGAACTGGGTTTGCATTCCGTCCATGTCGCCCTGCCCGCCGACACCAGCGAGACGGCCTTGCTGGCGAAGATCGCCGAACTGAATGCCGATCCCAAGATCCATGGTTTGCTCGTCCAGCTCCCCGTCCCCAAACACATTAACAGCGAGAAAGTGCTGAACGCCATCAGTCCCGAGAAAGACGTGGACGGCTTCCATCCACTCAATGTCGGCGCACTGGCCACCGGCAATATGCGCTTTGCGCCGTGCACGCCTTATGGGGCATTGATCCTGTTGCAGAAAAGCGGTGTCGAGATCGAAGGCAAGCACGCGGTGGTCGTGGGGCGCAGCAACATTGTCGGCAAACCGATGGCGCTGCTGCTGCTGCAACACAACGCCACGGTCACGATCTGCACTTCAAAGACAAGCGACCTCACCAAGCACACGCGCGATGCCGACATCTTGGTGGTTGCCACCGGCAAGCCAAAGATGATTACCGGCGACATGATCAAACCGGGCGCTGCGGTGATCGACGTGGGTATCAATCGCATGGCCGACGGCAAGTTGTGTGGTGATGTGGATTTTGAATCGGCGAAGGAAGTGGCCGGCTGGATCACCCCTGTTCCCGGCGGCGTCGGTCCGATGACCATCACCATGCTGGTGGCAAACACCGTGCAGGCAGCGGAACGCGCTGCGGGTTAGCGGGTGTATCGGCAACTGATCAAGTTGCCACATGAAAAATGAAGCTACAGCAGAATAAATAATCTAGTACCGCACCTGTACCCGGTAATTCAGCTTTGTGCTGCCTTCAGCAGGCACTGATATTTTCCAGACAGCGGTATTGCTGGCGGCTTTTGTGTGTTTCTGACTCTCCGAGAGCATCTTCCAGTCACCCGGAATCGGCTCTTGCACGACCACATTCACCGCTTCTTTTTTGGCATTCTTGAGCACGATCTCGAAAGCACTTTCGAACCAGGCGTTGCCTTTGGCCGGATTGGGCAAGCGCTTGAAATCGGTCTGCTTTTTGTCCGCCGTCACGTCGAAAGTGTCACCCAGTTTAAGGCGCACTTTTTCGTTCTTTGGCGTGTGATCGATATGATCCTCGCCGACAAACTGCGCATTACCTGCAGCATCTTTTTTGTACACCCGAATCACGCCCTTGGGCAGCGGCATGCCGAGGCGAGCGCTTTCCTTGTTATCAAACTCGACGAACACGCCGACCTTCATTTTTTGGCCGAGATCGCCGTAGCTGCTGCCGTAGTAATAATTGGCTCCGCGCAACAACAACTCTTTGCGCGCCGGAATCCCGGTAGCCGTGAGCAGCGATACTTGCTTGGTCTGGTTCTCGGCGATAGTGGTGGGACGATCCAGTGTGTAGAGGTGAAATTCAAGCAGCGACTCCTCCGCCATATCCGAGGCCGGGGCAATCATTGCCTTTTCCCGACTTGCCCCCAGGTTCGCGAAACGCAATTCTTTCCGCACCTGATTCACATCCCCAGTCACCAGTTGCAGTTTTGCATTGTGGTAGCTCGCGCCGCTGGTATTGGTCAGCGTCACCCAGCCGGAAAGGTCCAGCTTGTCGTCCGCGGCATTCAGCTCCGCCACGTAATCCGCCTTCCAGGCAAGGCCTCCAGTGAGGTAGGAAAGCTCCACCTCCTGTTGCGCCACTCCGCCATTGTTTAACGACATCACCAGGGTCGGTCTATCGCGCAGATTGGCTGGAACATCCGGATAAACGATACGGCCCGGAATGCCCGTCTCGATACGGTCACCGATCTTCACCACCACACCGTTATTGGCAGCCAGCACCTGCGCCTGCTCGGTCGTTTCCACCCCCGTGGCCGGATTGGTACGGACGATGTTGACGCTCTTGCCCACATACTTATCCAGCAACTTTTGCGGCGTCAGCAGATCGAAATCGAAATTCTGTTCAAGGACCGAGAGCTTGCCGGGGCTGGTCAAACTGCGCAGCAATGCCGTCTCGGGACGCATGCGCGCGCTGACGTCGCGGAAAGCCAGGGTATTCTGCCCGCTGGCGAACTGTATCTTGCGCTGGTCTTTCACCAGCGCAAGATTCTCGTTATAGATGGTGACGGCGACACTGCGTTGATCTTGCAGCGTGCTGCGCAGCTCATCGGCCTGTGCAACAGCGCATGGCAAAACAGCCAGCAAAAGGACGATCAGGCTACGGCATTGGTGTAGCGGCATGATGATCTCCGATCAGTTGGGGTGTGTTTGGCGAACTCGTTCAGGCGATTCACAGACAAAATAGAACCCGGGGAGCATGGGTTGTGTGCGCAACCCAGGAGCGTGTCGTTACACCCCTACGCCAGCCCCACAAATACATTCTGCACATCGTCATCCTCGTCGATGGCTTCAAGGAAGGCCTCCACCTCCTCGCGCTCGGCGTCGCTACTGATCGTTACCGGATTCTTCGGGCGGTAGCCCAGTTGGGCGGAAACGACGGTGAAGCCCTGCGCGGGCAGCGCCTTGCACACGGCATCCAGGTCGGTGACATCGGTAATAAACAGGGTTGCGCCCTCTTCGGAGGGTTCAAGATCCTGCGCGCCCGCTTCGATCGCGGCGACTTCGGCATCTGCATCCTTTGCATTCGGTGTCGCCTCAATCATGCCCACATAATTAAAATCCCACGAGACTGAGCCTTCCGCACCGAGCTGCCCCTTGCGGAACAACACGTTCATGCTGGACTTGGTGCGATTGATGTTGTCGGACAGGCATTCGACGATGACGGGCACGCGATGCGGGGCGAAGCCCTCGTAAACGAGACGCTCCAATTGCGCCCCGCCATCAAGCAGCCCTGCCCCCTTTTTGATGGCGCGATCCAGCGTGTCTTTCGGCATAGAGGCTTTTTTGGCCTGCTCAACCACCAGGCGCAGGCGTGAATTCAAGCTTGGGTCGGCCCCGCCTTTGGCTGCAACCATGATTTCTTTGGCGAGTTTGCCAAATATCTTGCCCTTTGCGTTGGCTGCGACTTCTTTGTGTCTGGCTTTCCACTGTGCGCCCATGTCTAAATCTCTTCCAGGTTGGTTGCTAAAAAATATTGAGCGCGCATCTTGCCTCAAGTGGCACGCCGCTTCAATCCAATCTGTGCAGAGGGGCTTATCCAGCCCCCTTCAATACCTGCAAGAAATCATCGCCGTATCGGGTTAATTTTGACTGCCCCACGCCGTTGATCTGCCCTAACTCAATCAAGTTCTTTGGCTTGCGATTGAGCATCTCCAGCAAAGTGCTGTCGTGGAAGATGACATAGGGCGGCACGCCCTGCTCGCGCGCGAGTTCCATGCGTTTGGCTTTGAGGACCTGCCACAGCGGATCTTCGTTGGCTCCTGCGAAAGCTTCGCGCAAACGCGAACCACGCTCGGCTTTGCTGGATTTCCGTTTGGCCGGTTCGGCATCGCGGCGTAACCACACTTCCTTTTCGCCGCGCAGCACAGGGCGCGCGGCTTCGGTGAGTTTCAATCCGCCGTAGGCTTCCATGTCCACGTTGATGAATCCGGCGGCAACGAGCTGGCGATACACACTGCTCCACTGTTGCTGCGCCAAATCTTTACCAATACCGAAGGTGCTGAGTTGCTGGTGATTAAATTGTTCGACTTTCGGCGTGGCCTTGCCCAGCAGTACATCAATGAGATGTGCCACACCAAAGCGTTGCCCGGTGCGATAGACACAGGACAACGCCATCTGCGCAGCCTGTGTGGCATCCCATGTATCGACCGGTGACAGGCAGTTATCACATTCATTGCACTGGCCCGGATGTTCCTCGCCGAAGTAGCGCAGCAGGGTCTGGTGGCGACAGGTGGTGGATTCGCAGAAGCCAAGCAGGGCATCGAGCTTTTGCAGTTCGACACGCTTGCGTTCCTCGGGCGCGTCACCGGACAGCAACATCTGGCGCATCGACACCACATCGCCCAGGCCGTAAGCCATCCACGCGTCCGCGGGCTGGCCGTCGCGCCCGGCGCGTCCCGTTTCCTGATAGTAACCTTCCATGCTCTTGGGCAGATCAAGGTGGGCGACGAAGCGCACGTTTGGCTTGTCGATGCCCATGCCGAAGGCGACGGTGGCGACCATGATCACGCCCTCTTCGCGCAGGAATTTTTTCTGATTTTTGCTGCGCAGGGATGCATCCAACCCGGCGTGATACGGCAGAGCATCCCAGCCCTGGTCCTTGAGCCACGCGGCGGTCTCTTCCACTTTCCTTCGCGACAGGCAATACACGATTCCGGCATCATTTGGATGTTCTGTTTCAAGGAATGTTTGCAATTGTTTGCGGGCATTGTCCTTGAGCGTGACGCGGTAGCGGATGTTGGGACGGTCGAAGCTGGAAACGAATTGCTTTGCCCGTTCCAGCGCCAGGCGCTCGATGATTTCATGCCGAGTCGGCGCATCCGCCGTGGCGGTGAGCGCGATGCGCGGCACATTGGGGAAGTGCTCGTGCAATACCGTCAGCGCTCGGTACTCGGGCCGGAAATCATGTCCCCACTGCGAGACGCAATGTGCCTCGTCGATAGCGAACAGGGCGATGCGGTTGTCCTGATTCAGGCGTTCCAGCAGATTCAGAAATCCTTCAGTCAGCAACCGTTCCGGCGCGACATACAACAGCTTCAGTTCGCCGCACATCACAGACCGCGACACCTCGCGTGCCGCATCAGCGTTCAGACTGGAATTGAGGAAAGCAGCAGGCACACCGAGTTGCTTGAGTGCGTCAACCTGGTCCTGCATCAGCGCGATCAATGGCGACACCACAATACCGATCCCCGGACGCAGCAGCGCAGGAATCTGGTAACAAATGGATTTACCACCGCCGGTTGGCATCAACACCAGCGCATCGCCCCCGCCGGCAACATGCCCGACAATGGCCTGCTGCGCGCCGCGAAAAGTGGCGTAGCCAAAAGTGTCATGCAGAATCTGCTGCGAAGTTATGTCAGTCATCGCGAGTCAAGCGCGCCAAGGATTGACAAGCTTACCGCACCAGAGCCAATCCGGCAGCATTCGTCTGTTCGCGGTGATATGATTTGAAAGCTAATTAGATTCAGCCATAAAAAGGGGAAATTTCATGTCTATCCACACCGTTGCCTCCCGGCCATTCTCCGATCAAAAACCCGGCACCTCTGGCCTGCGCAAAAAAGTCCCGGTGTTCCAGCAACCGCACTATCTCGAGAACTTCGTGCAATCTATTTTCGACAGCATTGCCGCACCGCATGGGGCAACGCTGGTTCTCGGCGGCGACGGCCGTTTTTATAACCGCACCGCGATCCAGACCATTCTGAAGATGGCGGCTGCCAATGGTTTCGGCAAGGTGATGGTGGGACAAGGTGGCATCCTTTCCACCCCGGCAGCTTCATGCGTGATTCGCAAATATAAGACTTTCGGCGGCCTCATTCTTTCCGCCAGCCACAATCCGGGCGGCCCGGAAGGTGATTTCGGCATCAAATTCAATAGCAGCAACGGCGGACCGGCCACGGAAACAGTAACTGAAGCCATCTTCGCCAGAAGCAAGTCCATCACCGGCTACCGTATCCTCGACGCGGCAGATGTGTCGCTCGACAAGCCGGGCACTGCCACTTTGGGCGATCTGCAGGTGGAGGTGATCGATCCGGTCAATGACTACGCCGAACTAATGGAATCCCTGTTCGACTTTGCCGCGATACGCGCCCTATTAAAGGGCGAATTCCGCATCAAGTTCGACGCCATGCACGCGGTGAACGGCCCATATGCCAAAGAAATTCTCGAAGCACGACTGGGTGCGCCCGCGGGAAGTGTGATGAATGCGATCCCGCTGGAAGATTTTGGCGGCGGGCATCCGGATCCAAACCTGACCTATGCGCACGACCTGGTTGAGATCATGTATGGCCCCAATGCACCGGATTTTGGCGCGGCTTCAGACGGGGACGGCGACCGCAACATGATCCTTGGCCAGCGCTTCTTCGTGACGCCGTCTGATAGTCTCGCGGTCATTGCCGCCAATGCCAAGCTGGCCCCCGGTTATCGCCAGGGTCTGGCGGGTATCGCCCGCTCGATGCCGACCAGCGCGGCGGCGGACCGTGTCGCCTTGGCGCTGCACATCCCCTGCTTCGAAACACCGACCGGCTGGAAATTCTTCGGCAATCTAATGGATGCAGGAAAAGTCACGTTATGCGGGGAAGAAAGTTTCGGCACCGGCTCCAGCCATGTACGGGAAAAGGATGGTCTGTGGGCCGTCCTGTTCTGGCTCAACATCCTGGCGGCTCGCAAGCAATCGGTTGAAACCATCGTGCGCGAACACTGGGCGAAATATGGCCGCAACTTCTATTCGCGCTACGACTATGAGGCAATCCCAACCGAGGGCGCAAACGGCGTGATGCAGCACCTGCGCGGCAGTTTTGCCACACTCACCGGCAAAAAATTGGGCAAATACACTGTACAAACTTGTGATGATTTCAGCTACACCGATCCGGTGGACGGCAGTGTCAGCCGGAATCAGGGTATCCGCATTTTGTTCAGCGACGGCTCGCGCATCATCTTCCGGCTTTCCGGCACCGGCACCGAAGGCGCAACGTTAAGAGTTTATCTGGAAGCCTATGAAGCGGATGTTTCGCGCCATCATCTGGACGCACAGGAAGCACTGCAGGAATTGATTCAGATCGCGTTGAACATCTCTGAACTGCAAACCCGTACCGGGCGTGATCAGCCCACCGTCATCACTTGATTTTGTCGGCGGAAGACTGTGCTGCAACGGCTGAAGTTGCCGCGGGGCCCTCAATGACCTGAATGAACACTTCGCCCTGCTTGATCATGCCGAGTTCACTCCGTGCCCGCTCCTCGATGGCATCGGTTCCGCGTTTCAGATCGCGCACCTCAGCATCGAGCGCCGCATTGCGCTGCAGCGCCTGTTCATTGATTGATTTTTGGGCTTCAAGTTTGTGATTGACATCCCACACCTTCAACCAGCTGCCCTTGCCAAACCAAAGCGGGTACTGCAACAGCACGACAAGGGCAAGCAGGATGTAGGTGACGACACGCATCAGGACACCCCTAAAAATCCCACTTTCGTCGCCATGCCATGTTGCTCACAAAAAATTACTCCTTGCATATTAGATATATGCGGCGTCGAAATTTTTTGCTCGCGCCTTGCCTGGCTTAGAAACTTGAATTTTTAGAAGCATCCATCAGCCCAGCTGGTAAAAAGCCTCGCGACCGGGATAGGATGCGCTGTCACCAAGATCTTCCTCGATGCGCAGGAGTTGGTTGTATTTAGCCATGCGGTCAGAGCGTGACAACGAGCCTGACTTGATCTGCATCACGTTGGTCGCCACAGCCAAATCAGCGATGGTGGAGTCTTCCGTTTCGCCGGAACGGTGAGAAATCACGGCGGTATAACCGGCACGCTTCGCCATCTCGATGGCAGCAAAGGTTTCAGTCAGCGTACCGATCTGGTTCACCTTGATCAGAATGGAGTTGGCAATTCCCTGTTTAATTCCCTCGCGCAATATCTTGGTGTTGGTTACGAAGACATCATCACCAACCAATTGGATTTGCTTGCCCATCCGCTCCGTCATCAGCTTCCAGCCCGGCCAATCCAGTTCACTCATTCCATCCTCGATGGAGATGATGGGGTACTTGTCCACCCAGGTCGCATACAGGTCAACCATTTGTTGCGAGGTGAGTTTGAGTCCATCCGCCTTGAGGTGATACAGACCGTCCTGATAAAACTCGGAAGCTGCCGGGTCCATGGCGATCGCCACATCCGTGCCGGGAACATAGCCTGCCGCTTCGATGGCCTCGACGATGACTTTCAGCGCAGCCTCGTTCGAACCGAGCGCGGGCGCAAAACCACCTTCATCGCCAACAGTCGTTGGCAACCCGCGTTTGTGCAATACCGCTTTAAGCGAATGGAACACTTCGGCCGCACAACGCAGTGCCTCGCGGAAACTGGACGAACCGACCGGCACAATCATGAATTCCTGCATGTCGGCACCGCCTGTGGCGTGCGCCCCACCGTTGATGACGTTCATCATCGGTACCGGCATCTCCATGCGCGCCGCGCCGCCAAAGTAGCGATACAGCGGCAAACCGGATTCTTCCGCTGCCGCTTTGGCCACTGCGATGGACACAGCCAGGATTGCGTTGGCACCCAGGCGTCCTTTGTTATCCGTACCATCCAGATCGATCATCGTCTGGTCGATAAACGCTTGTTCAGAAACATCCAGACCGATGATCGCTTCGGCGATTTCGGTATTCACATTTTCAACGGCCTTGAGCACGCCCTTGCCCAAATAACGCTGCTTGTCGCCATCACGCAATTCAACCGCCTCTTTGGTTCCGGTCGAAGCACCGGACGGCACAGCGGCACGCCCCATCACGCCGGACTCCAACAACACATCTGCCTCAACCGTGGGGTTACCACGGGAATCCAGAATCTCACGCGCTACAACATCAACGATTGCACTCATTCTTTTTCCTTCGCTCACAGGCTTTTCAAGTTAAATTTCTCTTCAATAAAACCATGCTGCTTCACCAATGCGTCGAGCGCCTTGAGTGTTTGCAACAATTCTTGCAGATGTCCCAGCGGGAATGCATTGGGACCATCCGATAATGCCTTGGCCGGTTCAGGATGTGTTTCCATGAACAATCCCGCCACACCCGCCGCGACCGCCGCGCGGGCCAACACCGGCACAAATTCGCGCTGTCCACCACTGGCCGTCCCCTGCCCACCCGGCAGCTGCACCGAGTGCGTGGCATCAAACACCACCGGACAACCCGTCTCGCGCATCACCGCCAAGGAGCGCATGTCAGACACCAGATTGTTGTAGCCGAACGAGGCGCCGCGCTCGCACACCATGATGGTGTCGCCGCCGCTTACTTCACGCGCCTTGTCCACCACGTTCTTCATATCCCACGGCGACAGGAATTGGCCTTTCTTGATGTTTACCGGTTTACCGGATTTCGCCACAGCATGAATGAAATCGGTCTGGCGGCATAGAAATGCCGGCGTCTGCAACACATCAACCACTGCCGCCACAGCCGCAATCTCATCTTCGTCATGCACGTCAGTCAACACGGGAACGCCAATCTGAGTTTTTACCTTTTCCAGAATCTTCAAACCGGCTTCCATGCCAAAGCCGCGAAACGTCTTGCCCGAACTGCGGTTGGCTTTGTCGTAGGAAGATTTGTAGATGAACGGGATGCCGAGTTTCTGGCAGATTTCTTTCAACTGCCCGGCTGTATCGAGCGCCATCTGTTCGGATTCGATCACGCAGGGACCGGCAATCAGAAACAATGGCTGATTCAAGCCAACCTCAAAGCCACACAATTTCATGCTCCCTCCTTGCGTGCCACGGCAGCTTCGACATAAGCCTTAAACAGCGGATGTCCGGCTCTGGGCGTAGAGGTGAACTCGGGGTGAAACTGCACGCCAACAAACCAGGGATGCATGGTCTGTGGCAGCTCCATCATCTCCGGCAAATCTTCAGAGGGGGTGCGCGCAGAAATAATCAATCCGTTCTTCTCCAACGCGGGAACATAATAGTTGTTCACTTCATAGCGATGACGGTGACGCTCATTCACTTCATCGCCATAGATTCGTTGCGCCATCGTGCCGGGTTTGACAGGGCAACGCTGCGAGCCAAGTCGCATGGTGCCGCCCATATCCGAATCGGCACTGCGCTTCGCCACCTTGCCGTCGCGGTCCAGCCATTCGGTGATCAGCGCCACGACCGGATGATCGGTGTCCAGATTGAATTCGGTACTGTTCGCATCGCCCATGCCTGAAACGTGGCGCGCGTATTCAATGACCGCGAGTTGCATGCCAAGGCAGATGCCAAGGTAAGGAATCTTGTTCTCGCGGGCATAACGAATCGCGGCAATTTTACCTTCCGTCCCGCGCACACCAAAACCGCCGGGAACGAGGATTGCATCCAGATTCTTCAGACAATCAACACCCTCACTTTCAATGACTTCAGAATCCAGGTACTCAATGTGAACACGGGTGGACGTATGGATGCCCGCATGACGCAAAGCCTCGATCAAGGATTTGTACGACTCTGTCAGCTCGGTGTATTTGCCGACCATGCCAATCGTGACCTGATGATGCGGATTTTCTTGCGCGGTGATGAGTTTTTGCCATACCGAAAGATCGGCGGGCGGAGCATTTAGGGCCAACTCTTCACAGATGATGCGATCCAGCCCTTGCTCGTGCAACATCTGCGGAATCTTGTAGATGCTATCCACATCCCACATCGAGATGACACTTGCTTCCCGCACATTGGAGAACAGCGAAATCTTGGCGCGCTCATCATCCGGAATGCGCCGGTCCGCACGACAGATCAAAGCGGTAGGGAAGATACCGATCTCACGCAACTTCTGTACGCTGTGCTGTGTCGGCTTGGTCTTCAATTCGCCCGCAGTCGCGATATAGGGCACCAGTGTAAGATGCACATACGCCACTTGGTTGCGCCCCATGCGCAGCCCCATTTGGCGCGCGGCTTCAAGGAACGGCAACGACTCGATGTCACCGACCGTGCCGCCGATCTCGACAATAGCCACATCTGCCTTGCCATCAAGAGAGGCTGCAGCGCCTCGTTCGACAAAGGCTTGAATCTCATTGGTGATATGCGGAATCACTTGCACCGTCTTACCCAGATATTCTCCGCGGCGCTCCTTGCGGATCACGCTTTCATAGATCTGGCCGGTGGTGAAATTATTGGCTTTGCGCATCTTGGCCGAGATGAAGCGCTCATAGTGCCCCAGATCCAGATCAGTCTCGGCGCCATCTTCAGTAACGAACACCTCGCCATGTTGAAACGGACTCATCGTGCCCGGATCGACATTGATATACGGATCCAGCTTGAGCATCGTGACTTTGAGGCCACGCGACTCCAGGATGGCCGCAAGTGAAGCGGCGGCGATGCCTTTTCCAAGGGAAGAGACAACGCCGCCGGTAATAAAGATGTACTTGGTCATGGCTTGCAATTGTATCGTAAAAAGAAGGTGCTCTCAAAAGAAGAAACACAAAACAACAAAGCCCTCGCGAGGAGGGCTTTGTTGTTTATAAGGAGTCTGACGATGACCTACTTTCACATGCGGATGCACACTATCATTGGCGCG
>Ga0210049_1004872_pt1 | contig 11608 bp, 15 predicted proteins | sample CryGeyCG2014_300_2_FD_183964 | JGI IMG/M metagenome (GOLD analysis project Ga0210049, IMG submission 183964) | Groundwater microbial communities from aquifer - Crystal Geyser CG06_land_8/20/14_3.00 (SPAdes) (version 2) | ecosystem: Environmental > Aquatic > Deep subsurface > Groundwater | place...
ATTTTCTTTTTTGATAATTCAATAACTTTTTTGTTCAGCTTATCTTTACCATCATATCTACATTTTATTCCCAATAGGCAAGCACTACATAATATAATTTTCCTTTTCTTCATAAATTTATCTATTTTAATTTAATCTCATTTTCCAAAAATTTCAAACTAAATTAAAAAATTGTATGCTATAATAACTTATATGCCGGCTAATTTGCCTCCTCAATTTTTTGCCCTTTCGGCAAAATTAAAAGAGGTTAAAACTCCAGAAGAAAAAATCTCTATTTTAGAGGAGATGTTGGCTATTTGCCCCAAACACAAAGGAACAGAAAAAGTCCAAAAAGATTTAAAATCAAAGATTGCCAAATTAAAAAAGCAGAAACCCAAAAAGATAAAAAGAGAAACTTTATATTCAATCCCAAAAGAGGGAGCCGGCCAAATAGTTATTATTGGCCCGGCTAATTCTGGAAAGTCCAGTTTATTAAATGCCTTAACCAATGCCAAAGCCAAAACAGCTATTTATCCCTTTACCACCCAAATCCCTCAGCCAGCAATGATGGCTTATGAAAATATTTTGATTCAATTGGTCGATACTCCTTCCTTAACTAAAGATTCCCCTCCCTGGTTAAAAGGAATTTTGAAAGAAGCTGATGGAATTTTGGCCATTTTCGATCTAACCAAAGAAGACTTAATTGAAAATGTCGAAAATTTAAAAGAAATATTGAATAATTGGGGAGTTAATAATAAAAAAATTATTCTTTTGGGCAATAAAATCGATCTGAAAAAATCTCAGGAAAATTTAAAAAAGGTTGGAGGAAAATATAAAATAAAAGCCGTATCTTGTACAGCAGGGATCGGTTTGGAGAATTTAAAAAAAGAAATTTTTAACTTACTTGAGATAATTAGAATTTACTCAAAATCTCCTAAACAAGCTTTGCCTGATTTTGAGCACCCTTTTATTCTTAAAAAGAATAGTCGACTAAGTGAACTGGCAATTGAACTCCATCAAGACTTTATTTCCTCTTTTAAATACGCTAAATTATTTACCAAAGGTTCTAAAAAACCAAAGATTGTCGGTAAAGACTATCTCCTCCAAGACCAAGACATTATCGAAATCCACATTTAAATTCCTCCCAGGTTTTGAATGGCCTGCTTCAAAATCTTAATACATTTAGCTGTGTTATTCTTGATTTCTTCTGTACTGAAACGAAAAATTGTCCAGCCTCGCTTTTTTAGCCAGCGGTCGCGTTTTTTATCTTTTTGTCGCTGCTTAGGTTGGGAGTGCCACCTCAAGTCATCGCACTCTATATTTATCTTTCCCTTTTGGCAGAAAATAGCAAAATCCAATCTATAGCGCAGCCGCTTATTTTCCATAATGGAGTAGCCACCGATTGCTCTGATTTGGCAATTCTTTAAAGCCTGCCTTATAATTTCTTCAATCGGAACTATATTAAAAAGCTCACTGATTTCTTTAGACCCCAACAGTTCCTTGAAGGTGGTAAAAGCGAAACCGATTCGCCGGCCATATCTGTTTTCAATCCGATAAGGAGTGGCTCTGAGAGAACCTAAATTGAATTTATAGTAGTAATCTTCTGAGCGGGGATGATTCTCTTCATCGGGAAGAAGTTCCTTGCGCTTGTGAAGGGAAGAGCCTTTGATAGAAGCATAGTAGTTTATTGCCTTACCCTCTTTGGCAAAAGCCCGGGTTTGATAAAGGGCTAAATACTTTGCTTTCCTTTTAGGAGCATGTTTAAGCGGAATCCGATACCAATGCTCTTTTCGGGCCATCTCTAAATCCTTCTTCCGCTTAACCACCCCCACCAAAACCAATTTTTCTTTCTGCCCCATTATTTTTCAATTCTCCTCCCACCTTTTTAAGGTAGTGATAGGCTCAACTTCGACCTAAATTTTGATTATTTTTATTAACTAAATGTTGGAATAAGAGGAAAAGAAATCGCTGAAGTAGAAAAGGTATCAGTAATATACAGCCCTGAAAATTCTGTTGGAATTTTTATTATTCTTTCCTTTTCTTCATCTATGGAAATATAAGGCAAAACAATTTTACAGTATACTACTCCAGCCAAACAAGTACAAAGAAAAATGCTTCTATAATTAAATATAATTTCGTGCTTCATGATTTTATAACCTTACCTTAAATGCTTTGTCTAAAATTGATTGGTTTAATTAAGGGTAAAATCTATTTTTCTTGATATTCCAAGACTTTTTCCATCGGACAAAGCCCGTTTAAAGATTTGTGGGGGAAGTAATTCCAAGCATCATTAACAATTTCAAGTATTTGATTTAACTCTTCTGCGCCTCCGCCCCTATCAAACATTGAAACAATTTTCATTAAATCGTCGCTATCTTCTTCATGGTAAATAATATCTTTGATATGTCCCAGGTTAAAAGGGCTATTAATTTCCTTTAACATTTGAGAAAGCTCCTTTTCTATTTCTTTACGCTTCTTTAAAATTTCTTCCATTTTTAACGACTTGCTTTTGTCTCTCGGCCTGACAAACTCTCTTTCTTGCCTTTCAGTTATAATAGAGGCCGGAGCTCCGTTAAGCCACGCCTCTTCTTGCACTTCGTTTGCCTCGTCTTGTGTGAGAGGCTTTCCTGTATAGTATTTTTGCAACATTGAGATTCTAAAAAACCGCTGATATTCAGGGGTTAATTTCTCTTTCCGCATTTCTTGCAGCTCGCTGGCAGAATATTTTGAATATTCTCTTTCCATTTCTTTTGCCGTCTTAATATTAATTAATACATACGGGTCCTTGGGCGCCAAAGCTCTACCGCGCTCCAACCATTCCATCCCTTCTTTAAAATTAAAGTAATGAAAATAACTCATTGCCAAATCTATATATGACAGATGATTCATTAAATCCAAACTAATGGCTTTTCTTAAATCACTTCTTCCTTCTTCTACTTTTCCCAACATTACCTTAACCCAGCCCAAGCTTCTCAAATTTTCTGCGTGGTTTGGCAATAATTGATCGGCCTTCTCAAGCGCTCTTTTTGCCAAAAATAATCTCACACATTTCATTCTGGCAATACCCAAAAGATAATGCAAATATGGATCCTCGGGCATTTCTTTTAACACATCCTTTATAATGCTAACCGCTAATGATGATTTTCCCTGCCGCATTAAATCGTCGGCTTTTTTAACTCTCTCGTTCATAATTTTACTTTATTTAACATATCAATAAATTGGGAGCCAACCGAAGCTAACTCGCCTCTTTTTTTGGTTAAATTCTGCCAGGCGGTTTTTGATTTTTGAATACATTTTCTAACTAAATGAAAATACTTTGGCAAATCCTTAGCCATCAACCTTCTTAATTCCTCATTTTTTTCTCTTTTAAGAGACTCTTTTTCGTAAAGAAACCGCCAAATTTTAACCGGTAATAAAGTATGATACCAATTAATGGTTTCAATTTCGTCCTTAATGTCAGAAAAATCAATCTCCATTCCAAATTCCGGATAAAATTGAAAACGACTTCGATGAAAATTATCTAAAAAATTATGGACCTCTTTCATATATTTTCTTGCCAAAATTAAACATTTAACCCGGTCATAACGCGTATCGGCATCATCGTCCCACTCCTTCTGTTTTTTTGCTTCTTTCAAAACCTCTTGCGGATCGAGTCCTTCTTCGCGCAGACCTCGTTCAATTAACCTTCGGGTTAGTTCAAAACTATGTTTTATTTCATCCCAAAATATTTCCTCATCGTCGTTAATTTTGCCGTTCGATACCTTCCGAGTTTTTCTTTGTTCCTCTTGGGCAAAAAGGAAACATTTATCCGTATCTTTGCATTTCTCGCACCATCTATCGCAAAAATTATAAATTCCCGGCTCAAATTTGCCGCTTTTAGCCATCTCTAACATCTCATCAACTTCCCGATCAATAGGATCTTTTGAATTAGAAAACATAAAAGTTTAACATTTTTATAATTATAATTTTAACCATTTTTTTATCTTCAGCCAGAAAATTCCTATTTTTGTATTTTTAGCAACAAAATATTGCAAGGTACTTTTGGGAAAAGAAGTATCTATTGGTTCAACCTCCTCTATTTCTAAATCTACCTCTTTTTTAACTTCAATTATTGCCTCCATTTAATTAAATTTCCCTCAGCTTCGGCCTAAATTTTGATTATTTTTAATCAATTTTAGTGAAAGTTATCCACAACTAAAAGTATTGACACGCACCTCTCTATCTGTTATATTATTAGTAGCAAGTAAATCCTCGTGTGTGGGTTTCCGGATGGTTGCTCGTAAATAACGCACGAGGTTTTGCTGTTTTTAGAAGGATTATTTATGGAAATAGTGGATTTTCTTCCACTATTTTATTTTTGATTTTATTATAATAGCTATCGTCTCCATATTCATATTTTCGAAAGATTGCCCAACTAACAAAATCAACGGCTTGCAAAGTTTTTTCCTCAGAAGGAGTTTTAATGGAGATCTTTACATCAATTCTATAGTGGTTTTTAGCCTGGCGATTGAGATAATTTTTGAAATTTTCATTTAAAAATTTATTTGTCTCTCTTCTCGAAGCAATAAGCTCAACCCTCTTTTTTATAGGAATTATCTTTTTTGTATATACTCTATCTAATAAAATATTAGTTACATAATTGTAAAGAATTTGTTTCTCGTCACGCAATCTTGTATAAACTTTCATTTTATTAAGATAAATCGTCATAATGGCACAATCTTTTTCATTTAATCTTTTTAATAACCTTTGGCGAGTAATCGGCTTTTCTTTGACACAATGTAAAATACCAAATCTTCTTTTATATTTTTTCTTCAACTCTGAATGAGTCTTTCTTACTATTTTTTCAATTGGTCTTTTGTTTTCTGTAAATAAACAAGTAACTACAAAAAATTTTGAGGTCTTCTTTTTCTTAAAATTAAACCCTAAATCTCCCGATTCATCTAAAAATACATAAGCCATAAATTTATTTCACTAATTCTCCTTTCCCTCAACAATGAGCTCTCGGCCCAAATATTTTCCAGCCAAACAGGCGCCCACTATATCAAATCCCAGTTTTTCGGTAGTTAATTTTTCCCATTGAAATTCAGCTTTTTTCTCCTCAACGATTTTTGTTTCACCCCATTTACAGCCAACTTTATTATCTTTTGCTTCTTTTTCAGCCTGAGCTATTTCATCTCTATATTTAACATCTTCAGGAGAAAAACGAGCCACTGCCAATCCTTCTTTAACTAATTCCAAAGAAATATTTTTGTCATCCAAAAACGCATACCTCAAATACCGGCAATACTGATCTAAATCCTCTGTCCCCTTCTCTAACTCTACTTCTTTATTTAAAATAAACTCTTCTAATCTGTTTTTTGCCGCCTCATAACAAGGGTAACCTCGCTCATCAGCATCAATCCCTAAAATTCTAACTGAATAACCGCCCTCAATCAAAAAAGTATCACCATCAATAATTTTAGTGGCCAATTTTATTGCGCCATCCGAAAGCTCGGGAATATTCAAACACTGCTCTGGTGGCGTCTCTTCTTCAATTTTCTTCCCAGTTTTTTCTGGAGAAAAATAAATCGCCGCCCCAACAATCAACGCCCCAACAACAATCGCCAAAAATATTTTATTCTCCTTTAAAAATTTTCTCATTTTTCTCAATTAATTCCCTGCCCGGAGTGAACTGAAAGTTCTACTACTGGTAATAATTCTTTAAATAAATCGTATTCTTTTTGAATAATCTGTTTCGCCTTTCACATATGGTAATATCCAATTTCCAGAATCATACCATTTCCCATGCTCTTTTACATAAACATCTTCCCATCCCGATGGCGTTGAATATATTATTTTTTTATTCACTTGAATTTTATAACTTATCCAAGCAATGTCTTTTTTAATTTTTACTTTAACGTCTGCGAATTTAAATTTAACTCCTTTTCAGTTTTAACCCCCATAAATTTTCATCAACTCCAGCCTTATTATTCTTTGCTTTGGATTTTTTTATCCTCTTTTTCGATTTCTTCTACTAACTCATTCCAGAGCTTTTTAAATTCTTCTCTAGTAAGTTCCGGAGCAATCATATGATGGGGAATTTTAAAATCCTCAATATATTTTGAGCGAAGTGGAAAATCCTCCCCCCACCTTTCTTTAAATTCCCTGACGATCTTCTTTTGTTGCTCTCTGGTCATATTTTTAAGACAAAGCGCCATTTTCGGCGGCTCCAATAAGGCCCGGCATAATCAATGCCAATCCGCTTTGTCGCCATAATCTGGGATGGTTTAATTCTTAATCCTCTATTTTCTAACCAAATTCTTTTGCCCCCTCCTCTGGAGGAGGGGGTTAAATCTTCGCCATTAAATGATTTATCTAACTTTAGATAGCGACAAACTTTTCCCGGACCATTGGCTAAATCCAGAGCCCTAATCAGCACACATTCGGGTTTTCCAGCTTTTTCTGTCACAATATTCAATTGCCAATACATTCCGTAAACCAAATAAATATAAAGATGGCCTCCTTCAAGATATTCTACCCAATTCCGAGGAGTAATTTTCCCGCCATAGGCATGAGAAGCCTTATCTTTTGGCCCAATATAAGCTTCGGTTTCAATAATTTTCCCAGCTATTTCCTTTTTGCCAATCCTTCTAACAATGTACTTCCCCAAAAGTTCTCTAGCCACCCTCAAAGTCGGCCTCATATAAAAATCCCTGAGTAAGTTTTTATTTTTCATTTTTCCTCAATCTCGGCCTAAATTTTGATTATTTATTTTAACCCTGAAGATGATGAATGAGATACATCGGTAACACCCTGTTTTCAGGCTGATTAACGCTGATGGGCTCAGCAGCCGGGCAAGAGGTAATACAAAAAGAGACTTTAGCTTTTTCAAATCTATAAATTTTATTTCACTAATTCTCCTTTAAATGCTTTGTCTAAAATTGATCGAGCTCTCGAAAATTTATTCTTCTAATTCGTGCCTAATTTCACTGAATTCGGTTTCAACTTTTTTAAGCCTTACTTTTAAAGCTTTTATTATAGCGGCCCCTTCTTTTACTTTCTTTAACCCCTCCTCTACATCAACATCTGTTTGTTTCTCAAACCAGCTAACAATTTCTTCAAGCTTGCCTAAAGACTCTGAAATTTTTACCCCGTTAGAAATTTCCTTTCCTTGCTTTTGAGAAAATCTCTCGGTATCAAAATTTCTAACGGGGTTTACTTTTTTATTTTCAGTCATTATTTATTTCTCTTTTTTACCCTGTTAAATAATTTTGCTAAAAGCAAAATTAGCCGTAGGCTATTTAACAGGGTGAATTTTTTTGACCTTTGATGAGAACCTTCCTTTATAAAGTTTTGTAGTTAAAATATCCCCAATTTTAATTTTTGTTATTTCTTTTATCACTTTATTTTTTTGATCGAAAACTATACTATAGCCCAATTTTAAATTCCTTTCGGGGTTTAAAATAGCTAACTGCTTTTCCTTATTCAATATGAAATCTCTCTTTTCTTTTATTGAATTCTCCAAATATTGAAGAATATCTTTGCTAATAGCTTTTACCTTTTCTTCTATTTCTATTTTTTTTCTAGATAAATTCTTGAAGTTATTTTTAATTTCTCTAGTTAAACTATTAAAAATGTTGAATACTCGGCTGAAATCAGAAATTATTTTTTCTACTAATAGATTTAACTTAGATTTGTTTTCTTTTATTAATTTTTCAAAGTTATTTAAAATATCTTCTGATAACTCTTGAGTTTTATCAAGGGTTAACTCTAAACAATCCCCAAAATTATCTAATAGCTTTTCCTCTAAATAAGGGAGTCGTTTTTGAAGAGATTCCCAGAACTGATTTAAATGAATAGCAGCAGCGGTGGGAGTAGAAACTGAAACATCAGCAACTAAAGAGGCTATTGGTACATCTACTTCATGTCCTATTCCAGAGAGAACAGGAATATTTGATGCAAAAATAGCCCTTGCCAAAATCTCATTATTAAATGCTTGTAATTTTTCCAAACTTCCTCCCCCTCTCGCTATTACTAAAACATCTAAATTTGGCATATTTTCATTAAACCACTTTATTGCTCCTATCAAACTGAAAACAGCTTCTGCTCCTTCCAGCCTGGCATCATGAAAATATACTTTAAAACCGAAAGGTTTCAAATTTTTTAGAAAATCGTGAATAACCACTCCACTTTTTGAAGTAATCAAGCCGATATTTTGAGCAAAATCAGGAATTTTTCTTTTTCTAACAAAAAGCCCTTCTAACTCAAGCTTCTTTTTGAGGAGCTCATAGGCTTTCTTTAAAGCCCCTTCTCCCCAGAGTTGAATTTCTTCAACATTAAGAGTAAATTCTCCCTTGTATCTTAATTCAGGTCTTCCTAATACTCTTATTTTCATTCCATCTTCGAGCTCAAAACCAAAGCTTTCAAATCGATATTTGGAAACATTACAATTTAAAACTGCGAGCTCATCTTTTAAACTAAAGAAGATCCATCGATCTTGCCAATTTTTGAAATTACTAACTTCTCCTTCTATCCACACCGGCTCAATTTCAAAAACAGTCTCATTAACAAGTCTAGTAAATTCACTCACACTAATAACTTTAATTTTTTGATTTGCTTCTAAATAAGGCATACTATTTCTCAATTAATTCCCTTTATATAAGCCATAATTATAAGCCCAATTATTTAATTACTACAAGGACTTTTTTACTTTTTCAAATTCTCAAATCTCAGCGAATTCTTTTGCTTTTTTTAATGAAAGATTTTTACTATTTGACCTGGTTTGGCTTTAGAAAACATTTTGCATTCTTCTAAGGCAAGTTTTGTCCAATCTAATAATTCTCCTTGAGCTTTTTTTAAATATTCTTCCAAAAGTTCTATTGTCTCTTTTGTTCCTTGGTGAGCTAAAATTAATAATGACTTTTTTATATCTTCTTCGGTTTTAGGATTTAATAATTTTCCTTTCAATTCTTGAAATTCCTCTCCGGAAATTTTTCTCTCCACATCTTCTACTTTAAAATGATATTCTATGTACTCTTTAACTACTCTTTGTTTTTTTGTTTTCGGTGGCTGATATTCAACTATCTGAGGATTTAATCCAGCCAATTCTAATTCTCTTTTTATGTCTTCTAAATCTTCTTTGGTTAGTTCAGCTCTCATACTTAGAGAAAGCATCGTTTGAACTGCTGCTAATTTTAATTCCTGAGGATTTTCTCTCATTTCCCTCATTTTTCTTTTTTCTTTTTCTGAAAATTTATCAAATTCTTTTTCCATTTTCTTTGTATGTTCAATCCTTTCCAAAACAATGGGGTCATCTGAACTCAAATTTTTTGCTGTTTCTAACCAATTGAGGGCTTCTTTGAAATCCAGGCTCAAACCATAACTTGCCCCTAAATCCATATATGGCCAGGGGATTGTCAAGTCGCGGTTGATTACTTCTCTTAAAATTTTTCTTCCCTCCTCCATTTCGCCTTTTAATACCTTGGTCCAACCAATTTGTCTCAAAATTTCTAAATCATCTGGCTTTTGAGTTTTCAGAAACTCAAATTCTTTTTCCGCTAAATTCAAAAACCAGCATTTTTGTAAAGCCAGCGCCCACATATAACGGAATTCAAAATCTTGGGGAGCAATCCTAAATCCATTTCTCAAAATAGTCAAGGCTTCAAAAGGCAACTCTAAATGCAAGAGAAAGTCAGCGTATTTCAAATAACCGGGTAAGAAATCTGGGTATTTTCAACAATCTTTCCCAGCAATTCTCCAGCCTTTTCAATCTTTCCTTTTTCCAAAAACTCAATGACTTTTTTTAATTTCTCCTCCGGATTATTCGCTTTTGAAAAAAATCGAAACATATATTTAGCTCTCTTTTATCCCCCACCTTTTAGCAGGGTCTAAAATGCCATTGAAAGGTGCGGGATTTATTTCTAAAATTCTTTCTAAGCGAAAAATTCTCATTTCATTTCGCAAAAAGCAATGGGCTTGAATTCCTAAATATTTTCTTCCACAATATTCCATTTGGCCAATTTTCTGAGGTAAAATTATTCTCTCTGATTTTTCATCTTTACTTTTGAGATAAACAATTTTCAATTTTTTTCTTTTTCTAATTGCTTCCTGAATGATTTTCAGCTTTTCTTCTTTAGAGCAAATTCTTTCAGATAAATTGTATTGATAATTAGTTAGAAATTTTACTATCTTCCAATCAGTAAAAATACTCCTCTTTTTTATTTCCTTTTTTAAAATTATACCATTTAAAGAAGTGCAGCGACTGAGAGCAACGTAGACCTGGCCACAAGAGAAAACTCCTCCACTTAAATCAATAATCACTTTATCAAAGGTTTTCCCCTGGCTTTTATGAACTGTAATTGCCCAAGCCAATTTTATTGGATACTGCAAAAAAGCACCCAAAACTCTTTTAGCTAAATTTTTCTTTTCTTTATCAAAATAGGTTTCTAAAATTTCCCAGCGAAAAGAGGAAACCCAGACTGAGCTTCCGTTTTGTAATCTCACTTTAATTTTATCATTTTTCAAATCTAAAATCTTGCCCATTGTTCCATTAATCCATCTTCCTTTAGAATCATTATTCAAAAGCATTATCTGGGCTCCTTTTTTAACCTCTAAATTAAGTTCAGTTGGCAAATATCTCTGATCAAATTCTCCCTCAATCTCTCCTTCCAAAATATATTTTTTTGAAGGCAATCTTTCCAAATTTATTTTATTAATTTTCTCAGCTAATTTATTAATGGTAGTCAGATAGACATAGTCATCTTCAATCTTGCTAGGGTCAATCCCCTCTCTTACTCTTTGATTGATAATCTCTAGTTCTTCTTCACCAATGGTGTTGTTGCGAATCCTATTTAAAATTTCAATAAATTTTTGGTCCTTTTGGCGATAAACCTTTTCTAATTCGATTAGTTCCATTTGAAAATCTCTCATTGCTTTGGCATCAAAGAAATAGGCGCTTTTATATTCGCTTCTAAAAATTTCCTTTTCCTTTCCCATTAAAACTGGTGGCAGCTGATATAAATCACCAAAAAATATCATTTGTAATCTACCAAAAGGTAATTTATTTTGATAAATTGTCTTTAAAAATAGATCAATACAATCTAAAAGGTCAGCCCTAACCATAGAGATTTCGTCAATCACTATTGCCTCTAATTTTCTGAACAATTCTTTCCTTTTTCTTTTAGCTTCTCTGGCAATTTTTTGAGCCTCTTTTGGTGTAACTTCTGGTTTAAATTTAAAAAAAGAGTGAATGGTTTCTCCTCTAATATTTACGGCAGCCACCCCGGTTGGAGCCAAAACTATTACTGATTTCTTGGTCTGATTACAAAATAGCTCTAATAAAGTAGATTTACCGGTTCCTGCTTTCCCAGTAACAAAAACACTCTTTTTAGTATTTTCCATCAAATCCAAAGCCTTTTTAAATTGTTCATTTAACTCTATTTGAGCCATAAAGCCTGACCATCTCCAATTAAACATTTTCACATTCTCAAGAATATTGGAATATTAAGCACATAGGCACTCGCTCTTCGGGCTCGTGGGCTATTGCCCCCTACCTATATATAGGTGGGGGGCTTGTATCAAAATTATTGAAATTCCGATACAACAAGCTAAATCCTCTAAAATACTTTGCCTGAAATTGACGGATAAGATT
>Ga0210049_1004875_pt1 | contig 11603 bp, 13 predicted proteins | sample CryGeyCG2014_300_2_FD_183964 | JGI IMG/M metagenome (GOLD analysis project Ga0210049, IMG submission 183964) | Groundwater microbial communities from aquifer - Crystal Geyser CG06_land_8/20/14_3.00 (SPAdes) (version 2) | ecosystem: Environmental > Aquatic > Deep subsurface > Groundwater | place...
TAAATAAATGGGATACCTTAGAAAAATTATTTAAGTAAAATTAAAATTCAACTTTAAAAAAACAAAAAGAGCAGGCGTAAAAAACTGCTCTTTTTGTTTTTTGTCAGAAGTTACTTTGCAAACGATAGATTCAATTTTAACCTGAAAATTGAGGAAAATCGGCCGAAAGGGCGATTTTTGTCGGCACTTGACAAAAGAGGCTAATTTCGTTAGGCTAAATTAGATTAAGGAGGCAATAGGATTGCACACTTACAACTAAATAAGGATAGAAAAATAAAAAAAAGGAGGCGATAAAAATGAAGGATGTTTTTGGTAAAGCGTTGATAGAACATTTTAATGGGGGCTCGCCATACTGCACTATCCGAAGAGAAGATGGGTTCAGTGAAAAAGTTGATATTAGTTCTTACTTCGTTGAGTATTCAAAATGGGATAATTTTGAAAAAGAAGTCTTAAAATACGCCTATGGAAGAGTATTAGATATCGGAGCGGGAACAGGAAAACACAGTTTATATTTACAAAATAAAGGATTTGAAGTCTACGCTATTGACATCTCTCCCTTAACGGTTGCAATTATGAAACAAAGAGGGGTAAGAAACGCTCAGGTGATGGATTTAATGGAATTAAAATTTCCCGAAAACTATTTCGATGCTATTTTAATGATGTTTAATGTTTTTGGCCTAGGCGAAACTATAGAAAACACAAAGAAGATTCTAAAAGTTCTTTATAAGATATCTACTCCTGTTGGGAAAATAATCGCTACGATAACAAACCCTTATAAAACTGAAAATCCATATCATTTGGCATATCATAAGAGAAACAGAGAAGCGAGTAGGCCAGCAGGCCGAGTAAGAATCAGGACAGAATATAGGGGCGAAATTGGAGATTGGTTTTGTCAATTAATAATTTCGCCGGAAGAGTTAAGAATGATAATTAAAAGTACAGGTTGGAATGTTCTGACAACAGCTGGAGAAGAAGGTGAAATATATGGAGTAGTATTAGAAAAACTTTAAAATGAAGATAAATAACCTCGGTTTAAGAAAAAAATCGAGGTTATTTTATCTATCTCAAAGACTTGACTTTTTAAAGAATATTTGCCATAATAAGATATCCTTTAGAGGAGGACAACGAACATTTAAAATTGAATATTAAATAAAAGAAAGGAGGCGATGATAATGTTTGTAGGTGAGCTTAAAAAAACATTCCTGCAGTATTGTGATGAGAGAGGATACCAGATTTGTGTTTCATTCCCGATTACTTTGAAAGACGATCCAACACTTTTCTTTGTGAATGCGACAATCACCCCTTTAAGACAATTGTACCTAAGAGAAAAGATTTCTTCTCTAGAAAAATGCGCATTAGTGCAAAGATGTTTACGATTAGGAGGAGCAAGTGAACTAGAACAAGTAGGAGTTAATTCTACCTACCATACTTTTTTTGAAATGATGGGTACTTGCATATTCAAGGTGGGCCTAGAGCAAGTTATTTCTGAATTTCTTGAATTTCTTGGAGTAATTGGTTTGAAGTTTAAGAATCTCTTTTTCACTGTGCCGAAGAGAGACAGGGGCTTTAAAGAAGCCTTACAAAAATGCGGCTTACCAGCAAATCACATACTAATTCTCGAAAAGAATGATTCTTTTTGGCAACATTGGCAATTCGGTATTCCTGGCCCCGCTGGCTATGGAATGACAGTTATTTTTACTCCTATTGAGCATAGTAATGTTGACATGATTTATGTTGTGAATAACGTAAATAACTTTCTAGAGTTTGCTAATGTTATTTATGTTACTGAGTTTGTTGACAAAGAGGGGAATAAAATCCCTTTAGCATGTCCTGGATTTGATGTAGGGATAGGGGTAGAGCGATTGGCAGCTATTCTTCAAGATTGTAACAATTACGAAATTGATACCATTAAACCGCTTACACGGCTTGTGGCTCAATTTTTGAAGAATTCTGGGAAAACGGATTCTTTCTCCCAAGGGGAAGTCAGAATAATTACCGACCATTTGCGTGCTATCTGTGTATTAATTAGTGAAGGGGTAGAGCCAGCGAATAAAATGCACGGATATGTACTAAGGAAATTAATCCGAAGGATGTTAACAAAACTGTGGTTAGTAGCGGGGAGAGATATATTGGTTTCAGATTTAATTCCTGAGTTTTCCTTAATCACTGAAAGATCAGGATTGAATGGGGTGTTGCAGGCCCAAAAACGAATAGTGCAAATTGTCGAGAAAGAATCCTTATCCTTTAACAAAGCTATTCAAAAAGGGTTACGAATTCTTCAGGCCGACCCAGAGACAAGTTTGAGTTATTTAGAAGATACATTTGGTCTTCCGAGAGAGCTCGCAGAGTTTGTTCAAAAAAGAAAAGGAGGTGAATAAAATGTCAAGATTAACAAGTATCGAGATTAGGAGAATTTTCTTGGATTATTTCCAAAAAAATAATCACCGGATAATTGAAAGTGTTTCATTAGTGCCGGTCAACGATCCCACTCTTCTTGTAGTGAATTCAGGAATGGCTCCATTGAAACCTTATTTTACAGGAGAAAGAATACCATCAAGTCCGCGATTATGCAACATTCAAAAATGCCTTAGAACCGATGATATTGAGAGTGTTGGCGATCGGCATCATCTCACTTTCTTTGAAATGATGGGGAACTGGTCAATCGGGGACTACTTTAAAGAAAGAGCTATTAAACTAGCTTGGGAATTGATCAAAGATATTTTCGGCTTTGATACCTCTCAACTTTATGTGACTGTGTTTGGCGGTGATTCCAAAATGCCTGATATATCGTCAGACGAAGAATCGTTTAAAATTTGGCAGCAGATTGGAATTTCAGAAGAGAAGATCGTTCCGCTTGGAATGAAATCAAATTTCTGGGGTCCCGCAGGAACGATTGGACCCTGTGGCCCGTGTACAGAAATGTTTATTGATCGCGGAGTAGAGCTTGGCTGTAGGAAAGAAAACTGTGGCCCTGATTGTGATTGCGGCCGCTTTCTGGAGATATGGAATGCTGGTGTTTTTATGCAGTATTATCTTCATGGAGACGGTTCTCTTACAGAGTTACCTCTGAAAAGTGTTGACGCTGGCGCTGGGTTGGAGCGGTTTGCTGTAATTCTACAGGGCGTAGATTCAGTATATGAAACCGATTTACTCGCACCAATTACTGAAAAAGTGCTTTCGGGAGCCGATGACTCCACTAAAATTCGATCAATAAGAATAATTGTGGATCATATCAGGGGCGTAAGTTTTATGGTTGCTGACGGTGTACTCCCTGCAAATATTGGTCGAGAGTATGTTTTAAGGAGATTATTGCGTCGAACTTTTCTCCATGCAAATCTACTGGGCATTCAATTAGAAGAGATCGTTAATTTAGCGATGACGGTAGTTACTATGTTCGCTCAATTTTATCCTGAGCTTGAAAGGAATCGCGAAACCATTAAATATGTGATTTCCGCAGAATCTGATAATTTTGAGCAGACTATGCGACGAGGAAGAAGAGAATTAGAAAAAGTTCTTTCTCATTCTCCAAGCATTATCAAAGGAGAAGATGCTTTCCGTCTTCAAGACACATATGGTTTCCCTTTTGGGTTGACAAGCGAGGTCGCTAAAGAGAGGGGGCTACAACTTGATGAAGAAGGTTTTAAGGTATGTCTTGAAGAACAAAGAAAGCGGAGCAGACTAAAAAGAGGATGTAAATCCTAATTCTAAAAGGGAGATTTCTAAAAGAAATCTCCCTTTTTATTTTGAATTATTACATTTATTTTACATCCCAAATAGTGAAATTTGCTCTTCAATGGGTCTTTTTCGCAAAATAAATATAGCGTAAGCAAGATATTTATGATTTTCATTGAATAAAGTCATAGCGTTTGTTAATCTTTTTACAAGCTCTTTTTTTGTTTCTTTATTTAACTTTTTTTGCCTTGTCATTTCAAGACAGTAATTCTTTATCCTTTCTCTTTTTACTTGTTTAACGTCATTTGTATAAATAAAATATTTTTCTAAGTTACACTTGTTATAAATATCTAACCAATAATTTATATCCCATGGCTTAATATTGATATTCATTAGATTATTGAGTTTTTCAATAAGTTTTATAGGAGGTCTGATTTTATAGAAAAAATTTATATCAGCTATAAAACCCCAGGGTTTTAAAACTCGTTTATACTCTTTAAGGGCTTTTTCTTTATCATCCATAAAAGCAGTTGACCCACCAGAGATTACTACATCGAAAGTATTATTTTTAAATGGTAGTCTTGCGGCATCTGCAATTATAAACTTTATCAAATATCCCAATGGATCTACTTTTTGAAATTTCTTAGCAGTTTTAATCATCTCTCGACTCGCGTCAATGCCTATAACACAACACTTTATTAAATGTGCTATTTCGAAAGAGCAATAGCCAGTATTGCACCCAATATCTAAAACTTTTGAATCTTTTGCGATGAAACAGTTCTGAGCTGCCAATCTTATTGAGTTCTTGCCACCGGGAGGACGATTTGTCTCTTCTAAAAACGCCATAAATTCAATGTATGGCATTTTTTTAATCTTTTGTGGGGTAATTTTGTTCATATTTTCTTTCAATTAACAACGCCGACACCACTAAATAACCAAGTTAAACATTTCAAATTATTTAGAATCTTGTACTTACTAGTTTTAATTGCCCAACTATATGGTAAAAATGAAGGCAACCAATAATTGAGATTTTTTATCTGGACATTTTTTAAACCCGCTTTCTTCATTAAAACCTTTAGCTTTCTATGACTTAAATATTTTTCAGACCCCTTTCCATCCTTTAGCATCAAGTAAATTGATTGGGGAGATAGTAAATTGGGGATAGTTATAACAATTAGTCCATCTTTTTCGCAAAACAACATCATTTTTTTAATTATTTTGATAATCTCATCATTTTGATAATGTTCGGTAACGCCACAATTCCATGCTAATCCATATTTACTACGCTGGGTGAAATTAAAAATATCTTCGCATATAAATCCTACTTTATCTAATACTCCTACCCTTTGGCTTACGATTTTAGCATATTCGAGCGCTTTCTCTGAATAGTCTAATATAGTAACTTTTGCTCCTTCTTTAGCCATTAATGTACTCTCGTAACTACCCCCACAGCCACATTCTATGCATGACAATTTTTCAAGACTCCCTACTATCGACTTATAGTGATTATGTAATGCTTTGTTACAGTAAAAATCCCATTTATCATTAATTTCAAATATTTCATCATGTTTTTTATAGTACTCGATCATTTCATTCCAATGATTATTCCAAAAAGTTCTCTCGTTGCCATCAAAACTTTCTTGATGCGGAAAAATGAAATCTATTATTTTTGTTAACCATTTATCAATCATCTTTTTATTAATCTTTTGGTTATTTTAAATGGTTTAAAGGTTTTACTTATTTTATTAAAAACTTTTTCACAGATGCCACTGTTATCTTTTGGATGATTACAAAGATATACGTCTAATGTTAAATAGCCTAATTCTGGCCAAGTGTGGATTGCAATATGAGATTCTACCAAACTAATAATCCCGGTAAAACCTCCTTTTGAGAATTGATAATAAAATGAACCCAATTCCTTTAAGCGATACTCTCTAATAATTTTTGAAATATTCATTTTAGTCTCATCTAAAGCTTTTAAACTTTGAGTGTCTTTAGTATAGACTTCTCCCAATATATGGAGCCCCGTAGAGGTCATTTTATTTTTAATAATTTTGTTATTCATATTGTCCCATTTTCGATAAATTCAAAAATATTTTTATAAGAATTAATTTGAATTTCTACGCCTAACGGTACGGTTATCATTGGATCACTATGTCCTATATCAACATTAAAAAGAATTGGGAAGTTATAATCTTTCATCCGTTCTTTAATTATTTGAATGAGTTGAGTAACTTGCTTTTTTGTATAACCGAAAGGTCTTCCAATAATCATTCCTCTGATTTTGTCAAAAAGTCCTGAAAGCTCCAAGTCTGTTAAATAAGCGTCAATATTCTCTGGAGGTTCTCCCTTAGTAAAATCACCACTGCTTTCTGGAATTTCCCAAAACAAAATAGTTCCAGAAAAATCAGGCCAGTATTTAGTTCCTCGTAAATGCATTATTGAGGTTATACAACCACCTAAAATAGAACCCTTCGCTTTCCCTTTTTTGAGCCATTGATAGCCTTTATTCTTTTTCATTTTTCGCGGTCGTTTCAAGTCTTCTTTTTTAAACCAATCCAAAATCTCATCGGTCCTGCAGGAAGATGGCTTGATTCTCTCTATTGGTTTGGGATTCATTATGGCTTTTTCAAAATATTGCCGTGTATATAAAAAGATTTTTGGATTTTCAGCAAATTGAGTTAAAACTACTGGTCCATAAAAACTTACTAAATTAGCTTGAGTATATAAAGCAAAATGCAAAACAGTGATATCTGAATAGCCGAGAAATATTTTCGGATTTCTTTTGATCAAATTAAAATCTAAATATTTTAAAATTTGATTAGAATTGCTACCACCAATAAAAGTGAATATTGCCTTTATTGATTTATCTTTGAAAAAATCGTTAATATCTTGCGCACGCTCTTTTGGATTTCCAGCGGTATGACAAGTCACTTTTAAGGCATACTTTCCAATTTTTACTTTAAACCCGAGTTCTTTTAACATCGCTACGCCTCTTTTTACACGATGAGGAACTAAACTTGCCAAGGGAGCTGAAGGGCTAACAATTCCAATTGTATCGCCTTTCTGTAAATGAGTTGGTTTAATTAATTGTCCTTTCATAGTGATTTTATGGTTGATTTTGATTGTCTACTCTTGGGAACGGTTTTGTTTCCCAAATGAATGGTAATTTAAGTATAATCTGGATAAATCTTTCTATTCCCATCCCCCATCCTGAATGAATTTTGGGATTATCGGTTCTAGACTCGATATAGGGTTGATAATCTTTCATGTTCAATTTAAAGCGTCTTGCTTTTTCTTTCGTTTCTTTTCTTGTATGAACTCTTTCGCCACTACCGATTAATTCTCCATATCCTGGAAAGAGAAAATCAGCATTAATAACTGATTTGGGATTTTTAGGATCTTTGGCATGATAGAAAGCCGCTTCCTTTTCCATATAATGAGTGACAAAAACAGGCTTATTTATAATCTCAGTCAAAAGTACTTCTTCGTAAGCGCCAAAGTTTTTAACTGTTACTTTGTTATATTTTCTATTATTCATCTTCTTTTCCAGTAATTTAAATGCGTTATGGAATGTTATTTTTTCAAAGTTTTTAAGCTCTAAGAATCTCCTCAATTCTTTTATGTCCAGCTTTTTTAAAAATACTTTAATTTCTTTTTCACAGTTTTTAATTAAATAGCTTACTATAAATTGGAGATAATCTTGTTGAAATTTTAAATTTTTTTCAAAATCGATATTGCTTTCAAATTCAATATGAGTAAATTCAGGCAAATGACGGAAATCAGCTTTTTCTCTTCGAAAACTTTTTTCCCAGCAATAAACACTATTTATTTTGGGGTTAGTAATAGCAAATTCTAAATAAAGTTGAGAAGATTGAGTGAGAAATGTAGTTTGGCCAAAAAATTTTATTCTGAAAGGGTCAACATCAGATGAAATCGTACCGGTAAGGGCTCCTGGCGATGAAATCATTCTAGTGATAATTGGTAAATCAAATAACAAAACACCGTTATTTTTCATAAATTCACTACTTGCTCGGAACACAGCATCCCAAATTCTTATAAGTGAATTCCATCCTTTGATATATTTTTTAACTTCCAAATGTCTCTTGCTTAAATTGGGTGGTCTAATTTTTCTAACTTCACTTACAGGCTTGAATACTTTATTACCCTTATACGCAAGTTTACCATTTAATGTTTGGTAGGGCCCTAAATTCATAATTTTTATAAAAATTATTTAATGTTATACTGGATATAACAAATTTAATCTTAAATGTAAATAATGTAAATCTCAATTTATTATTTTGTCGGGAGTTGCTTTGCAAACGATAAGTTAAATTTTAACCTGAAAATTGAGGAAAATCGGCCGAAAGGGCGATTTTTGTCGGTAAACCAAACTTTTACGCTCTTTTTTTATATGTTAGTATAAGCCAAGTGAGGAACTTAATCTTATGATAATTTTTACCCGTCATTCTCTATTAAAGTTAAAACAAAGAGGAATTTCAAAAATCTCGGTAAGAGAAACCGTAAACGCACCGGGTTATAAAATCCATAGCTATTCACACAGAATAATTGCTTACAGAAAATTTGACAAATTATATCTAAAAGTGATATATAAAATAGAGAACAGCAATATTATTATAATTACACAACATTGGGAAGAAAGACCAAAATTCATTAAATAATTTTAAATCTATGGAAATTACTTATGACCCCAAAGCTGATGCCTTAAATCTCACTTTCAAAAAAGGCAAGGTGGCAAAAACTGTGGAGATTGCTCCAGAGATTAATTTAGATTTGGATAAAAATGGAAGGCCACTCTATTTAGAAATAATTGGGGCTAGTGAGAAAATCGGTGAGAGAAGGGTCAACGAAATCTTGATGAGAAATCTCGTTCCGGCCGCGGGCTAATTCCAGTTTTCGATAAGATGAGAAAAATCCTCGGAGGTTTTCCGAGGTTTTTTATTTTGTCGGGAGGTGCTTTACAAATGATAGCTTCAATTTTAACCTGAAAATTGAAGAAAATCGCCCGAAAGGGCGATTTTTGTCGGCACTTAACAAAAGAGGCTAATTTCGTTAGGCTAAATTAGATTAAGGAGGGTAATAAAATTGTACACTAACAATTAAATAAGGATAGAAAACAAAAAAGAAAGGAGTGAGAGAAAATGCAAAAAGTTAATAGTTTGACAGGAAAGTACGGAGATAAAACAACAGAACGATATTGGTTTTCGGTACAACTTAAGCCCGTAGGAAGCACATGCAATTTAAGGTGCAAGTATTGTTATGCAGAACCTTGGTTAGCCTCTGGAAATGTTATGTCTTATGAGACACTTGAATGTATAGTTAGAAAATGTCTACAGAGTTCTCCTTGTCCAACTTTTAGTTGGCACGGTGGAGAGCCGACTCTTGCTGGATACGATTTTTTCCAATGTGCTATAAAATTAATGGAAAAATATCAACGACCTAACCAGAAAGTAAGGAATTTAATCCAGACTAATGCTACAAAAATTACGCCAGAGTTAGCCGGATTATTTAAGGAATGTGAATTTGGAGTAAGCGTTAGTTTAGATGGTCCGGAGCATATACATGGGACCAATCGAATACTGATAAATGGAAAAAATTCATTTTCTGAGGTAATACGAGGAGTCAAAATCCTTAGAGAAATTGAAATTGACCCTTCTGTTATTTGTACTGTCTCGAGAGAAACGTTGCCTTTTGCGACAGAAACCTTTAATTTTCTGATTTCCCAAGGTTTTAAAAGAATCAAATATAGCCCAGTATTTGATTCGGTAAAAGATGAGTTTAGCATTACAAGCAATGAATGGTTTGGATATTTAAAGACAGTATTTTATCAATGGTTTGAAATTGGAGATTCCACTATTCAGGTACGAGATTTAGACGAGGTGATTGTATGGTTATCAGAAAAATCCCTAAACCTGTGTTCGACCGACAGAACTTGTTTGCATTGGGTTTCAATTAATCCCAAAGGAGAGATTTACCCATGCGAATATCTAAAGGAGCAGTACTATTATGCGAATATCAGTCAAACAGAGATTGAAGATGTTGTTTTTACTCCCGCATTCCAAGAGTTTAAAAAGATTTGTGAAGTTGTTCCTTTAAAATGCCGGCGATGTAAATTTTTTGAATTATGCGGTAATGGTTGCCCAGCAACAAGAGTAAAAGATGGAAAAATTTCGCCCGATGGTGTTTACGCTTTTTGCGAAGAAAGACAGATGCTCTTTTATGAAATCAAAAAGGTCTTTGATGCCACTTTGAAAGGAGGTGATGAGCAATGAAGAAGCGAGAGTTTGTCTTGGCAGTACTCGCCAAGGTGTCGGAAGAGATGGAGAATCTGAAGCCCGATGACTGGCGAGGGCTACTTTACAACTGGATAAAGTGTTGAAGTAGCCGATTCATGATGGTGTTGCGGAAGATTTCTTCTCAAAAATATCTTCCGCAACACCACTTTTTTAATGGCAAGCACTTAGTGGGTCAGAGAAAAACTGGATTACGTTTTTTAAATTTGATAAACTAAAATCAATTAGACTAGAAAGGAGACTAAAGATGGGAAAAGAAACAAACCTGCAAAAAATTTGGGATGAAATGTCGTCATATTACCAAAAAAAATATGGTGGCTCTCTAATGTTTTACGAAAAGACAATTCATCTAAATCTTTTCGGAAATTTAAAAAGCAAAAAGCTTCTTGATATTGGTTGCGGTGGTGGACAGACTTCCATCTTCTTTACTGAACAAGGAGCTCTAGTTACAGGAGTTGATTTGTCGAAGAAACAAATAGATTTTGCAAGGGTCTTGGCAAAGAGAAAGGGAATAGAAAAAATCTCGTTTCACCAAGGTAATATGGAAGATCTATCTGTATTTGAGGATTGCAGTTTCGATTTGGTTAACTCCAGTCACACCATTCATTATGTCGAAAACTTGCAGAAGTGTTTTGACGAGATAATCCGAGTACTTAAACCAAAAGGGAAATTTGTTTTTAGCGTTTCGCATCCTTTAAATCACATTGTTGAGACAGAGAATAATCAGCTTGTAGTAAGGCGAAGTTATTTTAAGAAAGGGAAATACGAGTGGAATTGGGAATATCCAGAGGAGGGACTAAAATATCCTATGTACCTGCTTATAAGGAAAGTGGATGATTATTTTGTTGCTTTAAGGAAATCAGGTTTCGTCGTGGAAGACTTGCTTGAACCTAAGACTGATTTGGATAAAAATAGTCCTTGGCATAACCAATCAGAGCCACAAGAAGAATTAGTCCCTGGTGTCCTGATTTTTGGGGCACGGAAGTAAAGAGCAGACATCGTTAAGATTTCTGCTCTTTTTATTTTAAATTATGTTCCAAATTTCTAATATAACCAAAAAAGATTTTCTAGAAATACTTGATCTTCTTAAAAAGTGTAATTTAGATTTTCAACGGAATATATCCGATTTAGAAAAAGCTCAAAAAATAAGCGATATATTTTTAGTCTGTAAAAATGAAAGAAAGAATGTAATCGGTACTGTAAGAGCAATTTTCGATGGTTGCTATTGCATGCTTTTTGATTTAGCAGTTGAGTCAGAATTCCGTAATCAAGGAATTGGAGAACTTTTAATGCGAGAGGCAGAAAAAAGATTAAAAAAACAAGGAGCAAAGTATGTTTTCTTAAATTCAACTGATGAAGCAGTAAAATTCTATGAAAAAATAGGCTACACTAAACCAAAAACAAATCCGATGATCAAAAATTTTAAGAAGAATATAAAATATAATTTATTGTAGTGATAAAAAAGCCGCCATTTTTTATTTTTGTCAGAGGTTGCTTTGCAAACGATAAGTTAAATTTTAACCTGAAAAATGCCGAAATTCTGACCTGTGGACAACTTTTGTCAGAAAGTCTTAACTCCCTTTTTATTTTAAATACTTGACTAACTAAATTGATCTG
>Ga0210049_1004883_pt1 | contig 11593 bp, 12 predicted proteins | sample CryGeyCG2014_300_2_FD_183964 | JGI IMG/M metagenome (GOLD analysis project Ga0210049, IMG submission 183964) | Groundwater microbial communities from aquifer - Crystal Geyser CG06_land_8/20/14_3.00 (SPAdes) (version 2) | ecosystem: Environmental > Aquatic > Deep subsurface > Groundwater | place...
ATTTTATGATGAGAATAAAATTAAAGAAGTAAAAAATTATCTGAAATATTCTTTAAAATATTTTTTAATGATTGCCATTCCTTCAGTTTTTGGCTTATCAATTTTATCTAAACAATTACTAACCATCTTTTCCACTGTCGAAATTGCTCAACAATCATATTACATTATCCCCTTAGTAGCTGTAGGTATGCTATTATTTGGAGTCTATGTAATTATTGCTCAAATTATCTCTCTTAAAAAGAAAACAAAAATTACTGCAACAATATGGATGATAGCCGCCTCCTTAAATCTGGGGTTAAACTTTATATTTATCCCTAAATTTGGTATTCTTGGTGCCGCCTTTACCACCCTACTTGCTTATTTCTTGGCCTTTATCTTAACCTGGTACTACTCTTTCAAAGAGTTTCGATTTGAAATTGATCGGAAATTTATATTAAAAAGTGTTTCTGCTTCGGTTTTAATGATTTTATTTATCCTTTGGTTCAGTCCAATCGGTTTATTAAAAACTATAATTGCTATTATTTTAGGCGCTCTTCTTTACGGAATTTTAATCTTTTTATTGAAAGGGTTTAACAAAATGGAAATAGATTTTTTCAAAGAGTTAATAAAATCTTCGCTTCACAAAATTTAACAAAAAGATTATATTGATATTTTTTTGATTAACCCTTTTTCTAAAAATTTATTTACATAATTTAAAACCTCGTTAAATTCCATATCTAATTTCTCCGCTATATCAAACACACTCATATTTCCTTCAAGGTTTAACATTATTTGCTCAAGATTTTCATTGAGTTTTTTATTAATTCTCCAGTCAACCCATAAACCATAGCCAGATAAAAATATAGGTCCTTTAAATTGCCTTTTTGGTATGTAATCATTATCAAGAATACTTAAAATTTCGAGAATGAAATTTTTAGATTCTTTTAAGTTTTCCTCTGATATTATATTTAAATCATCATCACTTGTATGCCATTCGGGATAAGGAAATCTACTAATTGAAATCATTGGGACATTCACGCCCGGACCATTAAATACCATTTCATCATTACCTACAATTTTCCTAAATGGACCTTCTCTAAAATTATTTAGTTTTCTTTTTATGACGTATCGAGCAATGTTATCTAATCTCGTGTTACCTTGCCTGCTTAATTGAAGTGCGTGAATGTTATTGTTACCTAGCATCTCAAGAAAAATACCATATTTTAATTTCAAAATTATATTCTCATTTTGGCTTAAATAAGCAATAGAGCCTATAGTTTCTGGAACAAGCAAAAATTTATAGGAAAAATGGTGCTTTTTTTTACTCATTTCCTTGGCAATATCAACCAATACGGCAACGCCTGTTAAGTCGTCGTTTACCTGTGCAGGATGACAAAGATGAGCTACTAAAACAACTGTTTTATCGGTTTCTCCCTCTATTGTATAATCACCTACTTTCAGATTTCCTTTCTCAAGTTTTGAATTAATAAAAACTCTATATTTATCTTTTGTTAACTCTTTTAACCTGTTATGTTGAATACAAAATCCCCAATCTCTCTCATAGTATTTAAATTCAAAGGGGATTGAATCGGGCCTTTTCGGATTTGTATGTAAGTGTCTTAGTAATTCTTCTTGAGTTACAACTTTATTAACAGGCAAAGAATAAGATATTACATGCAAAGGATGATTTTTCAGATCAAGAATTCTATTTCCTTCTAAATCTTCAATATATGCTTCTTTAACACTCCATTTTTCTGGAATAATCCATGTCCAACATTTTGTCCCCGAGGAAATTTGATGAATCTTAAGGGGAATAATTTTTGAAATATATTCCAGAGATTCATCAAATCCATCAGAAACTATATCCCTTCTTTTGAACCAAATGTCATTAATTAATTTCATCATGTTCTTTTACTCTTTACTAATAGTATATAAAAGTCTCGGATTCTTTTTCATTTCTTCGGCTGTTATTCTGTAAACATCCTTTGCTCTCATCAATTTGACTGTACTTTCCCCAATTTTTCTAATGTTGACTACTCCTCTTTTTTCTGAAACTTCGCCCATAGGATCCACTGCCGTCATCACACCCTTATCTATGTCTCTTACTAACATCTTATAGGTGTCTTGATACTTTTTACCATGGGCGATTATCCATCCTGAAAAATCCTTTAAATACCGATAATTCACACCTTCTTGTTGTTCTACATAATGAAAAAAGGTCATACTTTGATTGTATGTCAGTCCAATTATCATAATCCAAGCATTCAATTCGTGAATTTTGGCGAATATGGAATTTTTACCAAACGAATCGTGATTGTCTGTTTTAGAAAGTTTATCCGCCAGTTTGCCATAAATAGCAAATGAATAAAATGGATGCAAGGTTCTTTTTGCTCCTGGCATTTTTCTTACAACCTCAGTCAAAATTCCCATTTTAGAAGGAGTATTTTCGAGATCAAAAACTCCACTGGGGCTTTTATCGCACCAATCAAAATGAAAAGTTGGCACAATTAAAGTGCCCTCTTTGCCCAGAATTTCTAGAAACGCATCTACAACTGTTTGAGGACCTTTTTCTACCCCGCCAAAAGATTTGAAGGAGCTATGGACAAGCACGATATCGCCTTTTCTTAGTCCCAAAGCTCGAAATCCTTCTATTAGCTCTTTTTTCTTAAGCATTTTCTGCTCTGTTTCTACATTTTGGTTGGATAATATCATAATACAATCCGCCGAATTTTAATATTTTTATTTAAAGGATTTAACAAAAAAGAAATAGAATTTTTAAAAGGATTTTTCAAGAAAGTCTAACACCTTTTTAACAAATTTTTTATTTCGGTAAGTTTACTAATATTATAATCTGCCTCAAATTCCTTTTCCCCTCTAATATCTTTATATCTACCTTGTAAAACTCGGATTGTTTTGATGCCAAGTTTTTTTGCTCCTATAAAATCCTTATGAGGATCATCTCCAATGTAAATAGCTTCTTTTAGGGAGATGTTAAAATGTTTTAGTACTTTTCTAAATGAATAAAGATTAGGTTTAGATTTATCTTTGCCCTCCTCATCAGTATAAATAATAAGGTCAAAAAATTTCTCTATTTCTAAAGCTTTTACCTTATTTCGTTGGACATATCCCAACCCGTCCGTTATAAGAGCTAATTTGTACTTCCTTTTTAAAGAACTCAATAAACTTTTCGTGCCTGGATAAAGCTTAATATTTGGCTTATTGGAACGATAAACTTCAACTAATTTATCTACGAGATTTTTATTGTATAAATCATATTTCTTTAAAGCAGTGTCAAAAATATGACCTCTCCCTTCTTTGTCTAGAATATCTATTAAAACTTTAAAAAAATCTTTTTTCTTGCTTTTAAACTTTTTTTCAATATACTCCGCTACTGCCTTAAATCCACTCTCAACGAATGTTCTTTCCAGGTAAAGAGTATCGTCTAAATCGAAAATTATAACTTTTATTAAATCTTTTTGCATTTTAAATCCTTCTCTTCTATGAAAATATCTTCAGTATAACGAAGCATAACTAATCCATCTTTAAATTTACCAATTCTACTTTTTACTTTTTTTCCTTTTACTAATTGGACTAAATATAATGGTGTATTTGCACCAGCGGCAAAACCTAAATTTGCTCCTCCTCCATATCTTGGATTTACCTCAATAAATTTAACTGTTTTGCCATCAAAAAAACATTGAATTGTATTATGGCCAATGAGTTTTAATTTGTGAGCTAAATCAATCGAAAATTCTATTAATTTTTTATTTTTATATGTTCTTCCTATAAAAGATTCTCCACCAAAAGTATAAATTCTCTCCCTCGGAACAACGGATATTATATTTTCTTCAAAATCAGCAAATAAATCAATTGTATATTCTTTTTCATCGATATACTCTTGAATAATTGGGTTTCTAATTCTTTTAAGAGATAAATTAAGTTCTTCTTTATTATTAACTTTAAAGGCATTCTTACTTCCTTTGCTAAATCTAGCATTTACAAATAAAGGGAATCTAATTTCATTTTTAATTTGTTTTAAAGTATAAGTTTTTGGGACAGCTATATTATTTTTTCTACAAAATTCCACAAACTTAAGTTTATCAGAACAAATCTCTACTGTCTTAATATCTGGGACCATAACGATGGTTCCGACTTCATTAAACATTTTCTTATTTTTTACAAATATTTTTAATTCTTCATCCCTAGTTGGGACTATTAACTTTATTCGATGTTTTTTGCAAAGCGCTAATAATTTAGGAACAAAAAAAGAACTAGAATCCTTGGGAACCGAGTAAGATAAATCACTAAAATAAAAGGCAGCAGAAAAAGGATTGATATCTATTGTTATTACCTTTCCTCCGCCTTCTTTTTTTAGAGCACTCTGGAAAGTTTTTACTAAACTAACTTTCCGAGAGGCGCTGGTGATAAGAATATTCATAACTTTTTTCCATAAATTATGCATTGCCGTCCAAGTCCAAACTCAGCTAATTTACTGTAAAGACTGCGCCGCAATTCTTTTGGAAGGGAGAGTTCAAGATTTATTCTTTTTTGATGACAAATTTTACCTATCTCTGGATTATCAACATAGTTATTTTCCATTAATAGAAACAGCTCCATTGGGAAATCGGTTGTTTTCAACAGAATCTCAAATCCATAAAACTTTAATAATTTCCCTAAGGATTGGAAATCAAAATAATTAAGATGGTCAGGAATAGCTATCCACCAATTTTTTTTCTTTGTCTTTTTGGAAGCAAAAAATTGTAATTGATTAAAGTCGTTAGGAACTTCCACACAGATAATTCCTCCAGGATACAAAAGCTCTTTTGAAATCATAATTGTCTCCTTCGGTTTTAATATGTGTTCTAAAACATGAGCCAAAACGATGGCATTGAACCTACTTTTTTTCTTTCTCTGAGCAAAAAATTCTTCCAGAGTAAGATTATAGACTGTAATGCCTTTTTCTTTTGCAATTTGAAAGGCTTCTTTTGATGGTTCAATTCCGAATACTTTCCATCCTGATTTTTTCATAAACTCCAAAAATTCTCCAGTTCCACAACCAATATCAAGTATCGTTTTCTGATTAAGAGAGAGATATTTAGTAAATATATCCAACCTATCCATAAAATAGGTTTTTTGTAGCCATTGCAATTCTTTCGTTCTTAATTCTTTTTCAGTACTTAAAAGTTTTGCCTCTCTTTTTTCACCCTCATTTCTAATTTTTTCGTAATATTTCTTTTTATAAAACTGCTTAAGATCAGTCTTTAATGGAAGATCTAAATATTTATACCCAAAAAGAGAGTCTTTTTTCAGCTTGTATTTAGTTTGCTTTAAATCATTTTCCATATAATTTTTTGATCCCTTTTTACATCTTTAGATAATTTCTTACCTAAAATTTTATAAAAATCTTTCGGTAAAATTGCTCCTTCACCAACTCTTTTTGTGACGATATCATCAGGAGTAATTTTTTCTCCTCTTTTTAAATCTTTTGTTGCCACAATTCCTCTCCTGATTAATTTTTCTTTTTTTATTTCTCTTTCTACGGGTTTTTTCCCCCCTGAACCCAAACCCTTTTCTATATTCCGAATATTATTAACCATTTCTTTTAATTCTCTGGATTCAAGAGCGAAAGCGTGATCGGGCCCCTCGAGTTTTCTGTTTAATGTAAAATGTTTTTCGATAACATTTGCCCCTAGGGCTACGGCAACAGCAGGGGTTACAGCATCTAATGTATGGTCAGAAAGTCCTATCGGAATGTGAAATTTTTTCTTAAGGATGGGTATCACTTTTAAATTCACTTCCTTAGGAAGAGTAGGATAAAGACCTGTGCAATGGAGAAGAATAATTTTATTATTTCCGGTTTTCCAAACCCATCTTACGGCTTCTGAAATCTCTTTTCCACCATAAAATCCGGTAGAAATAATTAATGGTTTCCCCTTTTTTGCTGCGTATTCTAAAAGAGGGCGATCAATTAATTCTGGTGAAGCCCATTTAAAAGCAGGAACATAAAGATTCAATTGATCAATTGCCTTTTTATCAAAAGGACTAGAAAGAAAAATTAATCCTTGCTTTTTTGAATATTCTGCCAGTTTAGGAATCCATTCTCGAGGCATCTCTATTTTCTTAATTAGATTAAAGGGTTTTTCTTTTTCACCCGGTAATGCTTTAATCTTCTGAGAATAAAGGGTTTCTGCGCTATAAATTTGAAACTTCACAGCGTCTGCCCCGGCTTCCTTCGCAATGTCAATAAGTTTTTTTGCCTGAGATAATTTTCTATCATGATTCGCCCCAGCTTCGGCAATAATAAAACAAGGATGTCCATCTCCCACCCATTTATTACCAATTTTCACCTTTTTGTTTAATTTCATAATTTATTATCATTTTTATTCCTTGTTCAAGAGTAATTGTTGGTTCCCAACCCGTTAATTTTTTAAGTCTTGAAATGTCGGCACAACTTGCTTCAAAAAGATTTTTCTTTGTAATTTCCTTTATTTTTAATGAAGGAATTTGTTTTTTTATGATTTTCACAACTTCTTCAATTTTTCTCGATTCTCCGCTTCCTAAATTTACTATGCCTCGTGCTTTATTATTTTCTGCGAGTCTTAATAGTCCTTCAGCAACATCTTCACTAAAAATATAATCAAAGGAGTTTTCTTTTAAAAATACTTCAATTAGCTCTCCTCTTAATCCCATTCTTACCCATCGAGAAATAACATCTCTAGAACTTCTGCCGTAAACTCTAAAAATTCGGGCTAATACGCTCTCAAAAGGATACTCCTTTTTAAAATTATTTAAATATTCTAATTCTTTTTCTATATATAATTTTGCGGCTCCACATAAATTTCTGGGGTTGATTCTATCATTCTCTTTTAACTTAACTGGTTTGTGAATCGGTTTTTTAAAAAGGTAAAGAGAAGGAGAATAAACTAAATAGCTCGAAGCGAATAAAAATTTCTCTAAATTTTTACATTCTTTTGCGGCATCAATAACTTTATGACTTAATAAAATATTATTTAAGAAATTAAATTCCCAAAAATTTATATCTTCCTCGGTTCTCTCAAATGTAGCAGCTAAATGAAAAATAATTTCTGGGTTGAAATTAGTAAACTCTATTTGGTTTAATTTTGATAAATCTTCTTGACAGTAATCTACCTCCTTAGAGAATATTCGTGGTTTAGGGGCAATATCAAAACATCGTACCACTGCTTCTTTTTCTATTAATTTTTTGATTAGCTCTCTTCCAATAACTCCTGCACCACCCGTAACTATAACTTTTTTACTTTTTAACTTCATATTTTTTGGCCTTCCACTCTGACAACAATATTGAGTGGATTACGGAATTGAAGTATTTTCCACCACCAAAATATTGTTCCCTTAATTCTCCTTCTTTTTGAAAACCAAATTCTTCTAGAATCTTTATATGATCTCTCCAAAACTCAAATGTCTCGGTAAATAGTTTATTAAGATTTAATTCCTTAAATCCATATTCACAAAGCATATTCAGAACGGCCAAAAAATCTTTTTGGTATATTTTCTTTCTTTTGGATCTCCGGGGATCAACTAAAAAGGAAATTTCCCCTCTTCTATTTTTAAAATCAGTATTTGTTATTCCACAATAGCCAATAAATTTTAATTTTTTGAGGTTACCCGCCATTAAGGCGAAAAGAACTTGGCTCTTATCATTTTTTAAGTGAGCGTACCATTTTTCTTGATGAAAATTGGTTAAGGGTTTAAATTGCCTAAGAATTTTCATCTGAACATTCCTCCATCTTTTAAGCTCTAAAAGGTACTCTTTTTCTAAAGGACATAAATATCTATCATCATATTTATATAAAATATTAGCCTTACTGTTTCTCATAAAAATTATTTTTCTTTTAGTTCTTTCTACTTAACGTTAATATTAATTTTTACAAGTTCTGGATATCTATTAAGCAAATTAATAATTTCTTCGGCATAAAAAATCTTTCCCGGTTTATAGAGATATTTATAGATCTCTCTAATTAATTGCAAATCTTCTTTGGTGTCAACAGTTAATCGGAGTTCCGGGTGCTTTAATTTTCCTTTCGCTTCTATATTTTGAAGTTTAAAAATCTCCGGATGTTCGTAGATATAAGGAGTAACATGTTCTCTTTGATAATTTTCCTTAGCTTCTTTATGAGCTTTTTCTAAAACTTTAAGGCTAAAAACTTCAACATCTAATCCTCTAGAAAAAGTTCTTTTGAGGCTATTTGAAACATAATCTGCAGTCGAACTTAAATATTTTTTGATTAATAAATCAACTATCTGAGGGTCAATTAAAGGACAATCTGAGGTTATTCTTACTATTACATCGACATTAAATTTTTTAGCGGCTTCATAATATCTTGAAAGAACATCTTCCTCGCTTCCTCTGAAATATTTTACTTTATTGTCTTTGGCAAATCTTTCTAAAATATCGTTCTTTTTGGTATCAGGAATAGCAAGGATAATGTCATTGAGTATTTTTGAAAATTTCAAGCGATTAACCACATGCCATACCATCGGTTTGCCCTCGATTTTCATTAGCGCTTTCCCTAGTAATCTGGTAGAAGTCGTTCGTGCCTGGATAATTGTTGCTACTCTCATTTTTTATAAAAATTAATTAATTTCTTAACTGACTCTATAATATATTCGACTTCTTTATCAGTCATTCTCGGATACAAAGGCAAAGTAATTGCTCTTTGATAATATTTTTCGGCTATTGGAAAATCTCCAATTTTATAACCAAATTTTCTTTTGTAAAATGGCTGGAGGTGAACTGGTATGTAATGAACCTGAACCCCGATACCTTCTTCCCGTAACCTTTCGAATATTTCTTTACGATCTGCCTTTAATTTTTCTAATCTCAATTGAATAACATAAATATGCCAAGCGGATTTTACATAACTTCTCTCAGTTGGGGTGATAATTTCTTTAACATTTTTAAAAGCTTGATTATATTTTTCTACAATTTCCCTCCTTTTTTTAATAAATTTATTTATTTTTTTTAATTGACTTAAACCTAAGGCACATTGAAAATCAGTAAGACGATAATTATAGCCAGGATTTTCTATCTCGTAATACCATCCACCTTTTTCTGGTTTTTTGACTATCCCGTGGTGCCTGAAAATCTTTAATTTTTCATAAAAATCTTTCCTATTAGTTAAAATCATTCCTCCCTCACCGGTAGTAATCGCTTTCACCGGGTGGAAACTCAAAATAGTCATATCAGCAAAACTTCCAATTCTCTTTCCTTTATATTCTGAACCTAAAGCATGAGCAGCATCTTCAATTATTAAAAGTTTATATTTTTTAGCTATTTTTATTATTTCATCGTAATCACAAGGATGACCCCGAAAATCAACAGGAGCTATGGCTTTTGTTTTTTTATTTATTTTTTCTTCAATTTTCGTAGGATCGATGTTCAAAGTATCTCCTTGAACATCAACAAAAACTGGTTTTCCTCTCAAATGTGATACGGTATAAGCTGTGGCAGCAAAAGTTAAAGGAGTAGTAATTACTTCATCTCCCGATCCAATACCGGCCACAGCATAGGCTGTATGCAAAGCGGCCGTGCCCGAAGAAACAGCCACGGCATATTTTACTCCGCAGTATTTAGCTATTGCTCTCTCAAACTCTTCAACCTTTGGGCCCTGGGTTATCCAATCGGATTTTAAAACCTTGACCACTTTTTTAATATCTTTTTCATCTATCCATTGATGCCCGTAGGGAATTAACTTTTTCTTCTTCATTTTTCTAAGTTTTTCAAAATTTCTCTTAATTCTTCCTTAGTAAGCCACTCTTTGTTTGTATCACTAGAATATTTAAACTCTTCTGGAAGTGGTTTGCCTTCTTTAAAATTATCTTTTTGCCAAAAATGGAATTCTGGCTCAATCACAAAATATCTATCAAATTCTTTTGAATGTTTAGCTTCTTCAGTAGTTAGAAGTTCTTCGTGAAGCTTTTCTCCCGAACGAATACCGATTATTTTCTTTTTGGTTTTATGTGCCATCACTTCTGCTAAATCCATTATTTTCATACTAGGAATTTTAGGAATAAATATTTCTCCTCCTTTCATTAATTCAATACAATTAATAACAAAACGAACACCCTGCTCTAAAGTAATCCAGAATCTAGTCATTCTTTCATCGGTAATGGTAATCTCTCCATTCTTTCTCTGTTCTGAAAACAGAGGAATAACACTCCCGCTGCTTCCAGCCACATTTCCATAGCGGGAGCAAGAAAATATAGTTTTTCTGTCACCAGTATAAGAATTCGCCTGCATAAAAAGCTTTTCAGCTACCATTTTAGTTGCTCCGTATAAATTTACTGGATGGACTGCCTTGTCAGTGCTGATTGCTATTACTTTTTCCACTCCATTATCAATAGCGGTATCAATCACATTTATCGCTCCTTCTATGTTAGTTCTTACTGCCTCAATTGGATTGTATTCACAAATAGGAACATGTTTTAAGGCAGCAGCATGAACCACAATATCTACTCCATTCATTGCCCGGTTTAATCTTTTTTCATCTCTAACGTCTCCTATAAAAAATCTCAATCTTGAATTATTGAATTTTCTTTCCATTTCTACTTCAGCCAGCTCCCGATTATCATAAATACGAATACTTTTGGGATTGTGCTCTTTCAAAATAATCTCTACAAATTTCTCTCCAAATGAACCACAGCCACCAGTAACTAATATTGTTTTATCATTAAGTGTCATATTTTTATTAAATAAGGGTTAACGTCGGGTTTTTTATGATTATAAATTTCGCTATCGACCTCTATAAAATAGATAGTTTTATTATCGGTATTTTTCACTGCATGGGCTATTCTTGGAAAAACGGTAATAACTTTTGGTTTTTTAGAATTAAGTTTAAAACGAATTTTTTCTTTTGTTATAAGGTTTTCAAGATAATATTCTGCTTTACCGCCAATTACCAAAAACCATTCGGTTTTATTTAAATGATAATGGTTACCTCTTACCTCGCCGGGTTTAATTGAAGCGACAGAAATTTGTTTTATTTCTCGGCTTGTTTTATTTGCCTTAAGCATCTCAATAAACCAACCTCTCCGGTCAGAATGTATTTTTAGTTCTTGAATTTTGTATTTTATTTTATTTTTTACAGATTTAGCCATTTTTGATTTTCTGGTTTTATCATCCATCTGATACATTTATCGAAACTTTCTTCAAAACTTAAAGGATATTTAAAACCTAATTTTAATAGTTTTTCTCCAGAAAGGCTGTATCTCAAATCATGGCCGGGCCTCAAAATATGAAAATTATAGTATTGGATTTCCTCTTTTTTCAAATCTCTGCCTTTAATAATCTTTGAGATTTTATTCGCCAACTCCAAAGCATTTCTTTCTTCACCAACAATATGGTAAATGCCGTGCGACGGGTTGTTTTGATATTTCTTTTCAATCAATTCTCCTTTATCCATTAAAAATATCAAGGCATCGCAGACATTCCTGGCGTGTATCCACTTCCTTGAACTAATATTACCAGGTAAGCCATGGATTACCACTGGCTTTCCTTCCAAAATTGCCTTAACCGTTTTGGGAATGAATTTTTCCGGGTGTTGACGCTCACCTATACAATTCATCGTTCTGGTTA
>Ga0210049_1004884_pt1 | contig 11592 bp, 12 predicted proteins | sample CryGeyCG2014_300_2_FD_183964 | JGI IMG/M metagenome (GOLD analysis project Ga0210049, IMG submission 183964) | Groundwater microbial communities from aquifer - Crystal Geyser CG06_land_8/20/14_3.00 (SPAdes) (version 2) | ecosystem: Environmental > Aquatic > Deep subsurface > Groundwater | place...
ATAATTAGCTACTCAATTTCACTTCAGCAAACAAATCCAGTAACACGCCATCTTCAGTCAATCAAGAAATTTTCGCATCATAACTCAATACGATTCTATGTCTGAGCACAGAAAGTGCTACTTTTTGTACGTCTTCATGAGTAGCGTATTCTTTGCCTTCAACGAATGCCAATGCCTTCGCTGCAACCATCAATCCAATCGATCATCTTGGTGATGAACCGTACAGGATATCAGGATTCTTTTCCCTTGTTTTCTGCACCAGTCTCGTGATATATTCTTTCACTTCATCAGACATGGTTACTTTCTCCATTTCTTTTTTCACTTCATCGAAATCATGATTTGAAACGACTTTTTCTACATGGATTTTTTCTTCATGCTCTACCGTATCCATCACTTTTTTCTCATCAAGGAGGGTAGGGTAGTCCACTAATATCTTAAACAAAAATCTATCAATCTGAGCTTCTGGTAGCGGGTAGGTTCACTCTTGTTCGAGCGGATTCTGAGTCGCGAGTACCAGGAATGGTTCAGGTAATTTCACCGTTTTCCCTCCTATAGTCACTTGCTGTTCTTGCATCGCTTCAAGCAATGCTGACTGTACTTTCGGGGTTGATCTGTTGATTTCATCAGCAAGAATGATATTTGCAACGATAGGCCCCATCTTGGTTTCAAACTCCTTAGTCGCTGTATTATAAATTTCTACTCCTATAATATCTGAAGGCAACATATCGGGAGTAAATTGGATTCTCTTGAATGCCATGCCCATAATATCTGCGAAAGTATGAATCGTTTTTGTCTTCGCCAATCATGGAAATCCTTCCACCAAGATATGTCATCCACACAAGAGATTTACGATGACGGAATTGATGAAGTTATCCATTCAGACTATTTTTTTGTGGAGTTCAGTTTTTACTTTCTTGAGCAGTTCGTTGTGGAAATGCACCTCGCTAAGCCCCTTCTGGAAGACGCTAACATCTATCGTGGATTTTTTTTCTACCAATTGTTCTTTATGTTTTCTGAATTTTTGAAGAAAATCCTGTACGGATTTCTTATCTTCCAATACAAAAAAATACAAAAAAATAGATAAAATAACTAAAATCACAATGATCAGAATCACGATACTCATCATAAACAATTTAGAATTTAGAATCTAAAATTTAAAATTAATTCCCGGTTCACATTCCAAGCTTCGCTTTCACATAGTCCAAGATTCCATTCTTTATCTGTTCAGTCACTTTATTTTTTTGATCTTCTATAAGCGCATTCAATTTAACCTGATATCACGCGACTGTTCATTGAGCAGAGCTTCCAGAGTATGCTTCAGAAAATTCAGTAGCGGAAGTTGTGAACGCATTCATAACTAAATCTGTAGACATACCTTCCAATACTTTAAATCCAGCACCTGCACCGAGAATGAATCACAAGACAAAAACGATAAGCAGAATAATAAGGTTTTTCATAGAGACTATATAAGAAAATAAACAAGACGCTGAAACTTCCAAAGAAGTTTAACGTCGCCTTTATCCAGTGGGATAAAGTCAGATATACTATATATTTTTGACTTATCCATTCAAGACAATAAAAGAGGTCCCACAAAAACATGAAACCTCTTCTAATAAATTAATACGGCAGTTTCCATTTTAATAGGGAAGTCCACCGTTAGATTGTGTTGCTCTTGAGATGGCTTTGTACCATGATTCAAGAGTCTTTTCTGGTTGTTTCCTTGTTATAAGGTAGGAAATAAGCAACACAAGTGCACCGTAGATACACCAAAAAAGTAAAGTTCCATTCATAAGTAATTTTCTTTAGTGAATACTATTTCTGCAGAAAGGAATATACATATATAGATTACATTTTCAAGTCCTGAAAATATTTCTCTACGATTTCCATAAATTGCTCAAACACATTTTCTCATTCGAGCACTTTAAACATTTTTCATTTTACGTAGACCGGTATCTGCGGATTCTCAGCATTGCCGGGGAAGAATATTCCTATATCAGCGTGAGATGCTTCGCCTACGCCGTTGACGACGCATCACATGACAGCTATTCTGATTCTTTCACATCCAGGCTTGCCAGCCGTGGCTGGATATTTTTTCTTCCGTTCCGGCATCCTTTTCTGGACCTCATCGCTGACTTGTTTGGCAAGCTTTTGGAAGGCGGTGGAGCCTGTTCTTCCGCATCCAGGGCACGAAGTAATGAGTGGTTGGAAATAACGAAATCCCATCGATTGAAGAAGATATTTACATGCTTGTACTTCGAGTGATCTTGGTTTTCCAGGTTCCGGAGTGAGGGAAATCCTTATCGTATCGCCGATTCATTGCTGAAGAAGAATTCACAATGCTGCCGTACTTGCGACCAATCATTTGGTTGATCCACCAGCTTCGGTAAGTCATAGATGGAGAGGGCAGCCAGTTTTTTTGCTCAACTTTTCTGTAGCGGCAATCATATCTTGTACATCGGAAGATTTGATAGAAATCACAATCATATTTTTTGCGAGTCCATATTTCTGCGCCTTCTTGATAGACAAAACACAAGACTGAACCAGACTATCGACAAACACCTCTCTCGGCGTTTTGGGATCAGGCCTGCCCGCCAATCATGAGGGCTTCTTCGCGTTCTTTTCCATATTTTTGTCCAAGAGTTTTTTATCTAGTGATCATCAGTTGATTCCTATTCTTACCGGTTTCTGATATTTTATGGCAAGTTCTATGAACTTTTTGAAGTTATTGTCTTTTCAAGTATTTCCTGGATTGATTCTATATTTGGAGAGTGCTTTCGCCATCTCAGGATATTTCTCGAGTAATAAATGTCCATTAAAATGAAAATCACCTATGATAGGGACATCACATCATAAGATATGTAATTGTTTCACGATTTCCGGCGCCGCTTGCGCTGATTCTTCCGTATCGACCGTGATGCGGACGAGTTCGCTTCCTGCGTCAGCCAGCTCCTTGATCTGAGCGACCGTAGCTGCAACGTCAGCCGTAGGCGTATTCGTCATGGATTGGATGACGATAGGATTATTCCCTCCGAGCTTCACGTTTCAAATAGTAACTTCGAGGGTATGTTTTCTTGGGAGCATGTTATCATTATAAATCAATAAAAGTCATTCATATGCCCGCACTTCTATAGAAGATTTTTTCCTACGGAGTGATACTTTTGTGGTCCCCGCAAGTTTCATGCGGGGCAGGCGCCAGTATTCAAAACCCTCTGGGGAAGATGATCACACACGCACTTCCCCGTCTCACCATGGACGTAAGGCTTTCCAGTTTTACTCCTCGAATCACCTACGCTTGGTAGTTAAACTATGTCCATTTTGCAAATTCATATCTTACTCGACAATAAAGACGACACGGTTGGTTTGTAAAAAATAATAAACTTCTCAAAACGCCTGAAGCACCATTGTCCGAAGCCACCGATATCACCGGCAAGCAATTCAGTCTTAGAGCGAAATGGGACCCGCTATCCGGTTAGCGGGTTTGAGCTAGATGGGAATACCACGCATAGCAAGAAAAAGCTGTGATGACTAGTCTGTAGATAGTTTGGCAAGTTTGCGTAAGGCTAGACCTTTTGCCTACTTTTGGGGAAATGCCAAAAGTAGGTTTAGAAAGCGTCGCAGACATTGGCGCAAAAAAAAGCAAAAAAAATTATATCTTTTCACATTTACATATCAATTCAAAATAATTAAAAAAACGCCCTAGATAGATTATCCAGGGGTTTTCTTGTTTTTCTGCAACCGTATTTGATGATACGGATGAATGCGGATTTCCAGATTACTATCAGTTCCTTTTTCAATAACTTCCATTTGCATAAGTCTTTCGAGAATCCCATTGTCAGGATTTCTTAAGTCATATGTGGGGTTAGAGATTTTTGGAATGATTTCATCAAATTTGATGAAGGAATAATCCCCTTTGTCTTTATGGATTTCATGCAATGCTTCCATGAAGGTGATATCAGCTTTCAATGGCATCCAATGTTCCGGATGTATTCGAAGGTCACTGTCATCATTCATTTCAACGATATTTTGACGTATCAGACCATCGAGAATGCCTGTATCAGGATCTCTTACATAGTGCTTAGCGGAAATGTCATCTATTGCGTTCACCATTTCATAGAAATCAATAAAGGAGTAATCTCCTTTTTTTTCATGAATCGCACGTAACGTATTTACAACGTGCCATTCAGAGGAACCGACAGTTAATCTAGCATGACAGGCTCCTGTTTTGTTTTTTGTTTTCTGTGACATAATATATTTGTTTTAATTATTTTTTCACAATATTACTTATAACTATTCTAGAGGGAAAGTCAACCATTCTTTAGCGGTACTTTTCTGAGAGGAAAAACTCCTTACCATAGTACGATGAGATGATTTCCTGGTCGTAGAGTGGCTCGATTTCCTCGTAGAGATCGTGGTTGTAGAATTCTTCCGGGAGGAGTTCAAGAATTTCTTGAAGCGGCACAGGGGCAAAGTTTCCCTTCTTGCTGTGGATCTCTTTCAAAGCACGCAAAAAATGGAAAGCATAGCCATCCACCGGCAGTGATGCACAGTGATAGCTCGTCTGTGTCTTTGTTTTTGCGGTAGCCATGAGAATGAGGTAAGACAAATAAAGTAGAACGGTACACGTTTAACGTTATCCGTTTCCCGTAACTATTTTTTTGGTGTATGCACTTTTTCGATGATGCCGATTTTGATGTCGGTCTTGCCGAGTCTCATATAAAAATCATAGAGCATTCATTTGCAGATGAGCGGGAAATCCTTTTTCAATTCTTTCTTCGTGAGTTTGATAAAAGGGATGACGATTTTGCTCAGCATCGTATTCTTATTTTTGGAATAACTGGATGCCGGTAGCTGTTTATTATGCACATCTTTGCCGATATGCTTCATCAGCATCTGCAGAACATCTATGGTGGTGGTCTGTGAATGAAGTTCTTCCGAAGTCACCTTCTTGTCGTTCACATAGAGCTTATTATTGGTGCAATCAAGAAGGATATCTTGCCCCTTGATAGCCATAAGCTCATTGTAATCTCACAGGATATGTAATCAGTCTGTATTTCTGAATGTATGTTTTTCTTCGCCGATAAACTCCGAAAAAATTCATTTTTCTACATCCTGTTCAAATTTAAGTCCTTCATGTTCCATACCATCAAGCCGACTACAGTAAATCATATCTACGCCAGGAAAATTCTTTTTGGTCTCTTCCACAGAATCCACGATGTATTTCCTGTATCATTCCAAAGGCAAGGCGAAACCTATAGTTCCACCCATAATCGACGTATCATTGGGGAACAACGACAATATACTGTTGGAGCTGAGAAAATGTTCTGTCAGCGTTTTGATGACATCAAGAAAACTTGAAGAACTTTCTTTGGTGATATAATCTCACCGTCTGTATTTTTTGAGGACGTTTATAAAAAATTTCACATATTCTTCATTGTAATCATTGCCATAGAGCTTGTGCATAGCGTATAATATTTTGATGCTGATGAGTCACATGAGTCACCCGTACAGAGTTTTTTCAGTCTTACTATTTTCTGTATCGATGAATTGTTTATAGAATTTCGGTATTTCTTCGTTAGACAGATCGCTGAAGTAAGGAGAAAAAACGTGCTTGAGCTCAGGCTTTATCGTATTCAAATACAAGGAGTCTGTCTTGTCTCTTGCGATAACCTGTTCGAGCAACATCGGTTTTCCGGAATAGATGACCCCATAATCCATAGGAAGAAAAGGGATGGGTTTGAGTCCTTCAAAAAGTTCATTGAATCTGAAAGTGTATGATTTGTGCAACGAGAATTGAACGCTTTCATCCACATTGTCGTAATCCTTGGCAATAGTGATAGTAGGGTAGTAGCCGCTAAAAAAAGAAGATCTTTTGATAGAGGATATGATGGTTCAGAAAGTTAGTTTATCAAATACAATGCCTTCGGCGAGCCATTTGGAGGTTTCAGGATCAGATTTTTTCATGGCATCTTCTATCGGCATAGCATTGACCTGTTCCACGCTGTAATTATCTATGTGTCATGCAAGTCTGTAGAGGGTGGTAGCGAGGAGAAATGATACGATAGATTCAAATCCTAGTCCAATGCCTCTTGGAAGTTCGGAGAGAATATTGATTTCGATTCATCCATGAAGAGTGATAAGGTGCTTCCGTTCGGTGCTGATATGTTTTTGCACATTGTGGAAATGCGGGACATATTCCAAGATATCAGATTTTGCGAATGTATCACTCACTTTGTCGAAATAGGTAATGTTGTTGAAGCTGATGGTTTGAGATTTATTGATATTTATACCCATATATAAGCGCAGAGGAATTTTCTGCTTGATGGTGATTCAGCTATAAAACTTGGAAAGATCCCCAGACCATGTCATAAGAAATGGGGCAGACACAACAATCTGATTCTCCTGGAAGAATTGTTCGTAGACTGCCTTGTGCTGACTTTTCAGGGTCTTAGAGTTCATATAATCTTTAGATTAAGGTAAATAAATCTTGAAAGATTATATAGTCACCACATCGATACTTCCTCATTTCATTTCGGAATTATTCGCGTAGCTGACTATATTAAAAAATAGCAAGGTAAAATATAGCATGCTATTTTTTTGTTTGTTTTGTGTTTTTACCGAGAGAACATATAACTATTCAATCTAGGAAAAAAATGGACAAAAGTAGGAAAAATTCTTATTAAGGTTTTTTATTAAAAAAATCGGCTAGTGAAGCCGACTTTGGGTGGCAAATATCATGAGATGAAAAAAATTTTACGCTAAAAGCGATAGAGATACAGAATAGTGATAATTCCTTGAGATGATGGGCGGTGAAGTCCATGAAATACGAACAAAGTAAAACTTTTATAATCGCATATCCAAGTAAGATATAGTAATTCATACCAAGAAGTCAAGCGATTATGGAAAGAAAGATTAGTTTTGGTGTCTAGCTTTAGACGACCGGAGGTCGCGAATAGGAGATTTCACTGGTTAAGAAGCGCAGAGACAAAGTTAGGACAAAGAGTTTCATACAGGGGAAAGAGAGGACAAAAAGGCAAAAAAGAGCTAGATTTTGATACGAGAATATCTAGAATTACATTGTTTTAGCACTTCTCATTATAAATGGAATTACTTTTCAATAAAAAAATATTTCGGGATATAAAGAATCCAGATTATCAAAAGAACAAATTTTCCGTAATTTTTAGAGTTATAAGATACGGAGATATGAAGGATTTCAAAAATTTAAAAAAAGTTTACCCAATAGCCGATATACAATCTTTTCTCCAAAGAAGAGGGAAAGAAATAGATATCTGAGAAAAAAAACTTTTAGATCTCCTTTATCAAAATGCTTAAATTTGAGGCTCTGGAGCCAAAGACTAGAATCATTTTCGATAAATTAGCAGAAATCTGATGTCCATTCCCTTTGGTGTGATGAACGGGGCTATCATTACAGATTGGTCATAGAAAATCTATAGATCTTGATTTCGTAGCAAATAGATTGGTAACATTCAAAGACATCCAAATATTTAAAAAGCTCAGCTCAAAATTTGAAATAGTATATAGTTCAAATGAGCAGATAGATATGTTTGCTGATGGAGTAAAAATAACGCTTTTTTCATATCGGCGGAAAGAACATTTCCCTTTCAAATTCCATAAAAAATTAAAGATCCGGGATATAAAAGATATTGCTATGTCCAAAGCATCAACTATCTGAAGGAGAGAAGAAATGAAAGACTATATCGATCTCTATGTCATCCTCAGACAATGAATCTTGTCTTTAGAAGAGTTAATTACGTCATCTCAAAAAAAGTTCAAATGAGAATTCTCTGAAAAATTATTTCTGAAACAGCTATTACTGGTGAAAGATATAGAAAATTATGACATTAATTTCATAGGTGAAAAGATATGAGTTGAAGAAATGCATGATTTTTTCCATGAATTGGTAGAAAAAAGATTGAATAGTAAATAATTATCATTAAAAAACCATTTTATTCTTGCCTCATCTTATGATTTTCAAAAATCTTGACGAATTGCATATAAAAATACAAAAAATACAAGATGATGTGAGCCATTCGCAAAAATACGGTAAAAGATATTCCAATACCTCTGCCTTTATGAAAGATTTACTTGAATATGGTGAGATGGTAAAAAACAAGTGAAAACTTGTGAACAAATATCAAAAATCTCTCAAGTCTTGATTTTGATTAATAATATGATAATGACTCCAAAGTTTCCATTCTCGTCTGCACATACAATGCAGAGAAATATATCCATGCCACCCTCCAAAGCTGTCTCAATCAGACCTTTACTGATTTTGAACTGCTGATTTTGGATAATTATTCCACGGACGATACGGTAAAGCAGATACAATCATTCAACGACTCGAGAATACAGCTATTTCAATCAGAAAAGAATCTGGGTCCATACTGAGGGTGCGGATATAAGATGAAAAAGTACGATATTCATTCCCGAAACTAACATATTTTGTATTACTTACAGAAACAAAAAATACTCTTGTAATCATAAAAAACATATATATATTTGTTTCCGAAACCAACATGTTTTATGTATGTATCGGAAACACATGAAAATCAATAATATAGAAGAATTACCAATTCTTACCTTACAGGAGATAAAAAACAGCATTGGGGGTGAATACAATATGCCATGACGAAGAATTGCCCAGGAATTGATAAAAAAATGAAAAATTACTCCTCTCAAAAGATGATTTTATGTCAGTAATGATTTTTTGAAATATAAACAGGATGCTTGATATTATTATTTTCTAGCAAATCAGCTCTATCAGCCATCATATATTTCATGACCGACAGCATTGGATTATTATGGTATATTCTCTGAGTCAGCTTCATGATTTTTTTCTGTCACCACTAGCAAAACAGCATTATATGAAAATACTATAGGAACATTTAGATATAGAAACATAAAAGCTGAGCTTTTCCAATGATATATAAGAAAGAAAATATGAGCGTATACAATCGCTTTTGCTTCGCCAGCCAAAGCATTATTTGACTATTTTTGGTACTACAAAGAAAGAATACAAATAGTGGATAAAAAAATATTTGAATCATTGAGATTGAATATAGAAAGGTTGTCCAATAAGGATGTCCCTGAATTTTGAAAGTATTGCAAACAATCCAAGTCAAAAAAAATGATATCACTTTACCTTTTACTCAAAGAGATATGCGGATAGAACAGTTAAAAGAAATATTGCTCACATGGAAAAAATATAGTTTCCAGTACCAACAGAAGCTTGCGAAGGAATTTTTTATAAAAAAAGCTTTGGAATTTATCTACAAACATTCTTTATATCCGCAACTGACATTTAATGGATGAACATGCTTGAGGATGTTATATCAACTACCCAGGTTATCAGAAGATATAGATCTGGATGTTTTTCCAGACATATCATTTGATATGGATATCTTTGCCAAAGAAATTACCTCATATTTCAAAAAAAATACAGGGAAGGATGCCGGCTTTAGTATCAAATCGGAAGGGAAAACATTGCTTATCAAGTTACCCATGCTGCATGAATTAGGTCTCGTGACAAGTAAATCAGAATCAGATGTTTTGTATATCAAATGCGACATTCAGTCTGTAGATGGGGTGGGCGCTCAGACACAGGTAAGTCCATACACCAAGGATGGATATTTCTTTCTTATCAGACATTATAATTTACCAACATTGTTCGCAAACAAATTAAGAGCCGTGTTTGATAGATGAGATAAATTATATCATGATAAATTTTCATTTAAATGAAGGGATTTTTTTGATCTCATACGATATCTCCAGCAATGAGTATTACCAAATTTTGATGTCATCCAGTATTTTCTAAAAAAAGAACTCTGAATATCTGTAAAAACGATACAAGAAGTCTTTGCCTTACTCGATAAAAGAATAGCCAAGATAGATACAAAGGGAATCTATGAAGACATTGTAGATCTGGTAGAGGACTCTGTAACTGCCAATCAATTCGCAGATCATTTTGTGGAAATATATAAGGATTTAAGAGGGAAATTGCTCCAAAAGAACTAGATTTTTACGCTGAAATAAGTATAGGAAAAGTAAATTTACTTCCCCTTCTTCCATGCCCAAAGTTTCCATTCTCGTCTGTACATACAATGCAGAGAAAAGGCAAGCCTTGTACAAATACTGGCATAAAAAGACAAAAATCGCTAGATTTTGGCGGTGAAATTGGTATAGGAGAAGCGTTTTATCCCCAATTATCGTCCATGCTCAAACAGAAAAAAATCTGAATCTGAATCCTCCTATGTGCTGCAGCCTTCGTTCATCTCAATGTTTCGGCTTTCCAACAGCAGGGATTCTCAACATATCAAGAATGATACAACAATTCAATGAATTTTTCTTGTGAAAGTCAGTGTATCGTGTTGCTATGAACATTGGGTAGTAATGATTATCTTAGAATTCAGGGAGCCGTAGAAGGTCAGGGTACTATGGGTTTTTGATTTCTCGTAGGCCAGCAAGTGGCTCCTGGACCGATGATGAATATCCAATGACAATGAGCTCTGGATCAGAAATTCAGCTTTTCTGATGTTCAATTTATAAGTCAGATACCTAAGGAAGCACAAGTAGTTCTGATAGTGCAGGGGAATGTGAAGGGAAGTGAAGTAAAAGCCAATTTGAGATATCTCAGTCTCTTTGAAAAGTTTAATCAGTGACGGAAGGATTTCTGGGTCTTTGATGCCTATAAACCATATACAATAAATTTTCTTTATGGACCAAAAATGTTCGGTAAATCCGCGAATGACATTTTCTATCGAATATTCGCAATAATATGTGCTATTTTGTTATTTAAATTCTGATGGAAAAGTAAGAAATTTACAAACCGGACATTGGTTTTATTATGTTCTTTGCGGGTATTATACTGAATCAGGATGTACGGTGAATTGTATTCCTATTGGAAAACGGATTATCAAAATCGAGTTAAGCCTGAATTTGCACAGAAAACATTTAGAGACGATGGCGATCTCTATCAATTCATAGATTTCGTAAAAACTAATCTCTTCACATGAACAGCCTGTATACATTCAGCACCTTATAAATCCTGGGATTTCGATACTAAAACAAAGTATCATCTTTATCCGGAAATTGATATGGCAAGTACCGATACTTGATGCGAATATATCCTCATTTACAATGAACCATCATATATATATGATTGAACATGAAAGATGTTGACAAAGGATGGCAGTGGCATAGCTACTGGTGAAATATATAAAATATTTAATCAGACTTCTTTTATCTTTAAAAAATCATAATATGCATATTTTTCGATATATTGTTGCTATAATTATCCCTATTATTACAGGATTCTGTGTGATAAGATTGATAGCATATAAATGAAAATATGAGGGCGCATATATGGAATATCTATGATTATCCATCCCTGTCGGATTCTGATTATTAAGTTATTTGATGTTCATAGGCAATTGGGCCTTAAGCATATCATTTAACTTTTGGATTTTCTTGATTGTGCAAATAGTAATTATAATCTGAATAATAGCATATTTAATGAAAATTAAAAAATTGTCCATCAAGGAATTATTATGAAAAAAGATAGAATTTCAGGAAAAA
>Ga0210049_1004885_pt1 | contig 11590 bp, 8 predicted proteins | sample CryGeyCG2014_300_2_FD_183964 | JGI IMG/M metagenome (GOLD analysis project Ga0210049, IMG submission 183964) | Groundwater microbial communities from aquifer - Crystal Geyser CG06_land_8/20/14_3.00 (SPAdes) (version 2) | ecosystem: Environmental > Aquatic > Deep subsurface > Groundwater | place...
TAGTCCACGGTCCATAGTCCATAGAGGACAGGAAACATAAATGGCTGATGGCTGATGACGAATAGTCCATAGTCCACGGTCCATAGTCCATAGAGGACAGGAAACATAAATTGCTGATGGCTGATGACGAACAGTCCATAGTCCACGGTCCATAGTCCATAGAGGACAGGAAACATAAATTGCTGATGGCTGATGGCTGATAGCCAAAGGGTGAGGAGGGAAAGAAGAAGGATAAATGAGGTAAGGATTTATAGGGGTCAACCAAGTAAGACAGATTCAGAGCAAAAATTTGACTAATTCAAAGTTTGCAGTATAATAGAGTAGAATGCCAATAGAAGATTTGAAGATTGGTAGTCGCAACCTTCAGGTTGCGTCACCATCGCAGGCTAAAGCCTGCGCCTACAAACTCAACAAACTCAATGAACTCAAGTAACTCAAATGGAGCAAAGCAAATGGAGAAGAGTCCAATTATCAGGAGTAAAGAAGGGAATGTTCAGGTCATCTCTCTTAACCGCCCGGAGAAGCGAAATGCCATTAATTTAGAGATGATGAATCTTCTCAGAGAGACCCTGGATGAGGTAGCTCAAAGCCAGGATGTGCGCTCAATCATTCTCAAGGGTGAAGGAGCTGGGTTTTGTTCGGGGCTTGACTTTCAGATGTTAGCTGGTCTTGATACTCAGGATGATACAAGTCGTTTTCGCCATTTCCTCTCAGGATTTCAAGATGTCTTTAATAAGTTAGAGGCAATAGAAAAGCCGGTAATTGCCGCTCTTCATGGATTTGTCTTTGGTATGGGTCTGGAATTAGCTTTAGCTGCTGATTTTAGAATTGCTGCCCAGGGCACAAAGATAGCTATTCAGGAAGTTGAGTTAGGGTTAATTCCGGATGTGGGAGGAACTACAAGATTAACCAGAACAGTGGGGCTGGTAAAAGCAAAAGAGATGATTATGTTAGCTAAAAGGATTAGTCCCGAGGAGGCTAAGGAGATTCACTTAGTCAATGAGGTGACTCCTGAGGATGAACTGATGACTGCTACCTTTCGCTGGACAGAAGAGTTAGGTAAAAACGCCCCTTTAGCTGTAGGAATGGCTAAGAAGATTATTGACCGGGGGATGCATCTGGACAAATTATCCTTTATGGAGCTGGAGGCTTATGCCCAGAGCACTCTTCTAAAGACAGATGATGTTAAAGAAGGCATCCTGGCAAAGATTCAGAAAAGAGAGCCAAAGTTTAAGGGTAGATAGGAAGAAATCCAAATGTCAAAGCCCAAATGTCAAACATCGGGATTCAGACTCTAAGCAGGAGGGATATTTTAGATGCCAAGAAGAGTAGCAGTAGTAGGTGTTGCTCAGACAAAGTATGAGAGTAAGAAAGAAGAGACAAGTGCCGAGATTACTTATGAAGCCGCCCGTAAAGCCTTAGATGATGCGGGATTGAGCCTTGGTGATATTGACTGTGTAGTATTTGGCACTGCTCCGGATACCTTTGATGGAATACATATGCAGGGGGAGAATGTCCTGGAGGCGGCTGGTGGGCTCAACAAGCCCTACATGAGAAATACTACCGGAGGAGCAACTGGTATAGTAACTCCGATAGTAGCTTACTGGCATATAGCCTCCGGATTATTTGATACTGTCTTAGTAGTTTGTGAAGAGAAGATGTCACCACCCCGACCTCATGCTCAGGGAATATTCCTATTTAATTATGATGAGCTCTGGCACCGACCAGTGGGAATAAATGTCTTGCGCAGTTGTTCTATGGAGATGAGCCGTTATATGTATGAGACTAAAGCCACAAAAGAGGCAATTGCCATGGTAGCTGTTAAGAATAAGGGAAATGCTTGTGATAATCCTTATGCCCAGCTTCCAGCTAAGATTACCGTTGAGGATGTCCTTAACTCTCCGGTCTTAGCCTGGCCAGTAAATCTTTTAGATGTAAGTCCTACCTCCGACGGGGCGGCAGCCGCCGTCTTAACTACTGAAGAGGTGGCAAGGGGGCTCACCGATAAACTAATCTTATTTGATGGTCTGGGCTGGAATATGGAGTCAGTTTACTGGGAGACAAGAGGAATAACAACTTTATCCTATCTTCAAAAGTCAGCCCAAATGGCTTATGAGATGGCTGGTATTAAAGACCCTCAAAAGGAGATAGATGTGGCTGAGATTTATGACCCTTTTACTTACAAGGAATGCCATCATCTGGAAGGGCTGGGGTTAGCTAACATTGGTGAAGGCTGGAAGATGGCTGTAGAGGGGACCTCATTTAAGGAAGGAAGACTTCCTATAAATCCTTCCGGCGGCTTATTAGGGGTGGGTAATCCCATCTCAGCAGCTGGGATGCAAAAATTTTGTGAGATTACTCATCAGTTAAGAGGAGATGCAGGGAGGAGGCAAATTCCCTCAAGCCCGCGCATCGGCTTAGCCCATGCCTGGGGTGGCTTGTTCCAGTTTAGTGGGGTAGTCATATTGAGAAGGGATTAGAGTTGTTTGAGTTGCGGTAGGAGTGCCTTCAGGCACGATAAATAGAGTTTGTTGAGTTTTTTGAGCTCATAGAGTTCGTAGAGTTACTCAATTTAATATTGGCTTGCTAAGAGTTCTGGGATATAATACAGAAGACAGAGGGCAGATATAGTCCGCGGTCGATGGTCAATAGTCGACAGAAAACAGAAATGGCTCGTGGCTCATAGTTCATTGCTCATAGCCTAATGAGCTATCAGCTATCAGCTACCGCTGGCCTGTGGGTCAAGGAAGGGCAGAAAGTAGAAATCTGACATCTGACATCTGACTTCAGTGGTCTGGGGTGAAAGAGGAGGGGATGAATAATGAAGGAGATAGAGATTGATCGAGAGGGTGCCAAGAAGTGTGAAGGCAAGCTGGGAGTCCTACTGCCGGGTTTAGGGGCGGTCAGTACTACCTTCATTGCCGGAGTACTGGCAATAAAAAAAGGAATAGCCAAGCCAATTGGCTCACTTACCCAGATGGGAACAGCCCGTCTGGGGAAAAGGACTGAGCATAAAGTCCCCCTGATTAAGGATTTAGTTCATTTAGCAAAACTTGATGACTTAGTATTTGGGGGATGGGATATCTTTGAGGAAGATTGTTATCAATCAGCTTTGAATGCCGGTGTCTTAAAGAAAGAGCTGCTTGATGAGGTAAGAGAAGAATTAGAAAGGATAACCCCCTGGAAGGCTGTCTTTAGTAAGGATTATGTGAAGAATATAGAGGGGCCGAATGTAAAGGAAGAAAAGACAAAGTATGACCTTGCTCAAAGCCTTATTGAGGATATCCAAAAATTTGAAGAAAAAAATAATCTTAAAAGGTCAGTGATGGTCTGGTGTGCAAGCACTGAAGTCTTTATTGAGGAGAGTGAAGTGCACAGGGATATAGAAAGTTTTGAGGAGGGACTTAAAGCAAATGATAAGGCTATTGCCCCGAGTATGATTTATGCCTACGCCTCCTTATCGGCCGGAGTCCCTTTTATTAATGGTGCACCAAACTTAACTGTGGATATTCCGGCTTTGAATCAATTAGCAAAAGAGAAGAGACTGCCAGTAGCTGGTAAGGATTTTAAGACCGGGCAAACCTTGATGAAGACAATCATCGCCCCTGGTCTGAAAGCAAGGTTATTGGGGATAAAAGGTTGGTTTTCTACCAATATATTAGGGAATAGAGATGGAGAAGTATTGGATGACCCGGAGGCTTTTAAGACCAAGGAGGTGAGTAAACTCTCGGTACTGGAGTATATCTTACAGCCCGAGCTCTATCCCGAGCTATACAAAGACCTCTATCATAAGGTGAGGATTAACTACTATCCACCAAGAGGTGACAATAAGGAGGGCTGGGATAATATAGATATCTTTGGCTGGTTAGGTTATCCAATGCAGATTAAGGTAGATTTCCTTTGTCGGGATAGTATCTTAGCGGCTCCCATAGTCCTGGACTTAGCCCTTTTTACGGATTTAGCTAAACGCTCGGGAATGTATGGCATCCAGGAATGGCTATCTTTCTATTTTAAGAGCCCAATGTGTGGACTGGGGCTTTACCCTGAGCATGACCTATTTATCCAGTTGATGAAATTGATGAATACTTTAAGGTATATAGCCGATGAGGAGCTAATTACCCACTTAGGGTTGGACTACTATTATTAACCAAAGACTATGGACTAAGGTAAGTGGAAATCCAAAATCCAAATACTACCAAATCCAAAACAAATCCAAAATCCCAATGATCAAGCCACCTTTGGTGGAAACTCAAAATCCAAATACTACCAAATCCAAAACAGGGAACAGATAAAGTTTGGGATTTGGTAATTGGGATTTGTTTGGTAGTATTCAGGCTGTTGAAGTAGTCAAAAAATATATTGACAATAGGACTAAAATTATGTATAATTTGTTTAATGAAAATTAATTTGTCAGGAATAAGGAGGTAAAATAAATGGCACAATTTAGAATACCGAATCGCGACCAACTTCTTATGCTGGAAACGGTTGATTTAAATTCAATAGCCCCAGTAGGCTCTGCTGTTTATACAATAGATAAGATAGTGAATAGTTTAGATACATCAGATATAGAGAATAAATATGATATAAAAGACCCAATGGGACGGCCTCCATTTCATCCTAAAACATTAATAAAAGTTGGATTATATGCATTACATAATTGCCGATTTTCGACACGGAAGATGGAACAAGACACAAGATATAATCTTTGTTATAAATATTTAACCGGGAATGAAGTAATAGACCATACAACTTTTGCAAAGTTTTTTACAAATTATACAGATTATGTAACAGAACTTTTTTCACAGACAGCATTAATATGTAAAGAAAAAAATTTGATAGAGTTTGAGATATTGGGGATAGATACAGAGAAAGTAAAAGCAGATGCATCATATAAGCAGACAAAGAGTCTAGATAATATTCAAAAGGATATTGATAAAATAAAAAAGAATCTAAAGAAGTTGTTAGAGAAAGCAGATGAAGTAGATGAAGCGGAAACAAAAGCGTTAGAGAAACGATTAGACAAAATAAAAAGTGCTGAGAAGATACTTAAGGAGCGACTTAATGAGAAATGTAAAGACAAAAAAGAGCCTGAAATAAAAGAAATTTTAAAGAAGACAAAAGTAAACATAACAGATCCTGATGGAAGTGTAATGAGCCAAGCAAATGGGGAACATAATGTAATGTATGCAGTAACAACAACAACTGATACAAAGGATGACATAATAACTGGTTTTGTAGTGAAGGGAGAAGCGAATGATAATGCAGTATTATTTGAAGCAATTGAAGAAAGCGAAGCAAATATAGGGAGTGGACATGAACATATAGTAGCAGATTCTGGATTTGGAAGTTATGAGAATTTTGAGGAAGGTAAAAGAAGGGAATTAGATTTATTAATACCAGATAAGCGGAAAGAAGTTGAAGAAAAAGGAAAAACAAGTAAAGGGGAATATGACAGAAGTCATTTTGAGTATAACAAAGAAAAAGATAATTACAGATGTCCTACTAGCAATATATTGGAAATGGAACGAGAAATAATAGGTAGAGATGGAAGAGAAAAGATTATATATTCTAATGACTCTGCATGTGGGAGATGTAAAGTTAAGAATTTATGTACTAAAAGTGAGAATGGCGGCCGGAAAATAATTCGGGATGCAAATGAAGAGATCAAAGATGAGATGAGGAAGAAATTAAACAGTGAGGAAGGGAAAGAGAATTATGTCAAGAGGGCACATAGTGCTGAGTCACCATATGGGGATATGAAACATAATAAAAAATTTAGAGGATTTATGCGTCGGGGAATTGCAAAGGTGAGTATGGAATGTTCGCTTATTTTTATGTTACACAATATTTTGAAACTATCAGAAGTATTATTAAAATCCACATTATTTGGTTAATTTGATGGAGTATTAAACTGATGATGTTTTAGTTAAATGGATTAGGAGGTGAAAAAAAGAAAAAGAGCTTGACAAAACAAAATTAAAGTAGTACATTTTATACTAGAAGGTATTGATAAGACAAACTTTAATTTTGTTTTAATGTTTAAAAAGACATTTTTGGGATTAAAAATAGGTCGATTTTGACTAAATCAACAGCCTGAGTGTTTACCAGTGTTTATCTGTGGTTATTTGACAATACTGTCCAAAAGAGGAGGGGGAATAATGTTAGAAGTTTTTCTGTCTGAAGAACAAAAGAAACTTAAAGATGAGGTGAGAGATTTTGTTAAGAGCATACCACGAGAGCTCATTATTGATATGGATGCAGATAAAATCCAGTTTCCTAAGGAGTTTTTGATGGAAGCAGGGAAAAGAAACCTGCTTGGGTTGAGGCATTCACCCAAATACGGAGGAAGAGGGCTTAAATGGGTAGATGAGTTTGTTGCCTTAGAGGAAATAAGCACTCTTGGAATATCATTGATTTGTCTTTACTGTGTGGTCTCCATTGTTGGTGAGGCATTAGACAAGTTTGGCAGTGAGATGCAAAAGGAAAAGTACCTCAAGCCCACTTTAGAAGGAAATATGTATTGTGCTGAAGCACTTACTGAGCCTAGGGGAGGCTCTGATTTCTTTGGAGCTACTACAAGAGCCAGGAGAGAGGGTGACTATTATATTCTCAATGGACAGAAGCGGTTTATCGTGGGCGGTGAAGGTGCGGATTACTTCTTGGTATATGCTGTTACCAACCCCGGAGCGGGGCGCGATGCACTTAGTGCCTTCATTGTGGAAAGGGATATGGGAGTAGAGGTGAAACATGTTTATGGCCTGATGGGAGGTCGTGGTGGAGGTGCGGCAAGAATAGTATTTCATAATGTGAGAGTTCCCGAAGAAAACCTGGTTGGTGAGGAAGGCAAGGGCTCAAAGATATTCTATCAAATGATGATACCAGAAAGGCTTCCTTCCGGTGCTACTGGAGGAAGCAGAGTTATACTTGAGATAGCTGCCAAGTATGCTAACAAAAGAAAGGCTTTCGGACTAAGTATAAGAAACTTTGAGGCAGTAAGTTTTAAGATAGCTGAATGTATAACCAAACTGGATGCTGTTAGTGCCTTGGCCTATAATACTGCAAGGGTGATAGATGAGGGGATAGGTTCTAAAGGCTTTCAAAGAAGGTTAGTATCCGAAGTGAAGAATCTCGGTACTGAAGTTGGTTGGGAAGTAGCTAACGAAGCCATGCAAATTATGGGGGGCATAGGTTATACCAATGTTTTTCCTGTAGAACGAGCACTCAGAGATTCAAGACTCGCCATGATCTGGACTGGAAGCCACGAAATCATGAACCTTATCATCCAGCACGAATATTACAAAGAACTTCTTGCCAAGAAATCTGAGGGCAGAAACCTTGAGGCTGATATTTCACTAACCGAGGAAGAGGCTGAGGATGAAAAGGTCTATGAATGAGAGAGGACAGTTGAGTAGTTGAGTAGTTAAGTAGGTCAGAGGACGGTTATCAGTCATCAGTGGGAAGTGGGAAGACACAGGAGCACCAGAGCATCCGATAGGCGGGACATTCTTGTCCCGCAGAGCAGGAGAGCACCGGTTAGGTGATTTGAGCCGCCTCTTTAAGAGGCAAACCAGTAAAAGAGTATGGTTCCGATAATCCCGGCAATACCTCCAAAGTAGAATACGGAGTTTAAGTTTATTAAATCCATAAGTATTCCAGCTATCAGTGGCCCCCCAGTGAGCCCCAGGTTCATTGCCGTATCAAATATCCCGATAACCGAGCCCATGCCATAGTCTCTCCCCAACCCTACGACCAAAGCAGTTGCCGATGGAATAGAGATTGCTCCTCCTAATCCCATAATCAAACTTGTCTCCAATAATTCAACAAAATTGCCGGTGTGAGGAATTAAAAATAAGGCTAAGGAGCCAATAATAGAGCCCATAATTACTAACCCTACCCGATTATACTTATCAGCAATTCTTCCCAGGGGTTTTTGGAGGAGGGCGGTAAGAAAGATATTAACAGAGATTAAGAGACCTACCTGCAAGCTGCCTACCCCAACTGAAGCCGCAAAGAGGGGAAGAAAAGCCATAATTGACCCTCTTCCCAGGGCATTAATGGCTCTGAAGATGACTATCCCTTTTACCAGTTTATTCTCCAATATCTTCTGAAAGGAAATGCTTTTATTGTTTCTTCTGGCTGGCAAATTAGACTCAGGTAGAAAGAATAAGACTAAAGCTAAAGCCAGAGCACTAAGCCCGCCCAGAGCATAAAATGCGGCTGAGATGTTAAAATAATGGGTTAAAGCTCCACCAATAAGGGGGCCGGCTCCCATCCCCAAAAAGAGGGAGAGATTAAAAGTTCCCATATAGACTCCTTCTTTTCCCCGGGGAGAAATCTCTCCAATATAAGCCATAGCAATGGGAAGGACCATACTTGAGGTAAATCCATGTAAAAATCTAATTAAAGCCAGCTCGTAGACCAGGCTTACCCAGGCATAGGATAAGGAAAAGAAGGTATAACCAAGAAGACCTAAAGAGATGAATATTTTTCTCCCTCTTAGGTCAGAGAGCTTACCAATTATGGGTGTAAATATTGCCCGAGAAAGAGAGAAACCAGAGAAGATTATACCTAACCAGATACCGGTAGCTCCTAAGTGTTTAGCATAGATAGGCATAAGAGGAGCAATAATTCCCACCCCTAACATAACTGCAAAGGTAGATAAAAATAAGACCTTAAAGACTCTCTTTTCCATTTTCTCCTTTACTATCTGGCACTTCGTAATGTCAAAAATGTTATGAAACCACAGGTGAACACAGATTAAATCCCAAACAAATGAAAATCCAAAATCCAAATACTACCAAATCCAAAACAAATCCAAAATCCCAAGGGAACAGATAAAGGTTTGGGATTTGGTAGTTGGGATTTATTTGGTAGTATTGGTAATTATTGGGATTTGGGATTTAATCTGTGTTTACCAGTGTTTATCTGTGGTTATTTGACAATATCTGGCACTTCCCATTATAAACCAAAAAGACTGATTAGGCAAATCTCTTGACAGAATGGAAGTTAATCGGCTATAATGGAGCGAAGTAACAAAGGGAGGTGAGCAATGCTTTTATCCAGAAGAGCAAGGAGTATCAGTCCTTCTCCTACTCTGGCTATTACTGCCCAGGCCAAGAAGATGAAAGAAGAAGGTATAGAAGTAATTAGTTTTGGAGCAGGTGAGCCTGATTTTGATACTCCTCAAAATATAAAAGAAGCAGCTTTGAAGGCAATGAGAGAAGGCTTTACCAAGTATACTCCTACCTCCGGGATTGAGAAATTAAAAGAGGCTATAGTCTATAAATTTAAGAGGGATAATAACTTAGATTATGATAAATCTCAGATTATAGTCTCCTCGGGAGCAAAACACTCCCTTTATAATCTAATTCAGACTTTATGTAATCCCGACGATGAAGTAATTATCCCTACCCCTTTCTGGGTAAGTTACCCGGAGATGGTAAAGTTAGCCGAAGCAAAGCCGGTATTTGTAAGAACGAGTGAAAAAGGAGACTTTAAATTAAGTAAGGATAAATTAAAAGGGGCAATTAGCAAGAGGGTTAAGTTAATTATCTTAAATAGCCCCTCTAATCCTGCTGGTGCAGTCTATAGCCGCAAAGAGCTTGCGGAGATAGCCAAGGTAGTTCTTGAGAACAATCTTTATTTGGTCTCTGATGAGATTTATGAGAAGATAATTTATGGTAATAATGAGCACTGCAGTATTGCCTCCCTGGGTGAGGAGATTAAGGAGAGAACTATAGTAGTTAACGGGGTTTCCAAGACTTATTCTATGACTGGCTGGCGAATTGGTTATCTTGCTGGTCCTGTAGATTTAGTTAAAGTCCTCTCCCGGCTTCAGGACCACTCTACCTCCTGCCCTAATTCCATAGCCCAGATGGCGGCAGTTGAGGCTTTAATTGGTCCCCAGGAGGAAGTAAAGTTGATGGTTAGAGAGTTTAATCGGCGAAGGAGATATATAGTAGATAAGTTAAATAATATCCCGGGGATTTCCTGTTTTAATCCTGCTGGCACTTTTTATGTATTTCCTAATATATCCAAGTTCCTGGGCTTAAAATTTAAAGGGAAGACTATATCATCTTCATCTTCTTTAGCTTCTTATCTTTTGTCTGAGGTTAAGGTGGCAGTAGTTCCCGGGATTGCCTTTGGTGAAGATAATTATCTTAGACTTTCTTACGCTACATCTTTGGAAAATATAAAGGTAGGGATAAAGAGAATGAGAGAGGCGCTTAGGAAGTTAAAGAGTTAATGTCAAATGCCAAAACCATTTATGGAGTGCAACAACCATTATGGAGTGCAACAACCATGTTGTTGCCAATTTGCATTAACACGGTTAATGCACTCCAAATTGACATGGTCAATGCACTCCCAAAAAATGTCAAACGCTCAAATGTCAAAAGATGTCAGTTTTAGTCATTTGGATTTTGTAATTTGGAATTTACGCCGAAGGCGTTTAGGGATGTTAGAAAAAGTTAATTTAAGGAAAAAGGTCTTATCTTGGCGTGAGGGTCAGTCTGAAGAGGAGATAAAGAGAAAGAGTCTAAAAATTAAAGAAAGACTCTTTTCTCTTCCTCTTTTTGAAAAGTCAAAGGTAATAATGTTTTATGTCTCTTTTGGTTCTGAGGTAAGGACTGAAGATGCGATTAAGGAGACAATAAATAGAAGCAAAAGGGTAGTAGTTCCCAAGACTTTGCTTAAAGAGAAGAGATTGCTTCTTTCTGAATTAAGAGATTATGAGAAAGAGTTGGAAAAGGGCACTTTTGGCATTTTAGAACCAAAGGAGGAATACCTACGGGAAGTCTCTCCCCAGATGCTTGATTTAATAATTGTTCCCGGAGTGGTCTTTGATGAGAAGGGTTACCGAATTGGTTATGGGGGTGGTTTTTATGACCGTTTCCTCTTAGAGGTAGATAAGGTGAGCTCTATTGGACTTGCCTTTGAATTGCAGGTAGTAGGGGAAATACCCCGACAAAAACATGATAGGAAGGTAAATTTGGTTATTACTGAAAGGAGGGTGATTTATAGTTGAATAGTTGGATGGGGGGAGTTGAGGAGTTAGGGAGTTGAGGAGTTTAAAGAGTTTGAGGGGTTGAGGAGTTGAGGAGTTTAGGAGTTGAGGAGTTAAAAGAAGTGAGAAGTGAGAAGTTAACAACTAACTAACAAAGAACTAACAACTAAGAACTAACAACTAACATCTACTGGAAAGGAGGGTGATTAGAGAAGGTGAAGATTTTAGTTACTGACCCAATTGCCGAGGAAGGATTAGAGATTCTCAAGAGTAAGAAAAGGTGTGAGGTTAGCATAAAGACAAAGCTTTCCCCCGAGGAGTTAGTCTCCCTGATTGGTGATTATGAAGCTTTGATTATCCGCTCAGAAACCAAGGTAACTAAGGAAGTGGTTGAGGCTGGAAAGAAGCTTAAAGTAATTGGTCGAGCTGGTGAGGGGGTGGATAATATAGACCTGGAGGCGGCTACCAAGCAGGGGATTATTGTAATGAATACGCCGGGAGTAAATACTATCTCCGCCGCCGAGCATGCTATCTCTTTACTTCTTTCCCTTTCCCGAAATATTCCCCAGGCTAATACTTCTCTAA
>Ga0210049_1004886_pt1 | contig 11590 bp, 10 predicted proteins | sample CryGeyCG2014_300_2_FD_183964 | JGI IMG/M metagenome (GOLD analysis project Ga0210049, IMG submission 183964) | Groundwater microbial communities from aquifer - Crystal Geyser CG06_land_8/20/14_3.00 (SPAdes) (version 2) | ecosystem: Environmental > Aquatic > Deep subsurface > Groundwater | place...
AGATTTCAGTTTCCAGGTTTTGGATGGCTAAAATCAGGTTCCATAGATCCTGCTCGCGAATGGCAACACCCGCGAGAATCTCGTAAGGCGATGCGCTGTGATCTTTTCCGCTCTCATCAACAAATAAAAACATCCATACTCCTCGCAGTCACAAATTGGGATTTACGATTTGCTTCTGGCGCGTCTATCAGCGGAGAAGTTTTTCAAGCGTTTCAATGAAACGCCTGAAATAGGGCAAGCGTTCTTTGAGCGTATTTGGATTCACGGCTTCCAAAACCTGAAAAGACCGTTTCCCTTTTTTATATGCCTTATTCTTGCCGCAGTCGCGAGTGGCGTGTTCCAAAGCCTGTTGCACTCGCTGATGGTCATATTGTTCCAGGTTGGTTTCTGGGAGTAAGGCACTGTCTTGTAATGGCGCGCCAAAAACTTCGCGCAGGGCGGCACGGTCAGCCATGATCCAAGTTTCCATGCAAGTAACCATCAATTGGGCTTGATCGTCAGAGGTGTGCTGGGGATGAATCCAGTTATCGCGCGCGCTGATGTGATTCCATGGAGTGGTATTCTCCGTTATTGGGTCTTCGCTATCCACAAGCAATATGGGGTAGTCCGTTGGCAACTTAGAATTCATCGCAATTTTGAAATCGTCAAATGCCGCATCGCGTCCGCCGCACGCAAAAATGCCTGGCATTTTCCCCGCAAAGCCAGATTTTTCGATGAGTTTCCGAAATCCCTGGCGGCATTGGATATGCTGATATTTACCATCGCCGCCGCCTTCAACATAAATTGTAACTTTCACTAGCGCGTTCCTCCCAATTTGCCGCGTGTCCATAATTCGCCAAGGCGATATTTTTCCAGCCAGCCTGCCAATTTTTGCGCGTCAAGGCGCTGAATGGTGGATTGTCCATTATGCTTTTCGCAGACCAGGACAGATTCAGGTTGTTCGGTCAGCGCGTCCACTAAAATATCGGAATGGGTTGTGACAATCAATTGCGTGCGTTCCGACATCGCAATCATCAAGTTTGCCAGTTTTGGAAGAATATCTGGATGCAAACCTAATTCTGGTTCTTCAATACAAACCAACGGCGGCGGTTCAGGGTCGCATAAAATTGCGAGCAGGCACAAGTAACGCAGTGTGCCGTCCGAAAGACGAGTGGCAGGAATAGTGAAATCGCCCTCTGTGAAAAAAACTTGCACCGTGCCGCCTTTGATGCTTACATCGAAATCATCCAACCCTTCGTACAAATCGCGCAGCGCAGAAAGCAAGGCATTTTTGGCTTTTGGGAATTGACGTAAATAATTCAAAAACAAGCCCAGGTTGGAGAAATCTTCCTCCAGACGATCATTACGCATGTCCGCTTTTTGCGGCTCGCGAAAGATTGCATTTCGTCCGAAAGCCCATTCGCGATAAATACGGATTTTTTCATACACACTTGCCAGGTACGAAATTTCTGGATACGACTCAGGGTCGCGACGCTGGACAAGGATGGAAACATCTGGTTGGACATTTTCCTGGGCTAATCTCCGTTCTTCCTCATTTACGTTGAGAACAGGATGCCCTTGCTGATATCGGTAATAGAAATAGGGTTCCTTATCTGAATAGTAGGACTTTTCGTTTTCAATGCGCTCGTCATCCAGGCGAAAGGCTTGTTGTTCTGCGCGAAACGCCAGCACATGCCGCAAGGGCTGGCTGCCAAATGGATTGTTGATCACTGCGTCAATCACAGCCGCGCCCTGAGAGCCACCTTTCCAAATCCATTCGCTTACGCCGCCGCCTGCGCGCACTGTCTCGCGTAAACCATTTGCAGACGAACGCAGTAAAACGATTACCTCAATCAGGTTGGATTTACCTGAACCGTTTGGTCCAATGAAAACATTGAGGAAACTCAATGCAATATCACAACCTTCCAAACCATAGGACAGGATATTTCTCAATGTCAGCGAGCGGATGAGCAACAAATTTTGGGTCATTTTTCTTACTCCTCACAATCTCATTTTAACCGTTTGTTCCCTTGTCAACTCGACCAATTCCCTCACGGACTCAAGCAAAATCTGTCCTGTCTGTGCAGATAACGTAAGCGCTTCTTCCCCGACTTCACTCTTCGAGTACTCCGCGGGCGGGGCAGTTAAATCCCGAACCTGGGACAACCTTTGAGATAACTCCGCAGGGAGATGACCGCGCTCGACAAGTTCGGCTTGGACAAGGCGTGGGGAGGGTAAATCAGAGGATGGGTCGCGGTCCGCGTGGAGGGCGAGCAGCGAGGTGAGTGACCAGCCGAGGGCTTCGCGCAAGGGGCGTGTCATCTCTTCGGGGAAGTTCCCTTTGAGCAGGAGGTCGGCGAGGGCGAGGCGTTTTTCGGCGAAGGCTAACCCTTCGTTGGCGCGTTTGCGGCGGAATTCGGCCGCGTCGCTGACGGAGGCGGAGGGCAGGCTGGTGGCTTGCCAGGCGATGTCTTCAGGGGCGGGCGGCGCGGCGAGGGCGGGGATAAATGTGGAGAAGGAGCGGAAGCCTTCCGAGTCCATCAAGTGAAGTTGCGGCGCGTTTTCGATGAAGTGTTCGGTGAGACAGTTTTCAACCAGCGGGCGCAACTCGGCGGGCGCGCCTGAGACGACAACTAAAATCCCTTCGGTGGGGGCTTTGCGGACGAGCAGGATTTTGTTGGGAATACGGTCCACCAATAGGGCGGCGAATCCTTTGAGGGTGGGGGCTTCGACAGGCTCAGCCTGCTCGGGCTGGGATTCTGTCTCTGAAACGGGAACGGGTTCGAGGTCGAGTTGGGTGGCGGCGGGCTGGAGCAAATCCCCAAGTTTTTGCAGCAGGCTTTGTCCCATGTCCGCAAATTTGATCGAGGCGGGAGATTCATCCGTGCCGAAGACAGTTGCAAAAACATTTTTCTTGGCGGCGAGGGTATCCAGCATGCGTTCTTCGATGGTGCCTTTGGCGATGAGATTAATAACCTGCACCGAAGACTGCTGACCATGACGATGGGCGCGCGCGATGCGCTGTTCGAGCACGGCGGGATTCCACGGGAGGTCGAGGTTGATGACGAGCGACGCGGCTTGCAGGTTGAGTCCCACGCCGCCCGCGTCGGTGGAGAGGAAGACGCGGCACTGGGGGTCGTCGAAAAATTTTTGGATGAGGTCGCCGCGTTTGGCGGAGGGAACCGCGCCCGTCAGTTTAACGTAGCCGAGTCCGACGCGCTTGAGGATGGGTTCGGTGAGCGCCAGCATGTTCGCCCACTGACTGAAGATAACGGCTTTATGTCCATTGGACGCGATTTCTTCGGTGAGTATCTCGTCGAGTTCGCCGAGTTTGGGGGCGGTCTTCTCGCTGTCTTTGAGTTCGATATCCTTGTCGTGCAGGGCAAGCGCGTTACAGATCAGGCGCATTTTTATCATGTACATCAGCAAGAGTTCGCGCTCTTTGGGTGTGAGCGGACGGCGCTTGGATTTGGAGATAAGTTTGGCAAGTTTCTCTTTGAACTCGTTGTAGGCGTGCCATTGCGGGTCGGTCATCTCGACAAAGAAATTGTTGTCGGTGCGCGGCGGCAGGTCTTTGAGGACTTCGTCGCGCGTGCGACGCAGAATGTAGGGTTTGATGAGCGCGCGCAACTGGTCAATGTTTTTGTAGCCGAGGACTTTGTACGTGCCGTTCTCGCGCTTTTCCAATTCATAGAAGCGGTCATTGAAATGCCAAAGGGGGCCAAGGATGCGCGGGTCGAGAAATTGGAAGATGCTGTAGAGTTCGTCAATGCGGTTTTCAAGTGGCGTGCCAGTCAGGACAAACGCGTAACGACTCGGCAAGGACTTGACCATCATGGCAGTTTTGGCGCGCCAGTTTTTGATGCGCTGGGCTTCATCGAGGATGATCAGGTCGGGGCGCAGTTTAAGCAGATCATCGAAGTCGTGACGCACCAGTTCGTAATTGATGATTTTGAAGAAGGAAGAATCGTTGTAGAGTTTGCGTCGTTCCAACAGGTTGCCTTCGACGACGGTGACGGTCAGCGATGAGAAGCGGCGAATCTCACGCGCCCATTGATGCTTGAGCGAAGCGGGGCAGATGATGATTACCTTCTGGATGTCGCGCATTTCTTTGAGCAGTGCGGCGGCGGCAATCGCCTGGACGGTTTTGCCAAGGCCCATGTCATCGGCGAGCATGGCGCGGCGGCCAAAAGCGAGGTGCATCGCGCCCTGTTCCTGATACGGATAAAGTTTGGTGGAGAGCACGTCGAAGGTGCGGCGTCCGCGTTTGACCTGGTCGAGGAACCATTCTTTTTGTTGCGCCACTTCCTCACGGTCTTGCAGGAGAGCCAGATGTTCGCGCACGGCTTCTGTCACATTGACGAGGGGACGTTCGCGGGCGGGCAGGCCTTCGATGGCGGACAGAAGGGAAGGCAATGTTTGAAGGGGCGCGCCCACCAAAAGTCCAGAAGGATCGAAGTAGCGGGTGAGTAAATCTTTGATGGGAGCGCGGTCAGGCAGGGGCAGGGCGACGCGCACGGTCACATCCATCGCGTGATGGAGATAAACCTGGGTCCCGCGCGGGCGTCCCTCCGCGAGTTTTTTGAGTTTCGCGCCGTGCTCCTTTTCAAGAGAAATCAGCACGCCTTCGATGTGCTTGCAGGTGCCGATCAGATTGCTTTTGTAATCGGGGCATGCGCAGGAGTTTTGCAATTCGTCGAGGGAGCGGATCTCGACGCGGTAGGAACGTCCTGAAACGGAACTGACCTCGAATAAACTGAAAACGGGGTGGCTGCCTTTATTGGCGATCTTGAGAATTTCCGCGCGGGCGCGCTCGCGCCGTCGTTCGATTTGTTCCTGGATATCAGAGGGCATGGGGATACTCCGCAAAATTGATAATGGATTGTCTTTACAGATTATACTTGACTCCAAACAACAAGACCAATCAACAGACCCGTGACCGCGTCCATACCGGAGGTGTGCCCAACCTGCATGGCAGATTCAGCGGCGGCGAGGAGGCGATCCGAATTTTCACCGCGACAGATCGCTTCGGCCAGATCTGCCAGGCGACTCGAAACCTGGCCCCGCGCGGCGTGAGTTAGATACGTGCGGCTGATGGCGTTCGTCAGATGCGAGAGACGGATCACGGTCTCCCCCAGGCCGGTGACAAACTGCGTGCGTTCGCGGCTATTTCGAACCGCGCACCACAGCCCTGCCAGATAGCCAACCAGGAGATCGTCGCCGCTGGGGGTCAGGCCGGAGCCGAGGCCGATCAGCGGACGAACCGAGGCGGGCGCGGCCGGATCGGTTCGCCGGGTGGCGTCCAAAAGTCCGCGCATGGCCGCGCCCGCCCGGATGGTCTCATCCGAACGAAACAAATCCTCCGCGATGATTTCAGCATTCAATTGAACCTGCCGCGCGTTGAGCGCATCCCAAACGCTTTGCCAGGCAGTTGCCACAGACGGGTCCGTCAGGTCGGCTTGCAGGGAGGGCAGGTCACATTTCCAGCGTCGAGCGCCGCGCAGGCCAATCGTCAAGGGGCCGAAGCGCAGGAGTTCATCCCGACAGGCCGCCGGTTCGCCGGCGCGGAGCGCTCCGCTTTCAAATGAGAAGTCCTCGGGAGTGTCCACGCGAATCCCCTGTGGAAGATCCGCCTCGCTGGACGTGACCAGGGTCAACAGGTTGCTTTCTTTTGCCGGGCTGAGATTGACCGCCGAGCGAAAGACGCTGTGGACGGCGGCATCGAAGTCCGCGTGCGGAACGGCATCGCCGATGGAGATCGCCTTAAGGAACATGCTTCCCGTTGCGCTTTATTCCAGCGGCTCGAACTTCAGCCCGTACACGTCCCCGCCGGACCGGACGCGGATCGGCTCCCAACTGGATTTTACGGTCATTCCCACTTTGAGTTGGTCCACGGAATCGGCTTTGACCTGCCCCATGGCTTTGACTTTGTTTTCAAACTCAGCCACGCCGAGGATCAGGAAGCGCTGGTCGAAGCCGCATGGCAGGTTGAAGATGGCGGTATAGGTTAAAAGTTTGGCATTGCCCTGGGGCTTGACCTCTTCAAACTCGCGGCCTTTACAATCCATGCAACGGTCGTGAAAAGGGTAGTGCATCCGTCCGCACCTTTTGCATTTGTAGGCCGTGAACGCGCTCTCGTTATTCATGCTTCCGCCCTCCTGAGGATAAAACACAAGACATTATTCGCAAAGCCGCCAAAGTTGATCGTCAGACCGATTTCCGCGTTTTTCACCTGGCGATTTTCCGGCAACTCATGGCGCAACTGCCAGACGATGTCCACCACCTGCGCCACGCCGGTCGCGCCCATGGGGTGGCCGCGCGCTTTCAATCCGCCCGAAACGTTGATCGGGATCTGGCCGCCCAGGCGGGTCTTCCCGCTCGCGGCGGCCTCCCCGCCCTCGCCCTCTTTGAAGAAGCCGATGCGTTCGCTCTCGGCGATTTCCAGGATGGTGAAGGCGTCGTGCAATTCAGCCACATGGATATCCGACGGCTTGAGGTTGGCCATGGCAAAGGCTTTCTGCGCCGCCAGGGTAACGGCTTTGAGTTCGGTGGGATCAGCGCGCTCGGCCAGCGTGTGCGTGTCCGTTGCCTGGCCGAAGCCGGCGATGACGATGTATGGTCTGCCCATTTTTTTAGCGATTTCCACGGTGGACAAAACCAGCGCCGCGGCGCCATCGCTCGTCGGGCAAAGATCGTACAGGCGCAGGGGATCGGCCACGACTGGATTCTTGGCGATTCCCTGTGAGCCGTCGAAAACATCCGCGCGGTTGATGGCTTTCCTGAAGTGGGCGTACGGATTCAACGCGCCCATCTCGTGGTTCTTGATGGAGACGGCCTGCAGGTGTTCGGGCGAGAGACCGTATTTTTCCATGTACAGGCGGGCGAACATGCCTCCCAGTCCGGGCATGGTGACGCCGTAGGGATATTCCGCCTGCGGATGGGTCATGGCGGAAACGAAATCGGTGACGCGCCGGGCCGAGGTTCCGCGCATCTTCTCGCCGCCGACCACGAGGACGGTATCGTAGTAACCGGATGCAATCGCCAATAAACCAGCCTTGACCGCAGACGCGCCGGAGGCGGGCCCGTTTTCGATGGTTTCCGCCGCGGCTGGCAGGAGGCTCAGGCGATCCGCCAGCGAACTGGCGATCGCCGTCTGGTGTTGGAGCATTCCGCCGCCCACGTTGGCGACGTAAACCGCGTCCACGGATTGATCTCCCAGGCCGGCGTCATCCAACGCGTGCAAGGAAGCGCAGGCCAGCATATCCATCAGGCCGTCTTCCCGCTGTCCAAAGGGAATCATGCCCGCGCCGATGATCGCAACATCTCTCATGTTCTTGTGTCTCTCAAATTGGAATTTTTGGGTTACCGTAAGCTTGTTTTTATAAAAACTAAAACCTTGTACAAAAAGGCAGGCCAAGCGTAATCTTTCGGAAATACCCATCCCAAACAGGACTACAAGCATGACCTACCCAAGTAATTGTAGGCGCGCCAAAGTGATGGGATGTCCGTCGGTTCGGGCGGCAGTTTAACTGCCGCCCCATCGGTTTGGCGCGCTAACAGTAATTTTACCCTACCGCAGGAAATGCTGGAAGAAATTGCGGCTGTGAGCGTTTCATCCACACGGAAAGGAATGCCGCCATAGAGAAACCCTGCGGAACGCAAGTTGCAGCAAAATGCCGCCAGTTATGTTCCGCGATGGGAAATGCTCGCAGAAGTTGCCGCCGATATTTGCAAGGTCTTCAACGCACCCAACCTACCGACTGTGGAATCCTATCTCAAACAGGCCGTTCAAAAATACGAGCCAAGCGCTTCACGTTTGGCAAATGGGACGCCTCTATCGTTCCATGGAGAACGGATAACCCCCAAGCGCCTCCCCTCAAATGAAAACGAGAACAGCCGCTTGAAAAGCGCCGTTCCCGTCTTGTTGGGGGGTGAGATAATTTTACCTGAATTGTGTCTTCACAGATTCGTCCCATCATTTGAGCCTCCCTGCTTCCGAAGAACGCCTGATCCTTTTTACAGGAAAAAAACTTGCACTATCGCTCAACTGGCGCCGGCAGAAACCCCGCCTATTTGTGAGTCAGGGAGAAACTCGAGGAATTCCCCGACGGGGCTGAAGCCCAGCCGCTCGGGCGCGCTGTAGAGGCGCATCCGCCGGCCGCGCACGTAGCCGCACAGGGTGATGCCCCATTCGCGCGCCAGGCGCGCGGCCAGGTAAGTGGGGGAATTGCGCGAGGCCACCAGCGGCACGCCGAGGCTGGCCGCCTTGGTCAGCATCTCGGTCGAAACGCGGCCGGTGGCGAGCAGGAAGCGTCCCGCTGTGGCAACGCCTCGCAGCAGGCTCAACCCGGCAATCTTGTCCAGCGTATTGTGGCGACCGACATCGTAAGCGAACAACAATAGATTATTTCCATCGCTGAGAGCCGAGATATGAAAGCCGCCCATTTCACGGTACAGGTCGGCAGTCTGTGCCAGCATACGCGCCATCTGGTCATATACCTGCTCCGGGGACAAATGCAGGCCGGTGTTCAACCGGTAGTGAGCCGCCGCCAGGTCGTAGAACGTGACGCCGCCCGCGCAGCCGGAGGTCAACCGGGGGCGCAACGGAAGGGACAGGTCCTGGCGCTTGAGGCGCACGTCCACGCCCACTTCCCCGCGCTGGCGCACGGAAAAATCCGCCACATCGTTCAAAGAGGCGATCAGCCCCTCCGTGCGCAAAAAGCCCAGCGCCAGCGCGTCAAGATTGTTGGGGGTGCAGAGCAACGTCACCCACTTTTGACCGTTGACGTACAAGGTGCAGGCTGACTCTTGAATGACCGGCTTGCAGGCCGCACACGCCGCATCGCCGTTCAGTTCGAGATAGGTCAAGTCGTTGTCAGAATCAGGCAGGTTCATGTATTACTCGCCAGACTGCGGAATAAATTCCACGTTACGGTTCCTGCCGGTTGATTTGCATCGCCGCCAGGTCCATGTCCAGGGTAATCGCCCGCTCCACCGGCAGGGGCGCGGAGTCCTGTATCTCGCGCAGGTCGGCGACTTTCAGGTAGCGCCCGCAGGCGTCGCACACGTAGAGGCGGTAACGGTTATCGGGAGCGGGGTAGTAGCCCAGCCGGGCCGGGTCGCTTTCCCCGCAGTACGGACAGCCGATGCGCTGGTAGGCCCATTCGTGATCGCAGCGGGAACAGAGCAACCGCCGCACGCCGGAGTCGGGCGCCAGGCAGGCGAAATCCGGCTCGCCGCCGCATAACGGGCAGTGCGGGCGATACCAGAGCTGTTCATGCTCGTCAATGAGCGGGCCGAGGGCCTCGGCGCAGGCGCGCAAAGTCGGGTGGAAGGCATGAATAAAAGCAAAGGTGAGAAGCGTTGAATCGAGACCGTCCACAGGGAAGACTTGCCAGTCATGCAGATAGCGGGCGGCCGTCTCACGCAGCGAGGGGGCGCGGACGCGCAGGTCGGCAAAATCCGCCGCCAGGTCCGGGCGATGAACCGCCGCCAATTCGCAAACGCGATCGAAAAGAACCGCCCAGGCCTCCCAGTCCACTTGGGGAGGTTTGGCGCGTAACAAAGGCACACCCTGTTCGAGCGCGGCGCGGACTTCTTCAGGCGAGAAATTAGGCGGGGGCAAAGGTTTGACTGCCATCCGCGCTTCGTCCAGCGCGAGATGCAGGTCAATGCTTTGCGCCAGGTGCGGGAACTTGTCCCGCGCCTGGCGTAAATATTTGCTCAATGTGGTCATGGCGATTGGGCTACTCCCCAGCGCCCTTCTTTTGGTCTCGTACTTGTTCCAGCCAGAGGGTGTGATGCTCTTTGGCATAGGCCTCGCTCACCGAGCCCTCGACCATGGCCGTGATGGACTCGCGGGTGAGTGGGTGAATGCCCACCAAGTACAGGTGCAGGACGAACAGGCTGGTCGTCGCGATGACGGCCAAATCGTGCAGGATGACCACCCAGCGGAAGACTCCCACCGGAACAGCGCCTTTGCCGAACCACATCAACAATCCGGTGACAACGAACACCCCGAAGGCGATGAACTGCGTCAGGGCGTTGAGTTTCTGCCCGGCGTTGTATTTGCCTTGCGGGGGCAGTTGCGCCTTGCGGCCATAGGTGTAGTAGGCCGCGGCGCCGCGCAACCAGGCGAAATCGTCGGGTCCCCACTTGAACATCTCGCGCAGGCTTTCGAAGAATTCGCGCGGACTGAATACCAAGTAGATGATCGGCGAGAGCATGAAGACTAGGGCCGCAATGCGATGCGCCAGGCGGGCGGCTTCACCGGCATTTCCAGTGGCAAATGCGCGCAGGGCGGGGAGGTAAATAAACATGCCAGTGCCCAGCAGGACGGTAAAGGCTACAAAGTGCAGCCAGTGCGCCAGCCGCTCCGGGGCCTTGAAGCGAACGATTGTGTTCATCTTACTCCTCCTTCTTCGCGGAACTGTCTTGCGCGGCCATGCGCCGGCCGATGAGCCAACTCAAGCCCAGCCCAACGGCCGTCAGGGCAACCGCTCCGTAGCCAATCGGCTGAACGCCTTCCTGCCACACAGGGACAGAGGCCGGGTACTGCGGATTCTCCGGCAGGCCGTAGGCCGAGGGCGGCGCGGTCAGCACGTAGAGGCGGCCCAGCCCGCCCATTTCGGTCTCGCCATACAGGCTGACTTCCGCGTAGCCGCGCGCCTTGAGCGCTTCCACGCGGGACCTGGCTTTTTCCAATATCGCGTCCCGCTCGCCCCAATCCAGCGCGCCGGGTGGGCAGGTTTTCACGCAAGCCGGTTTCAATCCCTCAGGAACGCGGTCCTGGCAGAAGTTACACTTGGTCGCTTTGGCCTCGCCGGTGAAGAGATTGAGCGTCTCCAGGCGCGGGATGCCAAAAGGACAGAACTGGGCGCAATAGCCACAGCCGTTGCATAAGTCGCTCTCGAGGGTGACAGCCCCCAAGTCGCTGTGCTTGAGTGCGGAGGTCGGGCAGACATCCACACAGGCCGCCTCTGCGCAGTGCAGGCAACCCTGCTTGAGGAACAACCATTGGAAACGCCCGCCGCTCTCGTATTCGTGGAAGGTGATGCGCGTCCAGGTTTGGGGCGAGAGGTCGGTCGGATTCTCGTAACTGCCGGTTTGCTGCGTTTGCGTTTCAGGCAGGTCCCACCATTGTTTGCAAGCCACCTGGCAGCCGCGACAGCCAGTGCATTTGGATGTGTCAATCAACATAGCCATGCGTGTCATCGGTCGCCTCCTATGCCTTCTGCAGATCTACAAGGAAAGCCTTGTATTCGGGGATTTTCGTGTTGCCGTCGCCGACATGCGGTGTGAGATCGTTGGCGCTGTCGCCGGTGGCGATGCCCCGCCACGAGAAGTGCCACGGCATGCCAATTTGGTGAACGGTTTTTCCATCAATGGTGTACGGCTTCCAGCGGGCGGTCACCATGGCGGTAGCCTTGATCTGGCCGCGCGCGCTGGAGACGAGAACTGTCCCGCCATTTTGGATGCCCTTCTCGGCGGCCAGTTCCTGGCTGATCTCGACGAACATGCCCGGTTGGGCTTCTGAAAGCCAGCCGAGGTAGCGGCTCATGGCGCCCGACTGCCAGTGCTCGGTCAAACGATAGGTGGTGCAGACGATGGG
>Ga0210049_1004890_pt1 | contig 11587 bp, 10 predicted proteins | sample CryGeyCG2014_300_2_FD_183964 | JGI IMG/M metagenome (GOLD analysis project Ga0210049, IMG submission 183964) | Groundwater microbial communities from aquifer - Crystal Geyser CG06_land_8/20/14_3.00 (SPAdes) (version 2) | ecosystem: Environmental > Aquatic > Deep subsurface > Groundwater | place...
ACGATACTGCTTTAGCAGAACAGTATTTTAAAAATGCCATTGCCATTAGAACATATATTGATCAGGGTTATTATTATTATGGTAATTTCCTTTATAATCGAAAAAGATTTGATGAAGCAAGGGAAATACTTCTTGAATGCATTGCAACAAATCCCGCATACACCGATGCTCGCTTAACTTTAATGGCATTGTACAATGAAACCGAAGATTGGAGAAACCTGAAAAAACTTGCAGAAGAAACGTTGCAGTATTTACCAAATGATGCGAAATGCCTAACATACATTGATACTGCTAAAAACAAAAAAACAAAGATTGATGTAGCAATAGATACTGCAAAGAAAAATCCTACGGCTGATAATTATCTTAATTTAAGTCTTTATTATTATGAAGCCGGCAAGTACATCGAATGTATCAATGCATGTAAAGAAGCCATCAAAATTAAACCCAACTATGTTGAGGCATTTAACAATATATGCTCGGCGTATAACCAATTAAAAATGTATGATAAGGCAATAGAGGCATGCAATAAAGCGTTAAAGATAGACCCAAACTATGAACTGGCAAAGAACAACATCAAACTTGCTAAAAGCCAATTACAGAATAAGTGAAATGTTACTTATACAAGTTCGTTAAATCAACTCTATAAATTTTTCAACGGTGATATGAGCATCGCACAGCAATTTTCTCAATAAACCTTTTCCTAACTTTTTGTGCTGTGGTATGGTTAAAGGCAAATGTTTTGCTTTGTCATGGTGATGCATACGAACATGGCTACCGCGTTGGCGAACTTCCTCATAACCAAGTTGTTTAAATGCCTAGACAGCTCGTTCACCTGAGATTACCGGCAGTTTAGACATACGCCAAAGTATGGAAAGAAATTTCTGTAGGTGAATATTCCCTTAATCGTTGTCGGTTTTCCACTTCTTCCAGACAAAGATGTATGACTTCGCGGATATTTACCAGTGCTTCGTCAACGGTTTTACCCTGAGTATAACAACCGGAAAAAACAGGACATTCAACGACATAATAACCATCTTCGTCACGTTCAATTAATAATGGCAGATTTTTTGTTTTTTTCATAATCAGCGTAATATAGCACTGCAAAGATAATTATTTTTTAAAAAGGCAGAAAGTTAACACAGAAACTCTTTTCTGAAAATAAATGAACTTGCTTTAAACACATGGGTAAATCTTTTTAATCCGCCCTTGCCAAAAAAGCTCATAAAATAGCGAAATAAAATTCTTGGCCGAAGGTAAAACCTGCGATATATTTCTTTGTGTTTTCTTAAAAGTATTTCTTTTGTTAATCCATTAGGAACAAATACCGGTCGCCAGTAATTAAATTCAGCCCAGTTCGTTTTATCAATCGTTCCGTACTGCTCTGCTTCGGCATATTGCTGTGAACCTGGGATTGGGGTATTTATTGTTGTTACAATATCATCAAGTTTAAGAGAACAGGCAAGTTTAATGGTTTTATCAATGGTTTCAATAGTTTCGGTAGGATGCCCAATAATAAAGAACCCTTTGGTTTTTATTTTCAGTTTATTGCACCATGTAATAACTTCTTTTGCTTTTTCAAGCGAAATATTCTTTTTTATTAGTTTTAATATTGTTTCATCACCCGATTCTATTCCAAATGAAATATGCCAGCAACCTTTTGATTTCAAGAATTTCAAAAATTCAAAATCTGTATTATTAATGCGACTCATACATGTCCAATAGAAAAAAATATTTTCCTTTTCAAGTATTTCAAACAGTTTATAGATGCGTTTTTTATTAATAAGGAATGTGTCGTCAACAAAGGCGATTTCCCGTACTCCGTATTTTTTTCGGAGGAATTTTATTTCTTCCATAATATTTTCAGCAGAACGCTGTCTGTATTCACGTCCGAAAATATTGTTATCACAAAAGGTGCATTGGTTAGGGCACCCTCTGCTTGTAATCATATTTATTACCGGAAGAGTTTTATAATTTGAAGGAGGAGGAGTGTATAATGAAATGTCGGATATCATTTCATAAGCGGGAAACGGTAATGTGTCGAGGTTTTCAATAAATTCCCTGCAAGGTGTTATTATTGTCTGTCCATTACCATCACGAAAAGCAATACCTTTAATCTGGTAATATTTTTTAGGTTCATTAATATGCTTTAATATTTCAACAAGCGTGATTTCACCTTCTTTAAGCACACCGAAATCAAATTCGCTGAACGACATAGCATGTTTAGGGTTTGCAGAAACATGCGGACCTCCGAGTATAATTATTTTATCGGGAAGTTCTTTTCTTATAAATTTTGCAACCTCTACTGCTCTGTGAAATGCAACAGTAGTTGAACTTATCCCAATAAATTTTGGATTTAATTCTTTTATCTCATCAATAATTTGTGTAGAAGATAACTTATAAGCTTCGGCATCAGTAACTTTTACTTCATAATTATTTTGTTTTAAATAAGATGCCAGATAATATACACCGAGTGGTATTTGTTCTCCACCAGCACTTCCAATTTCCGATGAATATCTTTCAAATTTAGATATAGGTGGATAAAGCAGATATACTTTTTTTTCGGCAGAAACCATTTATTTTTCTGTTTTATCAGAAATAATTTTCTCTATTTTATTTTTTAATAACGCTATTTCCTGAGATAATTTTTTATTCTTTTCGTGAAGCTGTGAAACAACAACAGAGATGTGAAGCAAATAAATAAAAATACCAAATATAGCTACCATAAAAACAAGGTTGGGAGCAGCATACACACCAAGTAATTTTGCTATTACTGCTAACCCTTCGCGCCAGAATGAAAAAAGAATTAATATTAACGCTCCGAATACCCATATAAACGAATATTCTTCACGAAGCTTACCTTTAACAATCAGTCTGCCAATATAAGCAAGAAAACCAAGGCTAATCACAATGGCGATGATTTGTATTTTAACCGGAACTACATTATTCATATTGATTAAATTTTAATTTTTATTTCGGTTTCGTATATAAGTAAAAAATACTGCTATACTTACTTTCAGCATGTAGTATAAAGAGGTAAACGCTTTAATTGAAGACTTTCCTCCCTTCCTTTCGCACATTATAACCGGTACTTCTTCAATTTTCAGATTATTCCTGCGGAATAAAATAATTGACACTGGTTCGGGATAATCATCGGGATATATTTCTGATACAATTGCTAATACTTTTCTGTTTAAAATTCTGAACCCTGATGTGCTGTCGGTTATTATAACCCCACAAAATAATCGCAGAAGATATTTAAAAAAAAACAATGCCAAGCCGGCGTGAAAAAGTGGAAATAAATCCGATATTGTTTATGAAACGAGAACCAATAACAATATCTGCATTGGTTTCTGAAATATGTTTCAGTAGTTTTGGTATTTCAGTTGGTGGGTGCTGCCCGTCGCCATCAACCTGCATTGCAAAATCATATTTGTTCTCATAAGCATATTTAAAGCCGGTTTGAACCGCTCCGCCAATGCCAAGATTTACAGGCAAATCAAGGAGAATACACTTAAGCCGGCCTGCAATTTCAGCAGTCCTGTCGTGTGAGCAATCATTCACAACGATAACTGTTATCTCGAATTCATTTCCGAGATTAACCGCATTGATGTCGTTTACAACACCGGCAATGGACTTCTCCTCGTTATAAGCAGGAACAATAACAGCTATTCTTTTAATCATCAATGTACAAATATTGAGAAACAAAACATAAAATTAAACAATTTTTATTTACATTTTTGAGAAAAAATAAAGCGATGCGATTTTTTGTTAAGCTTAGGTGCGTTTTATTTCTCGCGAATATTATGTCATATCCTTCTTTTATCAGGATAAACTTCAACACAATGTACGCAAATTATTTAAGTCTGCAAGGTTTTAAAATCATTAATGATTTTTTCTTTGCGTTCTTGTTATTTGGTTTATGTTTTAGTAAAAAAACTCAAAATGGTTTTTAATCCTGATATTAAAGCTCATCAACGAAACAAACTACTTGCTAAAGAAAACATTACAGATAAAGAACTGGTAAAATTGAAATGTTTGGGATATTCGTTTATTTTTCATTCAACTAAATCAGAGACACAAGATGTTATAGTTAAGTATTTTGATAAAGATATTGTAGAAAAATCATTTTATCAAGCGAAACCTGTGAAGTCTGTGTATTCTGTGGCAAGCATCTGTTTATTAACACTTTGAACCGGCGGAGTTAGGTACAATAACTATTTCAAATTTAACTTTATTAACATTTGAATTCTATCTGTTGAAATACCAAATAATTCCACCTATTACTGCTGCTACAATAACAATGGTTAACGTAATCTTTATCCAGCTCCATGGACGCTCGCCTTGAACTTCGCCAGTTCTTCCGTTTACTAAAAAGCGATAAACCTTACTGTTATATTTGTAAGCGCTTATCCAAACTGGTAAAAGAACATGTTTAAAAGTTACATTATTATATGTTGTGCTCTTTGTTGAAATTCGCTGATGGTCACCACCAATATTTTTACATATTGTTTGTTTTATTATTGGTTCCATTTTTAATTTGGCTTCAACGAAACCTTCTTTCATATCAACCTGATATGTTTCTGTTCTAAAACCACTTAAAAACTTTTCATCATAATTTACCAATTGGTCTAAATCCCATGGCTCGAGTTTTTCGGTATATTTTTTCGGTAACGATTTGCTTGCCAAAACCAATATATCATCAAAAATATTATTCACACTACCACTAACAGAGTGCCAGCGAGTTTTAGTTACAGTTCTGGTCTTTGTTACAGATTTTCCGTTTTCGGTAGTTGTATATGATTCAGTTGCCTGGTAATCGTCGCCACGTTCTCCTGTATATTTTGTATAGGTTTTTGAATCGTAAGTCCAGTAAGGAATATACATTCCTTTTAATTTCTCTTGTTGTGTAGCAAATTTTTTTAAATCAGACGGAGCAAACCATAATTTTTTAAGCCAGGTTTGAAATTGTGAAAAAGCTTTATTTGTATCAATTTTAAAAGGTAACAACGAACTGGGTTTAACAACTGATTGTGTTGTAGGTTCTTTTACAACAAGTACACTTCCGCAAAAAGGACAAAAATCAGAAACTACATTTTTATCGAAAGTTGTTTGTGCACCGCAACCCTCGCAACGAACTGTACTTATTTCCTGTTTTTGGACAGAGGCAAACTGTTCGTTTATAAACTTCTCGAAGTCAATCTCTTGGACTGCATCATTTTTTGTTTCAATTAAATTTTCGGCACCACAATATTCGCATTTTAATAATGTTGTACCCGGGGCAAAAGTTAATTTAGCTGCACATTGTTTGCAAGTAACTTCTGCCTGATTTGTTGTTGATAATTTTACTTCTTCTTCCATCTTTTTGTTTTATAAATTAAAAATGTCACTCTGAGCGATAACGAAGAGTCTATAATTTACAATAAGATTCTTCACTCCGTTCAGAATGACAAAAAGGATTTTTACTGTTGAGGTGGAACTGGGGGTACAGGTGGCATTGGAGGCGGAACGACTCCAAAAACAGAAACTAATTCGGTAACTTTTCCAGCTTGCTCCCAACCAGCCATTCCTTGACGCCAAACCAATGTTTCTTTTGTTAACTGGTTTTGTGTTGCCATTTGTTTTAATGCATTTAAATCGAAAGGTCCTGCTTGCTGACCATTAACTATAGCATGAAAAGATAGTGATGGTGGCATTGGTGGAGGAACTGGTGCACCTTGTTGATTTTGTTGTGCCTGATTCATATTCCCCATCATCATATTTGCCATTCCAAAGCCCATTCCCATTCCCATACCAGCAGCAGCACCACCGCCATTAGGATTGTTTGCTGCGGCTGTCATTGCATCGGCTGCCGAATATTGTGTAAATTTTCCCATATCGCCAATAATACCCATACTTGAGCGTTTGTCTAACGCAGCTTCAACGTTAGGTGGTAACGAAATATTTGAAATAAGGAACTTTGTCATGTCAATACCATATTCCTGAATTTCGGGTTTAATTTTATCTTCACAGAATTTAGAAACTTCGTTATAATTTGCAGCCATATCTAAAACAGGGATTTTACTTTCTGCAATTGCATCAGTAAAACGGGTTATCGCTACATTTTTAATTTGTTCGGTAATTTTTTCGGTTGTAAATTCACCATCGGTACCAACAATTTCTTTAATGAATTTAACAGGGTCACCTATTTTCATTGTATAAGTTCCAAAAGCACGAATACGAATTGGACCAAATTCAACATCACGAAGCATAATTGGGTTTGGAGTTCCCCATTTAAGATCGGTATATGTTTTTGTGTTTAAAAAATAAACTTCTGCTTTAAATGGCGAGTTAAAACCATATTTCCAACCTTTTAATGTTGCAAGAATTGGCAAGTTTTCGGTTGTAAGAGTGTACATGCCAGGTTTAAAAACATCGGCAAGCTGACCTTCGTTAATAAAAACAGCAACCTGTGTTTCTCTAACTGTAAGTTTAGCACCATTTTTTAATTCGTTGTTTCGTCTGTCGAAACGATGTACCATTACATTGTTTGTAGGGTCAAGCCATTCTACAATGTCAATGAATTCCGCTTTTAATTTATCAAAAAGTCCCATAATTTTTGGTTTTTAATTATTATTAATTTATTATAAAGCTCTATCTATAAACAATATACCATTCAAATGGTCAATTTCATGCTGAAAAATAACTGCTGTAAAATTTGTTCCCGAATATCCTTCAACTACTTCCGTTTTATGAGTTCCGTTTAATAAATCATATTCTATTCCAACTGCTGCATATCTAACTGTTGTCTTGTAAACTCCGGGAATTGAAAGACAACCATCTCCATTAAAATTAATGATTTTGTCACTTGTCATAACAATTCGCGGATTAAGATAAACTTCAACAGGTTTTCCAACTTTATCTAATCGTTTTACTAAAATAATATTTCTGTTTATTCCAACTTGTGGTGCAGCAATTCCAACTCCACCCGACGATGCTGCCAATGATTTTATCATTCGGTTGATTAATGAAACTAAAATTGTGTTTGTAGAATCGGGACGAACATCAATTGAAGATTTTCTTAAAACTAATGAATCGCTTAAATTTGTTACAAGATAAATTCGCATAGGCAAACTATCCGGAACAAACATAATGCTGTCAATTTCCATCCCTGTAAATGCAAGTGGGTCAAATGATAAAGCAAGTACTCCGCCTGTTAAATGAGCAACTTCATGCTGAATTATTGATGCTGTTTCTTCTTCTATTGTTTCGGAATGAAAAATTCCGTTTGAACTGTAATATTCAATTGTTATTAAATTATAGCGATTAATATCGGTTGGATATGCTCCTAACATTGTAATACAATTTTCGTGATATAATGTTGAAGCATTTGAGTGTTGTGTTATTTTTGGATTAATAAACACTTCAAACGGTGTTCCTGTTTTATCTTTTCGTTTTACAATAATTATATTTCTGTTAATTCCAATTTCCGGAGCAGTAATTCCATCAATATTTCCTTGATATAAGGAAATTGTACGATACATCCTGTTAATTAAAAACTTTGTTGTATCATTTACAACCTTAACGCTTCGGGAATTCTTTTTTAATATTGTTGAGTCGGCAGAAATAAAAGCTGAAAGAATATTTAAAGATTGTGTTGAATCGTCATCAAATATTAAATTAGCTTCTGATTGTGTGTAATATAAACTATCAACAACAACTTCAGGCACAACATCATTATGCTTTTTGCAGCCAAAAATTGCAAAAACCCAAATAGTTAAAACAACTGAAATTAAAACTAAAAACCTAATCATTTCTTAAATTTTAAAAATGTAAATTTACAAAAATTATTAAATATCAAAATATTTTTGTAGTTAATAATTTTTAATTTGTTGATTATTCGCTATTTCATCATTATTCTTTTTAACTCAATTAGTAATATCTTTGCAAATATATTTTATGGCTGATAATGTTAATGACTTACGATATAATTGTTGTTGGTGCTGGTCATGCAGGTTGCGAAGCTGCATCGGCTGCAGCTACGCTTGGCTCTAAAACTCTTCTTATAACCCACGATTTAACAAAAATTGCTCACATGTCGTGCAATCCGGCTATTGGTGGTATTGCAAAAGGTCAAATAATCCGCGAAATTGATGCTTTAGGTGGTAGAGCAGGAATAATTACTGATAAAACAACCATTCAATTTAGAATGTTAAATCGCTCAAAAGGGCCTGCAATGTGGAGCCCGCGGGCACAATGCGATAAAACTCTTTTTACTATTGAATGGCGCAAAGAACTTGAGTCAATTAAAAATTTAAGTTTTTGGCAAGATGATGTTAATGCATTAATTATTAAAAACAAAAAAGTAATTGGGGTTAAAACACGCATAGGAGTTACTTTTAAAGCTAATGCAGTAATTTTAACAAATGGCACATTTTTAAACGGATTAATTCATATAGGCAGACAAAGTATATCGGGCGGAAGGATTTCGGAAAAAGCAAGTATTGGTTTAACTGAACAAATTGTAAAACTTGGCTTTAAATCTGATAGAATGAAAACAGGAACACCAGCTCGTTTAGATGGAAGAACTATAAATTTTACTCAATTAATTGAACAAAAAGGCGACGAAAATCCCGAAAAATTCAGTTTTTTGCCTAATGTTAAAACCCATTTGCAACAACAAAGTTGCTTTATAGCCCATACAAACGTTGCCGTTCATAAAATCCTAAAAACAGGTTTCAATGATTCACCATTATTTAATGGAACAATCACAAGCATTGGACCAAGATATTGCCCAAGCATTGAAACTAAACTTATTACTTTTAGCGATAAAAACAGCCATCAGCTATTCATTGAACCAGAGGGAATAAATACTTGCGAATATTATATTAATGGCTTTTCGAGTAGCTTACCTTGGGATATTCAATATAAAGCTATAAACAAAATTGAAGGTTTAGAAAATGCTAAAATATTCCGACCAGGTTATGCAATAGAATACGATTATTTCGACCCTACACAATTACATCCTACTTTAGAAACTAAACTAATTAAAAACTTATATTTTGCAGGTCAAATTAATGGTACCACCGGATACGAAGAAGCCGCTGCTCAAGGTTTAATGGCAGCAATCAATGCTCATCAAAAAAACAATAAATCTTCCGAAATTGTATTAAATAGAAATGACGCATATATAGGCGTTTTAATTGACGATTTGGTAACAAAAGGTGTTGACGAACCATATAGAATGTTTACATCCAGGGCTGAATATAGAATATTGTTACGACAAGATAATGCCGATTCCCGCTTAACTAATATTGGTTACAATATAGGATTAGCTACCACAAAAAGATATGAGATATTTAAAATCAAAGAAGAGCAAATTAAAATTTTATCTAAATTTTTAAAAGATTACTCTGTTGAGCCCAAAGAAATAAATAAAACACTAAAACTTGCCGGGACAAATGAAATTAAGCAAAAAACTAAGGCAATTGATTTATTATCGCGTCCACAAATTAATTTAAAAATGCTCTTTAATAATATTAAAGATTTTAATAAAATTTCAATTACAAGTGAGCTTCAAAACGATGTTTTGCAATGTTGCGAAATTGAGGTAAAATATATTGGCTATATAGAGCGGGAAAAACATTATGCAAATAAAGCATTAAAATTCGACAAACTTAAAATACCTATTAGTTTTAATTTCAATAAAATCTCATCTTTGTCAACCGAAGCCCGACAAAAATTAAGCAAAATTAAACCAAAAACAATTGGGCAGGCATCAAGGATTCCAGGCGTTTCGCCATCAGATATAAATATACTTTTAGTTTTTTTAGGTAGATAGGGTTTCACGTGAAACAAAAAATTAAATTATGAACAAAATTAGTGGAAATATTGTTGATGTAGTTAATAAAACTATTTATAAAGGTGAGATTTATTTTACCGACAAAATCAAAAAAATAATTAAAACAGAAAATGTTGATGAGCAATTTATATTGCCCGGATTAGTAAATTCTCATGTTCATATAGAAAGTAGTATGCTTTCACCTTTTGAATTTTCGAAACAAGTTGTAAAACACGGAACAGTAGCAATTGTAACTGACCCACACGAAATAACAAATGTGTTAGGAGTTTCTGGAATAAATTATATGTTAAAAAACTCGAAAAATGCTCCTTTAAAAATATTTTATGGCGCCCCTTCTTGTGTTCCTGCAACTACTTACGAAAGTTCAGGTGCAGAATTAAATTCCAAACAAATTGACACATTATTTAAAAATAACAAAGTACATTTCTTAAGCGAAATGATGAATTTTCCAGGAGTAATTTTTGATGATATCGAAGTACATGATAAATTAAAAATAGCAAAAAAATATAATAAACCTATTGATGGACATGCACCCGGATTAACAGGTAAAAACTTAGAAAAATATATAAATAGTGGCATTACAACCGACCATGAATGTTTTACTTTAAGTGAAGCACTCGGTAAAATTAAATTAGGAATGAAAGTGCAAATTCGAGATGGAAGCGCTGCAAAAAATTTCGAAGCATTGTATAGTTTAATTGATAGCTATCCAGATATGATAATGCTTTGCACAGATGATTCGCACCCCGACGATTTAATAAAAGGACATATAAATTTAATTATAAAAAAAGCATTTAAAAAAAAGCTAAATTACTTTAATATTGTTCGCTCTTGTACTTACAACCCTATAAATCATTATAATTTACCAGTGGGGTTAATTCAAAAAAATGATTTTGCTGACTTTGTTGTTTGTAATAATCAATATTATAATAAAATAATTTCTGTGTTTATTAATGGCAATAATATTTTAAAAAATAATTATAAAGTAATGAAATTAAATTCGCCTAATAATTTTAAAGCATCAACAATAAAAAGTGAAGATATTAAAATAAATAAAAAGGGGAATTTTTGTAATGTAATTAGTGTAATAGATGGTGAATTAATAACCAGAAAAGAAAGAATAAAAAATGAAAATGTTTTTAATATAAATGAACTTAAAAAAGGCTACAATAAAATTGTAGTATTAAACCGTTATAAGAAAAACATAAAACCTATTATTGGTATAATTAAAAATTTTAATATTAAAAAAGGTGCAATTGCAAGCACTATTGCTCACGATAGTCATAATATTATTTGTGTCGGAAAAGATGATTCTGAAATAGTAAAAGCAATAAATATGCTTATAGATTCAAAAGGCGGAATTTCGGCAAGCTGCAAAAAAAATAGTATAATTTTACCATTAGAAATTGGTGGTATAATGACGAATAAAAGTGCAAAAGTAGTTGCAAATAAATATAAACAAATAAGCAATTTTGCAATTAATAAATTAGGTTGCACGCTAAAATCTCCTTTTATGACAATGTCGTTTATGGCATTATTAGTTATCCCAGAATTAAAAATTGGCGATAAAGGATTATTTGATATTAGAACTTTAGAATTTGTAAATTTATTTGAAAATTAAATGTTTCACGTGAAACGCATAAATGAAAATATTTTATCACTTGTAAGCAATTTGCCTAGAAATCCAGGAGTATATAAATTTAAAGATTTCGATGAAAAAATTATTTATATAGGTAAAGCTAAAAATTT
>Ga0210049_1004892_pt1 | contig 11582 bp, 11 predicted proteins | sample CryGeyCG2014_300_2_FD_183964 | JGI IMG/M metagenome (GOLD analysis project Ga0210049, IMG submission 183964) | Groundwater microbial communities from aquifer - Crystal Geyser CG06_land_8/20/14_3.00 (SPAdes) (version 2) | ecosystem: Environmental > Aquatic > Deep subsurface > Groundwater | place...
AGATTATCAAAAGGCACTTGATTATTATTTCAGAGCATTAAAAATGGATGAAGAACTTGGTTATAAATCCGGCATTGCAAATGATCTTGGAAATATTGGCTCATTATATATCTCATTAAAAAAATATTCAGAAGCTGAAAAGTATTTGTTGCAGGCAATTTCAATTTCAGATAGTATTGGAATACTGAAAGAAAAAGTACAATTCGAAAATTCTATTAGTGAACTATACTCGCAAACAGGTAAAGTAAAAGAAGCGTTTGAACACTTTAAAAAAGCTATTGAGGCAAGGGATACACTTATTAATGAGGCAAAGTCGCGTGAAATAATGAACTACGAATTTGAAAAGAAAGAAGCTGCTGTCAAAGCCGAACAAGATAAAAAGGATGCATTAGCTGCTGCCGAAAGCAGAAAGCAGGAAATTATTATCTGGTCTGTGATTGGCGGTTTATTTTTAGTAGCATTGTTTGCAGGTTTTATTTTTCGTTCACTGCGCGTAACAAAGAAACAAAAAATTATCATAGAAAAACAAAAGCATTTAGTTGAGGAGCACCAGAAAGAAATTATTGATAGCATTACTTACGCACATCGCATACAGCGGGCTATACTTACCAGCGACAGTTATATTAAGCATGAAATAAATAGTATAGATGCACAACATTTTATTTTATTTAAACCCAAAGATATTGTTAGTGGCGATTTTTATTGGTTTTTTAAACAGGATAACTGTTTGTATTACATAACTGCCGATTGCACAGGTCATGGTGTGCCGGGCGGTTTTATGAGTATGCTGGGAATTTCATTTTTAAACGAAATTATTATAGAGCGGCACATCACCGACCCCGGCGAAATACTTAACAAGTTAAGAGAAAAAATTGTAAAATCTTTAAAAACCGACGAAGGTTACACTAAAGATGGAATGGATGCCATACTTTGCAAAATTGACAAGAGCAAACAAATCTTGCAATATGCCGCTGCAAATAACTCTTTTTACATTATACGCAACAACGAAATAATAGAACAAAAAGCTCAAAAAATGCCGGTTGGCTACATGGAAGATTCAGCTCAATTTGTAACACAAACATTCCGATTACAAAAAGGCGACAACATTTACACATTTACCGATGGGCTTCCTGACCAGTTTGGCGGACCAAAAGGAAAGAAATTTATGTACAGGCGGTTTGAGGAAAATCTGTCAGCTATATGTAATTTACCATTGAAAGAACAGGAAGAAACGTTAGAAAAAACATTTCAGGACTGGAAAGGCAATTTAGAGCAGGTAGACGATGTAACAGTTATAGGAATAAGAATATAAAAACATTTTAAAATCAACAAATATCAAAAATCATGAAAAAGTCAATTACAATTTTCGCAGCGGTATTATTTAAGGGGACTTCTAAAAATACGCTATACATTTACGTCATTCCTGCCCCGTATCAAAATACGGCGTAAACTCTAGCAGGAATCTATTCAAATAAAAGCATTGCTTCTTAAAGAAGCAATGCTTTTGCTACTATGCGATAGCGAGTAATCTCCTTTAAAATTGGAGTGAAGAGATGGCAGTCTTTCGACAAGCTCAAGATGACAGCCTGCCATGACGAAATTATTAATTTTTAGAACCCACCTTAATTACTGCACTGTGTTTGCTCAATCACCTCAAAAAATGAGCTATCAGGCTGTTATCCCCACGCAATCGCTCGCATCCTGTGAGTGATTGTTCCTTTGGAATATCCTGTTGCAATCTCCCCAAAAACAATGAATAGCTTACCACAAAGGTGAAGCGATAAACATTACCAATTACACCAAATCTTGGCGGATTTGCAAAAGCAGGTTTAAATTCTAATAACCAATCAGGAACTGCTGATAATACAGTTAATCCAAACATATCACAACCACAAACAATAGACTTTTCTCCTTTTCTTGAAGCACTCAATAAACAGCAGGAACAGTTCAACAAACAATCGTTACAAATAATGAATAATATTTCTACCCTTTCTGAAAACTGGATAGCACACGACACAGCTTATCAGAACAGCTTAAAAAGGCAAAGTGAATTAATCAAAACACAACAGTTAAAAATTCAGCAGCAAATAAATCAGATTTCTAAAAACGTAACAGACCTAAGCACTGCATTACTCACAAAAAACAACTCAAAAGAAAAATGGAAACCAAAGCCGGTTGGATTGGGTATTGACGTTGCAGGTGTTATCAGGGGCTTAACTGATTATTATGAAACTTATCAGGATAAATCTCCTATGGTTATATTTTTGTCTTTAACACCTGTTCCAAATTTCAGAATTGAAACAGAAGTTGCAGCTTTTTTTTATTCAGGAGGTTATGAAGAATATTATTTCTCATTTGGATTGCTCGGTATGTGGCAAAAAGGTAATGCAAATTTTTATTCAGGTGTTAAAATTATAAGAATAACAGATGAACAAATTACAACTTTCAACCCAACTATTGGAGGCGAATATATTTTTGGTGAGCATTTTAGTATAGGAAGCGAAATTGGTTTTCCTTTTGCTATAGCAAATAAGGACGCAGCAATTGGCTTTGGTTTTAATCGTTTAATTCTGAGGTTTTATCCGTGAAAAAGTTTAAATAAAAATGAGTAAAAGCATTTATAATTTTATTTATAAACATCTTTACGATGAGCAATTTTAATGATTGTAACAATGAGCATTCCATCAGATATTGTGTAAATAACTCTATAATTACCAATCCTTATACGGTATTCATTGCGGCTCCCTTTAAGTTTTTCACAACCATGCGGTCTGGGATTATCAGAAAGGTTATTAATAGCATCTCTTATTTTCCAGGCATACATTTCCGGAAGTGAAAGAAGTTCTTTTTCAGCACTTCTCTTGTAAAGAATCGTGTATGTCATTATTTTTTCCGGAATTTCTTTTTAAACTTTTTTTCCACATCTTCCCATGTAACATCAGGTTCATTGGAACGTTCATTTACCGCAATCCGGTCTTCAATATCCTCAAGATATTCCATTAATTTGTTGTATTGCCTGAGGGAAAATAAAACCATAGGTTCGTTAAGATTTTTATCCTTTATTAATGTAATTGCAAGATTCATTGCAGATAATTTTTATTTATTTAATACAAATTTACTAAAATATAATATAATTATGAAAAAAATCTTTTCTCTTAAATGAATTTTAAAGGACATTATTTATTAAAAGAAGCAGGTTACATATTGCAATAGCTAATAAGGATGCAGCAATTGGCTTTGGTTTTAATCGTTTAATTCTTAGGTTTTACCCTTGAAAAAGTTTAAATAAAAATGAGTAAAAGCATTTATAATTTTATTTATAAACATCTTTACGATGAGCAATTTTAAAAATAAAAACTGTAATAATATCATCATGGATGGTGTAAAGCACCCTGTAATTACCAACGCGGATGCGGTACTCATTTATCGAACCTTTGAGCTTTTTATAACCCGATGGGCGAGGATTGTAAGCCAGAGCATCTATCTTTTTTTCGATAGAAACTATTACATAACCGGGCAACGAAAGAAGTTCTTTTCTTGCTTTATTCTTAAAAATAATAGTGTACATTTTTCGCCGTTCTGTTATTTCCCTGAAAATTTCTTGCGAATTTCTTTTTTAACCTCTGTCCATGCAATGTTTTCATCATTGGTTCTTTCTCTGATAGAGACTCTGTCTTCCATATCTTCCAATTGTTCCAGCAGGGCGTGGTATTCTTTTAAACCAAGCACTACAAACGGTTTTTTCCCTTTTACTTCAATAGTATATAAATTGGTTCTCATAGAGAATTATATTTTTTTACAAAATTACAAATTATTTACTTTAAATACAAAACAATTATAAAAGCAGAAAATAACCTTTAAAAATCATTGACAATATGAATATAAAAATGTTTTTGCTAGTTATTGCTTTAAGTGTAATGCTAGCACCCGCTATAAATGCCCAAAAAAAGAACGCTCCCAAAAAGCCCATTGCATCAGACTGCAATAAGGCTATAAAAATAAACCTTGATAAAAAGGCAGTTTATGGACCAACTGTTGCTCCTAGTGGATTTGGAGAAATACAAGAAATAAAATCAAATAAAAAAAATGATAAATATTTCTTTGAAGAAGAGCACAATTCCGCATGGTATTGCTTCAATATAAAAACCGATGGAACAATTGCTTTAACAATCACTCCGCTCAATCCTAAGGACGACTATGATTTCATTCTTTTTAAATACACTGATTCTTGCTTTTGCAAGAATATAGTGAAAAGTAAAATCATACCGGTTCGGACAAATATTTCCCGCACAGGACTTGGTGGAACTGTAATAACTGGCTTGAGTAATAACGAAGTAAATTTATTCTTCTGTGCTGGAAAAGGCAAACCATTTTCAAAATCACTTGATGTGAAAAAAGGAGAAAAATATTATCTTGTTTTAGATAATGTTTATCCTAATGGAGATGGGCATATTTTGGAAATTGGCTATGAAAGAGAAGCAACCATTTCTGGTATTGTGCTGGATGAAAAAAACAATCCTATCAAGGCGGAAGTAATTTTGGAAGATCAAAAAGGAATTGAAGTGAAGAAAACTTTTTCTGATTTCTTAACTGGTAAATACACCTTAAACACCACTGTTTTAGTAAACACAAATTATAATGTTGTGTATTTACAAGACAGCTCTTTTGTTAAAATTTCTGAAATCAAAGCTGATAATTTAATAAAAAATAATTTTAAACTTGAAGACATTAGAATTGTTTTACCAAAACTGCGTAAGGGTGCTAAATATCCTATGGATGCGATTAATTTCTATCCTGGCTCAACAGAACCTTTGTCTTCTGCATATTCTTCAATGAAATCATTATTAAGATTGATGAAAAAAAATCCTAAAATGATTATTTCTATTGAAGGACACGTGAATAATCCTTGGGGACAACTCAGTGAACTAAATCAACCAATATCTGAGGGTAGAGCAAAAACAATTTTTAATTATCTTGTTGAAAAAGGAATAAGAGAAGAAAGAATGTCCTCAAAAGGATATGGAAATAAATTTATGCTATTTCCTAACCCAAAAAATGAGGAACAACAAATCAAAAACAGGCGCGTAGAAATCAAAATAATTTCCTACTAAAAAACAAAAATCTCAATCATTACAATTGGGGTTTTTATTATACCAAGGCGAAGCTTTGCTAAATCACCTAACAATTTCACTCCGCAATCGCTCGCATCCTGCGAGTGCTCGTTCCTTTGGCATCTTGCCCAATTACAACTGTAAAATGCCGGAGGCAAATAAAATACTTGCTCGCAGGATGCGAGCGAGAGCAGAGATTTTATCTTTAATAAATTTTTTCAAAAACCAAATAATTAAATATCTTTGAACTAAAATAATTTATTAAAACAAATTACAAATGAAAATAAAAATCTTAACCATCAGTTTAATTTTTGCAGCAAGCACATGCTTTGCTCAAAATAAAACAATTATTTTCGAAACTGGTTCTTTTACCGAAATTAAAGCAAAAGCAAAAAAAGAAAATAAATTAATTTTTATTGATGCTTTTACAACATGGTGCGGTCCGTGTAAATGGCTCGCAAAAAATGTTTTTACCAACGATACGGTTGCCGAATACTTCAATACAAAATTTATAAATGCCAGTATTGATATGGAAAAAGGCGAAGGAATTGAAATTGCCAAACAATATGAAGTACGTTGTTATCCGAATTTATTGTTTGTTGATGGCGATGGTAATATAGTTCATCGTAGTGCCGGTACCTTAAATGTTAAAAAATTTATTCAGTTTGCCGAAGATGCACAAAACCCCGAAAAAAGATTCTCGAAATATAAAAATGAATATGAATCTAAAAAAAATGATGCAAAATTTTTATACGAATATCTTCACATAGTTTCAACAACCTGCTTACCTCATAAAGATATTGCAATTGATTATTTTAAAACGCAAAAAAATGAAGAGCTTACAAACAGAGCCAATTGGAATGTTATCAGAGATTTTTCTTCGGATTATAAAAGCCGTGAATTTAAGTATCTTATAAATAATGTTGAAACATTTAACAAAACATATACATCCGATTCTGTAAATACTAAAATAAAAAATGTGCTTATAAGCAGTGGTTATAATATTTTTAATAAAAAAGACGTGAAAGTTGAAGATTATGAAACTTATAAAAATGAAATTTCAAAACTCAAATTTTCAAAACTTGACGAAGTCTTGTTTCAATTGGATATGGGTTATTACCAGAAAAAAGAGGATTGGAAAAAATGTTTTGATTTAGCAGTTGAAAAAGGCGATAAATATTTCAAAAATATGAATGAGTTTAACAATATATCGTGGAGTATTTACGAACACTCCGATGATGTTAAAACATTACAAAAAGCAGCATCGTGGATGCAAAAAACTTTAGAAATAAAAGAAAATCAGATATGGTATATGTATGATACTTATGCTTCTGTGCTTTTTAAATTAAAAAATAAAACCGAAGCAAAAACTGCTGCAACAAAAGCAATAGAGCTTGCCAAAGTTACGGGAACAAGCGAAGACGAATATAAAGTTACAATAGAGTTGCTGGAAAAAATAGAAAAATTATAATTCTTTCCATCAATTTTTGGCTATATGTACCCGTCAGACAGCTTGAGGCTGTCAGACGGGTAAAATACCTATTAGCCATCTGGGAAAATTTTTACCTTTTATTTGCATTAATGTAAAATAGCTGTAAATTTATAGGTCTAAAAAATAAAAATTATGACTAAAAAACTATTATTTATTATAACACTATTCACAATAACAGGACTGTTAGTTTTATGTTTTGTAAAATCTTCTCATAAAGAAAAATATTATAAAGTTCCCGATGAGTGGCTTTATAAACAACGTGCATATCCATATAAAAATATTGATTCTAAAACAATATTTGCTGTTCGAAATCAGGCATTAGCATTTCAAAATAATCAGCAAAAAGACTTGACAGCTCCATGGACAATGGCAGGTCCGGTAAATATTGGCGGGAGAATTACCGATATAGAAATTTCACCATCTGATACTAATACTTTTTATATTGGAACAGCTTCCGGAGGTATTTTTAAAACTTTAGACCACGGTCAAAACTGGGTGCCAATATTTGATAACGAAGTTAGTATTTCAATTGGTGCTCTTGCAATTGACCCGACAAACAGTAATATTATTTATGCAGGTTCAGGCGAAGCAAACGCATCAAGTAATAACGGAGCTTTTCCTGGAAATGGTATTTATAAATCAACTAATGGCGGCTCAACTTGGACAAATATTGGTTTACCAAATTCAGAAAATATTGGGAGAATTGTTATTAATCCCACAAACACTAATATTATTTATACTGCTGCAATGGGACGTCTATATGGCACTAATCCTGAACGAGGTGTATATCGCTCAATTAATAGTGGTTCAACATGGCAAAAAGTTTTATTTGTAAACGATTCTACTGGGTGTATTGATATTGTCATCAATCCTACTAATCCAAACATTGTTTACGCTGCTATGTGGGAACGCGTAAAATATCCTTTCGGAAGTATGCGGTGCGGTGCCGGCTCAGGAGTTTATAAATCTGTTGATGGTGGAGACACATGGTTGCAGCTAACAAATGGATTGCCTACAAGCGATATAAACACAGGAAGAATTGGTATTACTCTTTCAAAAACTAACCCAAATATTCTTTATGCTATTTATTCTATTTATACTTATGGAAATTTTAATGGCGTTTATAAAACCACAAACGGCGGAACATCATGGACCAGAACTGATGTTGGTTTGGGAGATATAAATAATGGATATGGCTGGTATTTCGGCAATATACGAGTTGACCCTAACAATGCAAATATTGTTTATGCTTTGGGTATGGATTTATGGAAATCAACCAATGGCGGAATTAACTGGAACAATATCTCATCATGGGTTCATGTTGACCATCATGCTTTACTTATCAACCCAAGTAACTCAAATTCTATAGTTTCAGGAAATGATGGTGGATTGTATTTTTCGGGAGATGCAGGAAATAACTGGAACTTTGTTGCAACTTTGCCTATAACACAATTTTATTGCTGTGAAATTGACAATTTAAACCCTTTGTCAATATATGGCGGTGCACAAGATAACAGCACTATGCGAACAATGACAGGAAACACAAACGATTGGGAAATAATATACGGCGGTGATGGTTTTTATGTGGTTGTTGACCCAACCGATAATAACAATATATACTGCGAATATCAATACGGACAATTATCATATTCCAACGATGGAGGTTACAGTTTTTATAACGGAATGAATGGAATAAATCCCGGCGACCGTATGAACTGGAACACTCCTTTTGTAATGGACCCAAACGATAACACAGTACTTTATTACGGTTCAAATTATTTATATAAATCTTCAGATATGGCACATTCGTGGACACCAATTAGTGGTGACCTCACAAATAACAATGGAGATTATACTTCCATTACTACAATTGCTGTAGCCCCATCAAACAGTAATGTAATTTATGTTGGTACCGACGATGCAAATGCCTGGGTTACACAAAATGGAGGAACCTCGTGGACAAATATTTCAGCAAGCTTACCTAATAGATATATTACACGTGTAACTGTTGCACCAGATAGTGCCGAAGTTGTTTATATAACTTTTTCGGGATACAAATACAACGAATATTTACCACATATTTATCGTTCAACAAATTACGGACAAACATGGCAGGATATTTCAGGAAATTTACCCCAAGGTCCTATTAATGATATTATTGTTGACCCATTAAATTCATCTTTTCTATATATTGCTACTGATGTAGGAGTTTATGTTACATCTGATTTAGGTGCAAACTGGTTGGCTTTAGGAACAGGCATACCAATAGTTCCAGTATTTGATTTAACAATTCATAATCCTTCACGTACATTACTTGCAGCAACTTATGGACGCTCGATGTATAAATATGATTTAGGTTATTTTGCTTCAATAAATAATAATTCTGCAAACATTTTTTCATTTAAAGCATACCCTAACCCTTTTACCGAACAAATTGTATTTCAAATTGAAAATCGTACCCAAAACATTACAACTAATTTAGAAAACAAAATGGTTTTACAAATTTACGATATATCAGGCAAGTTGATTAAAACAATAAATTCCGAAAAAAATAATAAAATAATTTGGAATGGAAATAACAATGCAGGTGAAAAAGTTAAAGCAGGAATTTATATTTGTAAAACACAATTTGATGGAAATAATTATTATTCTAAAATAATTTATTCTAAGTAAGGTTTGTCCATAAAGTCAGTGTCTGATTCATAATGTTCGAGTTTGAGGCATACCGAGCTCACTCCAAATGGTTCGTGTTCCCACGAACCATTGAGGCATGCGAAGTTTTGAAAATCTCACTGCCTTCGTTTGTGTCTTCACAAACGATTAGACAAATAATTTATTTTCGTTTATTATGCGAATTAAAAGTTGAAATCTATAAGTCCCGATAGAGACGAAATGTTTGTAGCTCCGACTTTTAGGTCGGGGTTACAAATGAACCACAAAGCGTCGCACGATAAAAATCCAATCGAAGAAAAACAGCTATATGCGACGCAACAAACTTCAATTTTTAATATGCTCACTTCCGTTCCCTCTCCAAATTATTCGATATTCAATCAATACTGTTAATTTGGTTATGGTTTTTTTTAACATAACATTTCTAACGGAACGAAAAAAAATTCAACACTTAATTCGCATTTATTGTAACTTCTCCATACTTGCAGGTAAAAATAGCACATCGATAACACGGATTTGACTGATAAACACGGATTTTATCAGTGTAAATCCGTATTATCCGCGTCATCCGTGTTCTATTATTATTGCAATTACCTGCGGATATGGAGAAGTTACACTTCTATAAATTAAAATTCTGCTTGTCAAATAAATGATTTTTTTTACGCTCAAAACACAAATAATTTTGAAAAAAAATGAATTTTTAGATACAATTTAAATATATATATCTTTGTCCCGATTTTAAAAAATTGATTAATGGTCTGCCATTTTTTAAACTATCTAACATGGCAAGCTCATTTAAAAATAAAAATATTGTGAGTAATTTTTAGACCACCTTAAAAAAAATTTCTTATGAAAAAATCAAAAACAACCAAAATTATGAAAACAAAACTTCTCATTCTCTCTTTTGCATTTTGCGCTGTTGCAAACGCACAAGCCCCTTCTTACCTCTGGGCGAAAAGCGCAGGAGGAACTTCTTATGATTATGGCAATAGTTGCTCCACCGATGCAAACGGCAATATCATCGCAACAGGTTTTTTTTATAGTCCTACCATCACCTTCGGAACAACTACTTTAACCAATGCAGATAACACAGGAAATACTGCTGATATGTTTATTGTGAAACTTAATGGTGTAAGCGGCATTGAAGAATCCGCCTTTGGCGGAGAGAATGTGAGTGTTTATCCCAATCCTTCAACAGGAATGTTTTCAATAGTTGCCCCGTCCCTAAAGGGTGAAAAGAGCAGCATTGAAATTTATAATGTGCTTGGAGAAAAAGTTTTTCAATCAATAATCAATAATCAATCGTCAATAATCAATTTGGAAAATCAGCCCAATGGAATTTATTTTCTCAGCATAAAAACCGAACAGGGAATTGTGAATAAGAAAATAATTATTCAGTAGAAAAGAATTATCTTTGTATAAATGCTTACCAAACAAGACATATTAAATTTTCTGCGGGATAATAAAGAATATCTGCAAAAACATTTTCACTTAACAAAAGTGGGAATCTTCGGTTCTTATGCAAGAGATGAACAAAAACCCAATAGCGATATTGACCTTTTGATTGAAAGATCGCACGATGCGAAAAATATTTTTGATTCAGATTTGGAATTGGAGCAACTATTAAAAAAACAATTTAACAGAAAAGTGGATATTTGTACCGAAAAATATATCAAGCCGTATGTAAAACCTTATATATTAAGAGATGCAATATTTGTCTGAAAAAGATAAATTTACCTTACTGGCAATGCTTGAAGCCATTGATAAGATTGAAATAATTTCAGCAGAAATAAAATCAGCAGAAGAATTTGAAAAGGATTTCAGATTTTTTGATGCTTGCATGATGAATTTTATTGTGCTGGGAGAAATGACCCTTCGTATAAGTCCTGCTTTTCTTGAAAAGCATAGTGAAGTGGAGTGGCACAAAATGCGTGCATTCAGAAATTTAGTGGCTCACGATTATTTTGGAATTGACCTGGCGAAAGTTTGGGATATTATTAAACTTCAACTTCCTCCTCTGAAAACAAAACTAAAACAAATTACCGAAAACTAATTTTTTATCCAATCAATAAAAATAAACCCCGTAGGAAATAATTTCAACGGGGTAAAACTCTAAACCATAACCTACGACAGCATCGGTATAAGTTCTGAAATTTATTTTTGCCATCTCATTGCCATTTCAAAAATCTATTTACCTTTGCCTCGTATTTTAAAAACAACTAAACCTAATCCCTGCGTCTCGTCCAGCAGAATAAAACGGGAGAAACAAAATGAAACATTTATTAATCAAAAACTATTTTCAGATGAAA
>Ga0210049_1004895_pt1 | contig 11581 bp, 10 predicted proteins | sample CryGeyCG2014_300_2_FD_183964 | JGI IMG/M metagenome (GOLD analysis project Ga0210049, IMG submission 183964) | Groundwater microbial communities from aquifer - Crystal Geyser CG06_land_8/20/14_3.00 (SPAdes) (version 2) | ecosystem: Environmental > Aquatic > Deep subsurface > Groundwater | place...
GCTCGGGGTGGGATTCATCTGACACTATCACCTATCAGGTCAGATGCCTTCGCTTCGCTCGGCACCCCTTCGGGGTGACCGCACACGCGCTTCGCTTGAGTGCGGTCATCTGACCTGATAGGTGGTTTATTTGTGTTTATTCGTGTTCATTCGTGGTTCTTAAATTCCCAGCTTAGCTAATTCTTCAGAAAATTCCTGATAGGACTTTTCTGTCTTACTCAAATAAGAATCCCACTTCTTCTTACTCCAAATTTCAATCCTATCTCCGTTACCAATAATAGTTACTTCTTCATTAATCCCGGCATAGGCTCGTAATTTGGGGGGGATACAGAATCTCCCGCTCTTATCCAGACTACAGGACTCAGCTCCTGAGAAGACAAAGCGAGAAAAGACCCGTGCCTTGGGGTCAGTCACCGGTAGGGACTTTAATTTTTCTTCAAAAGAAAGCCATTGCTTTTCTGGGAAGACAAATAAGCATTCATCCAATACCCGGGCAATAACAAACCTCTGCCCTAACAAAGGACGGAACTTAGCTGGGATAATCAATCTTCCCTTCTCATCCAAGGCATGGGAATATTCTCCCATAAACATTGACTTATCCTCCACTTTCTCCCACTTTCCTCCACCTAACTCCATTATAACCCAAGATACCCCTTTGTCAACCCTTTTTTTTAAAATTCGGGAATTTTTCCCAAAAAAAGGAGGGACAACCCTCCCAAATAACAAGATGTTGCATTGTCCTTCTTCCAAGTTACTACATATTGGGCTATCAGGTCTACATCCTTATAAAAATTGAATCTTAGGCTTGCCCCGTTTAGAAATCTTCAATTTCTAACGGGGCTTGATTTGACATTTGGATTTTGGAATTCGGACTTTTAAGACTTATATGTCCAGAATGCAAGCAGACTATTGACAAAAGAATTATTTTTTGGTATAATATTTTGAAAGGGGCCGTGGTGTAGCGGTTAACATTCGTGACTGTCAATCACGAGATCGCGGGTTCAATTCCCGTCGGTCCCGCCAAGCGGAAGGGGTAGATGAGAGCCTCCGCTCTCATCCCGTTCCGTCGGTCCCGCCAAGCGAAAGGGGTAGATGAGGGCCTCCGCTCTCATCCCGTTCCCGTGCGGAAGTAGCTCAGTTGGTAGAGCATCGGCTTCCCAAGCCGATGGTCGCGGGTTCAAGTCCCGTCTTCCGCTCCCGGCGACGTAGCCAAGTGGCTTAAGGCGGAGGTCTGCAAAACCTTTATTCGGCGGTTCGAATCCGCCCGTCGCCTCCTTGACGCGAAGCACTTGACTAGTCTTGACAATATTTGACAGCTTAAAGATGGGCGCTTAGCTCAGTTGGTTAGAGTGCCAGCTCGACACGCTGGAGGTCACAAGTTCAAGTCTTGTAGCGCCCACTACGGGGCGTGGCGCAGCCCGGATTAGCGCGCCTGAATGGGGTTCAGGAGGTCAGGGGTTCGAATCCCCTCGCCCCGACCAACCAGATTTTGTAGCCTATTGCAACTCTTTACCCTTTACGATTTAGAGAAAGGAGGCACATCCCATGAGCGATAAAGAAGAAAAAGAAGCTGATGTCCATTATAACCTAGGATTAGGTTATGAAATGGAAGGGCTCCTCGATGAAGCAATCCTGGAATATAAGGAAGCACTTAGATTAAATCCAGATTCTATTGCTACCGGCTATCGTTTAGGAGTAGCTTATTATTATAAAGGACTAATAGACGAAGTAATAGATGCTTTTCAACACATAATAAAATTAAATTCTAATAATGCCGTGGCTCATTATCACTTAGGAACTGCTTATTACCGGAAAGGTCTATTAGATAAGGCAATTTCAGAATACGAACAAACTCTAAATTTAAATCCCAGCTACTGGGCTACTTACTATCTCTTAGGAATTACCTATTATGATAAAGGAATGATTAAAGAAGCAATAAAGAATCTGGAAAAGACTTTAAAATTAATCCCTAATGATTCAGCGGCCCGGGAAGCCTTGGAGAGAATTAAAAAGGAAGAAAAGCAGAAAAAGAGTTAGGAGGAAAGATTGCCTAAGAAATACGATGTTGTTATTGTCGGTGCCGGCCCAGCAGGTATTTTTACTGCCCTGGAGTTAACTAAAATCAAGGGACTAAAAGTCCTAATTTTAGAAAAAGGGGAAGACATAGATAAGCGTTTTTGCCCGGCAAGAAAAGAAGGATGTCCCTGTCAACGGTGTTCACCTTGCTCCTTACTTTCTGGTTGGGGAGGAGCAGGAGCATTTTCCGATGGAAAGTTAAATCTATCTCCCCAGATCGGAGGACAGCTCAATAATTACCTAAAAGAAGAGGAATTAAAAGAGCTAATTAATTATGTAGATGGAATCTATCTTAAATTTGGAGCGCCAAAAAGAGTCTATGGAGACAACGAGGATGAAATTGATGAGATTCGCCGCCGGGCTACCCTGGCTGAACTCCAGTTGCAAAGCAGTAAAATCAGACATACCGGAACAGAAAAATGCTTCCAGATTCTAAAAAAGATGAGGGAGCATTTAAAAGATAAGATAGAAATTCACTCCCAGGTAGAAGTTAAGAAAATCTTACTGGAAAAAGGGAAAGTCTCTGGAGTAGAGACCAAGGAAGGCAAGAAGATTTATACTAACTATTTAGTAGTAGCCCCCGGTCGGGAAGGAGCTAACTGGCTAACTCAAGAAGCACATCGCCTGCACCTAAAGACTTTTGGTAACCCAGTAGATGTAGGAGTAAGAGTAGAAGTCCCGGCTGAGGTCTTAGAATTTTTTACTCAGATTGCTTATGAGCTGAAGTTAGTATTTTTCTCTTCTTCTTTTGATGATAAAGTGCGCACTTTCTGTATGTGCCCTTACGGAGAGGTAGTTACTGAATACAACAACGGAATAACTACTGTTAATGGGCATAGTTACAGAGGAAAGAAGACTCCTAATACTAATTTCGCCCTCCTGGTAAGCACCTCTTTTACTGACCCTTTTCATGAACCTATTGCTTACGGGCAATACTTAGCCCGCCTGGCTAACCTCCTCGGGGGAGGAGTAATTATTCAACGGCTGGGAGATTTAATTGACGGACGAAGAACCAACTGGGAAAGAATAGAGAGGGGAATTGTAAAACCAACCCTTAAAGAAGCAACTCCTGGTGATTTAAGTTTCGCTCTTCCCTACCGTTACCTCTCGGATATCTTAGAAATGCTAAAGGCAATGGATGTTATCGCTCCCGGGATTAATTCCCGCCATACTCTCCTTTATGGAATAGAGGTAAAATTTTATTCTTCCCGCCTGGAGCTGAGCTCATCTCTGGAAACAAAGGTTAAAGGTCTCTTTGCCTCTGGCGACGGAGCAGGAATTACCCGGGGCTTAGTCCAAGCCTCAGCCTCAGGAGTAGCTGTAGGTAGAGAGATTGCTAAAAGAGTCAAATAAATATGGAGTGCACAAAGCTGTTGTTGCAAACAAGTAGCTGTGGGTAGAGAAATTGCTAAAAGAGTCAAATAAATATGGAGTGCACAAAGCTGTTGTTGCAAACAAGTAGCTGTGGGTAGAGAAATTGCTAAAAGAGTCAAATAGCCGATTAAAAGTTGAAACCTAAAACCTAACACCTAAGACCTAAGACCTAACACCCACCGCCTACCATCCGCCACAGACCCGGGGCGTAGCTCAGTTTGGCTTAGAGCGCAGGGTTCGGGACTCTGAGGTCAGGGGTTCAAATCCCCTCGCCCCGACCAAACGAGATTTTGAGATTTTTGGGGGAAAGAAAAACGATTTTCTGACTAATCATCCGTTAGGCGATCCCGAGCCATCAGAGGACGATTTAGAAATTACTAAAAGGTTGGTCGAATCTGGGAAGATTTTAGGCATTGAAGTAATGAACCATATCATTGTTACTAAAAATGGATTTTTGAGCTTTAAAGAAAGGAGTTTAATTTAAACTATGCCAATCTTTAAAATAGAAAATAATAGAACAAAACAGCTTAAAACTTCCAATTTCAAAAACGAGAAAGAATTACAAGACTTAATTGAGAATAATCTAGAGGAAATTTTTGGAGGGATTTGGAGTTATAATTTTTAGCAGAGGCTCACCCATGGAGTCTTTGTCAATGCAGGCTAGGTGAAAATTTGGAGCAAATGGAGTAAATCTATTGCTAAAAATTTAATTTTAGTCTATAATTAAAAAGTGAGGTGAAATCATGGCAAAGAAACAATCTAACTCTTTATCACATCTAGAATTAATTAAGCAGGTTGAAAAAGAACGCAATTCTGCGGTGATTTGTTATATTACAGGTGATAAGAACCAATTCAGCACCAAGATCGGAGATGATGTAATTCCAATCCTTTTTAGACATCTTGAATTAATTGGCAATAAAGATAATATTGATTTACTCCTTTATACTCGTGGTGGAGATATGGTTGCGCCAATTAGAATCGTGAAGATTATAAGAAGCTTTTGTAAGAAGTTTAGCATTTTGATCCCTTATAGAGCACATAGTGCGGGGACGCTTATTGCGCTTGGAGCTGATGAAATTGTGATGACTAAATTAGCCGAGTTGACACCAGTTGATCCGACCACTGGACATCCTTTTAACCCACGAGATCCAGTAGACCAGAAGAAACTTATTCCTATCAGTGTTGAAGACATTACTTCTTATTTTCTTTTAGCAAAGGATAAGATTAAGATAAAAGAAGATAAGATGGCCGAAATTTACGACAATCTTACGAAGCATTCCTATCTTGACCCAAGACATCTTCATCCTTTAGCTTTAGGTAATGTCTACAGGGCACAAAGAATGATTAGGATATTGTCAGAAAGACTTCTGAGCCTTCATATGGATACAAGTAGCAAAAAGGGTATAGAAAAAATTGTAAATGAGATTACCAGCGATATATGCATCCATAATTATCCAATCTATAGAGATGACGCAAAGATGTTGGGACTTAATGTAATCATTCCTAATAATAAATTAGAAAGGATGTTGTGGAATATATACAAGAGATACGCCGAAGATATGGAATTAACCAAACCATTTAATCCATTGGAGGTTTTAGGACAGGATAACGCTAAAAATATTAAATATGGTGCTGCTTATATTGAAAGTGTAAAGGCGCAGGATATTTTTTATTATGACATTCGTATAAATAAAATCCCACCCCCCAAAGTTCCGGGTCAGCCGCCAATTCCAGGAGTAAATGTAAATGCAACTGGTTTTGCTTGGGAAAAAGTGAGGTGAAGATTATGAATACCACAGATACATCAGTTCTCAGCGAAAATATAATTTTGTCTCCCCAGCAAGTGGGTACAGTAGGTAGTGTTCCTATTTTTACCTTTCCTGGAGTGGATATGCCTACCATAGACATAAAAGATTTGTTGGGAGAGGAGACAGGAGAGTTGGAAGTAGAAAAACCAGTTATTCCTGAAGACATAAATGTACTTGAGTTAGCCCAGAGATATTATGAAGAACACAAAGAAAGTTTGTTAAGAAAATATAGTGGCAAATATATTGCTATTTTTAATAATAAAGTGCTTGGCTCAGACAAAGATTTTTCAAAACTTGCACAAAGGATTTACGAGAAGTATGGCTACCAGACTATTTATATGCCATTCGTTGAGGCAAAAAAGAAAATAGTTAAAATTCCTTCTCCAAGGATTAAAATTTTATAGCTATGCCAAAGAAGAAACTACCGTTAGTTCATCCTTACAATAGAGATAACTTTGAGCCTCCGGCTCCGGTTTTGGAGGTTTCTTTAAGTATTCCTGTTTCAGTATCGCAGGGACAATTTGTGAAGTCTCTAGCGTTGCTTGATTCCGGTGCGGATATAACTGCAATTCCAAGGTGGGCAGTTCAACAATTGCAACTTAAATATGTGGATGAAATATTAGCTAGCGGATATGACGGTGTTACAAAGAAGACTCTTGTCTATTCAGTAAGAATTATTTTTGACAAATTAGGGGATTTTATAATTAAAACTATAGCAACAGATGAAGAGTACATTTTAATTGGTAGAGATATTCTTAATAAATGGTCATTGCTCTTAAAAGGTCGCAGTAAGATTTTTGAGATTAGTTAGAAAAAGTTGTTAAATACTAACTCACTCGCTATTTGGCCACCAATAAGGTAGGGCAAATTTTGCCCCTATCCAAAATTTGCCCAAAAAGAAGAAGGTGGCGAAATAGTTACGAATACCGAAAAATTTACCGCATTATATTTTGGGACTAAATCAAAGGGTTTTTGAAAATCAAAAATCAGTTTTTTGTTTTTTAATAAATAAAAATTAGGAGGAGGGAAAAGATGGATAAGAAGAAATTTGAAGTGCTTTTTAAACGATATGAAGAAAACCCAATTTTAACTTCAGAAGACTGGCCCTATAAGGCGGCATCAGTTTTTAATCCTGGGGCAATAAAATTTAATGATGAGATATTGCTTCTGGTGAGAGTTGAAGATGGACGAGGATATTCCCATTTGACAATTGCTAAAAGTAAAGATGGAAAAACAAATTGGCAGATAAATTCCGAGCCGACATTAGTAGCAGAACCAAATTTTGGCGAAGCTGTATTTGGATTAGAGGATCCGAGGATTATTTGGTTGGAAGAACGGCAAGAATATATAATTACCTGCGTTTCTTTCCTTAAAGGAGTAACTGGAGAACCTCCTGGCATTTCTCTGATAGCAACTAAAGATTTCTCTAATTTTGAACATTTGGGGCACCAGCTAATACCTCCGAATAAAGATGCTTCTTTGTTTCCTAAAACTATTAGAGGCTATTACGCCCTTATAAACAGACCCATTGTTGAAGGTAGAGCTGATATTTGGGTTTCTTTCTCCAAAGACCTGAATTTTTGGGGGAAAGAGAGAGCGTTAATTCTTGCTGGACATAGAACTTGGGATAGTAGTAGAGTAGGATTAGGACCTCCGCCGATTGAAACCTCGGAGGGATGGTTAATTATCTACCATGGAGCAAGAGAGACACCATCTGGTACTATTTACCGAGTTGGCCTGGTTTTATTGGATTTAGAAACCCTTGAGGTGATTCGCCGGAGCAGAGATTGGGTCTTTGGTCCGAAAGAGAGTTACGAAAGAGTGGGTGATGTTGGCGATGTTGTTTTTCCTTGCGGCGCTGTTGTTGATGAAAAAACAAATGAACTTTTAGTTTATTATGGAGCCACAGATTCAGTGGTAGCGATAGCTATTGCTAATTTAGACGATGTTCTGGCTTATTTAAAAAAATGTACCGAATATTAATTAAAAAAGCCTCGCTTTGGCAGGGCTTTTATTTTTTCTTTTGTTCTTCTCCAGCGTATTCTGCCCGGAATCCAAATTGTTTACTTTAACAATTTCTCCAAACTTACTGAAGACCGCTGGGGCGATTATTTCAAGTTAATTACCGCCAGATCTGTTGACCTTGCCGAGCTGTTGACTGAACCCAAGAGAGGTTCCCTAAAACTATGAGCACTGACCAGCAAAACAAATCTTGGATCGTCTGTCTGGCCACCTTCCCGCCACGACAGTGCGGTATAGCTACCTTTACCGCTGACCTTACCAATGCTATTGACCAAATGTTTGGACCGTCGGTTAAGTCAAAGATTGTGGCCATGAATCTTACTGAAGTAAGTCACCTCCCTTATCCTGACAAAGTAATTCTCCAGATAAGCCAGCCTCGTGAAGAGGACTATGTTAACGTTGCCAACAAGCTCAACCAGCTCAAAGAGGTAAAGCTTGTCAACATTCAACATGAATTCGGTATCTTCGGAGGGGAATATGGCTCAGATCTGCTTCTCCTTCTGAAAAAACTTCAGAAACCAATTGTTACTACCTTACACACTGTTCTTCCTGCTCCAGATGAAAGAATGCGCAACATCGTTCAAGCTATAATGAAATATTCAAAAGGAATAATCACCATGACTCACTCCTCAAGGGAAATTCTTAAGAAGGATTATGGGTTAGATCCTGCCCAGATTCAAGTTATTCCTCATGGAATCCATCATGTTCCCTATAGAACCAGTGAGCACGCCAAGTCTGCTCTTGGCATATCTCACAAATTAATCCTCTCAACCTTTGGGTTTCTTAGTCCTGGCAAAGGGATTGAGTATGTTCTCGAGGCAATGCCTTCGGTAGTAGAAAAATTCCCTAATGTTCGATTTCTTATCGCTGGGGTCACTCATCCCGTTGTTCTGGGACAGGAAGGCGAAACCTACCGTAATTTTCTTACTAAAAAAGTGCATCAACTTGGTTTAAGCAACTACATTTCTTTTTATAATACCTATTTTGATCTAAATAAACTCCTTCAATTTTTAGAGGCTACCGATGTCTATCTTTCCACCTCCTTAAATCCAAACCAGACCGTCTCCGGCACTTTATCTTATGCTATTGGCAGCGGTCGTCCAGTCATATCCACAGCCTTTGCTCAAGCTAAACAAGACATTACGAGCGAGTGCGGCATATTGATTGACTTCAAAAACCCGCAGGCTTTTACCAATGCCATCATTAAATTAATAAGTAATAATGAGTTACGTTTACAGATGGGTAAAAATGCTTATTTCCGCACCAGGCATATGACCTGGGAAAATGTTGCCCGTTCCTACATGAAATATTTCTCGCAATTTGTGCCAGAGCTAACCCTGGAACAAAGAAGACTTCCACCTATAAGACTTGAACATTTGGCTAAATTGACTGATGATTTTGGCATTATTCAGTTTGCCAAGCTGACCGAACCAGATCTTTCTTCTGGATATACTTTAGATGATAATGCCCGAGCCTTAATTGTGGCTGCTCTTTATTATAAAAAATTTAGGACTCACTCTGGGCTAAGACTTGCCTCCATATATCTCAATTTTCTTTATCGGGTAGCTAAACCTGATGGTTATTTTGATAATTATGTCAATTCAAACCGCGCTATTGATAAGCAAAGAAATATCCAGGAAAATTCAGAAGATCCCAGTGCCAGGGCACTATATGCTCTGGCCTTAGTTTCAACTACCCAACAAATCCCCAAGCGTCTAAGACATCAAGCCCATTCTCTCTTTGAACAAAGTTTCCAGAAAAACATTACTTTCTCTTCGCCTCGGGCTATTGCTTTTTACATTAAGGCTCTCAATTGCTTGCTTTCAAAATGGCCCGGCCTTCGTAGCCACGTCGGCGGAGTAGGCAAAGAACCCAAGACTCTCGCTGTATTAAGGTCCTGCTGCGAACAACTTATAATTTTATATGAGAAGAACTGTTCGTTGGACTGGGAGTGGTTTGAGCATTATTTAACATATTCAAATGCCATCCTGCCAGAAGCGCTTCTCCTCGGATACAAAATAACAAGAGAGAGAAGATATCTCGAAGTGTCTGAAAAAACACTTAACTTTTTAATTGAGCATACCTTTAAGGACAGGATATACATTCCTATCGGCCAAAGCGGCTGGTTTCCCAAGGAAGGGACAAGACAGTATTTTGACCAACAGCCCGAGGATACCACTGCTACCGTAGAAGTCCTCAATGCAATGTTTCAGGTAACAAACAGGAAGCATTACAAAGAATTAGCGAACATCGCATTTAACTGGTTCTTGGGGGATAATGTTCTTGGGCAGGTTGTATATGATCGAACCACTGGAGGATGTTATGATGGGGTTGGGGAAAAATCTATTAACCTAAACCAGGGTGCCGAATCTACAATTTCTTACCTTTTAGCCCGCCTTTCTTTTGAGAACTAGATCCAGCACTCCCTGCTCCCCGATCGGGTCGAGGACAAGTTTTGCAAGGAATGGGCGGCGGGCTAGTTTTACTGGTACGAAATCCGGCGGCGAAAAAATCGGAATCGGGAAGCAAGGGCGGGCAAACGAAACTTATTGGAGTGTTCAACGAAAGCAATGTCATTTTATATAAAACGACATAAAAAAGTGGACATAATTGTAGGGGTTTGATTTATCAAACCCGCAATTGACGGGCGAAATATTTGTCGCCCCTACATTTAATGTGCAAATATTTAATTCGTTCTATATAGCTTTTTGTGAGGAAGGTTATGCCCGAGATTATTCCCTTTAAAGGAATCTTTTATAATCAAGAAAAGATAAAAGACTTGGAGAAGGCTTCTGCCCCACCCTATGATGTGATATCTTCTGAAGCTCAAGATAGATATTATGATAATTCTCCCCACAACATCATCCGCTTAATTTTTGGAAAAGAATTTCCTTCTGATAATAAGCTAAATAACCAGTATATTAGGGCAGGAAGACTCTTTAAAGCCTGGTTAAGAAAGAAAATCTTAATTGAAGATAAGAAGCCTTCATTTTATTTTTATTGCCTGGACTATCAAATTTCGGGAAGAAGAAAGAGATTATCAGGGTTTATTGCTCTAATTAAATTAGAGAGATTTGCTCAGGGGAAGGTCTTTCCTCATGAGAAGACTCTCTCTCCAGCTAAAGACCATTGCCTTAAGACTTTAAGAGCTTGCCGGGCTAATTTTAATCCAGTATTTAGTCTCTATCAAGATAAGGGTTCTCAAATTGAGAAAATTTTAAGAGAGGGAATGAAAAGTTCTCCTCTAATTGAGGTAAAGGATGAGAATAAAGTCAGGCATAGATTATGGGCAGTTAGTGAGCAAAGTAAGCTCTCTTTGATTAAGAAGGAGATGAGAGATAAGTTAATATTCATTGCTGATGGTCACCATCGTTATGAGACAGCTCTGAGATTTTCTCAAGAATTGGCAAAAAGAGAAAAATCACCTTCTATAAAAAAGCTTCATAATTATTTGATGATGTTTTTTACCAATATGGACGGCAGAGGGCTAACTATTCTTCCCGCTCAAAGGTTAATCCGAAAGATTAAGAGATTTAAGATGAGTAAGATAGCTCAATCCTTTGAGATAGAAATACTAGGGTTTGGTAAATCAAATGAGTTAAAACAAAGGGAGAGGATGTTTGAAAGGATGAGAGAATTAGGGAGGAAGAAGATTGTCTTTGGTATGTATAAAGGGGGAAGCAAATACTATTTATTAATCTTAAGAGATGAATTTAAAAAAGAAAGGCTGGATGTGAAGACTTTACATAATCTTTTAATCAACGATATCTTGGAGGTAAAGGAGGAAGATGTTGATTACCTGAGGGATGAAGAGAAAGCTATCTCTTTAGTAAGGGAAGGTGAATACAGAGCAATCTTGTTTCACAACCCGACAAGGATTAATGACCTAAGGAGAGTCGCCTGCTCCGGAGGGATAATGCCACCCAAATCAACTTACTTCTACCCCAAACTCTTAAGTGGATTGGTGATGAATAAGTTTTAAGAAAAAAACCACGAATGAACACGAATTAAAATTTAGGACTAACAACTAATAATGCCAAAGGCGTTTTGGCATTTGAGCTTTGAAATTTGTTTCTTCTTTCGTATTTTAGTTGAAAGAGACCTTTTAATCACAAAACGAGACATAAAATCATCTCTATTATAAAAATTCAATTGCTATATTTTCTTAATAAATACTTCTGGATTCCCGTTTTCACGGGAATGACGACCCAAACGATTTGTAAATTGTCATTCCTGCGGAAGCAGGAATCCAGATATTTTTTGTGTTTTCTCTATTTTTCAACTTTTTTACGAAAGAACCA
>Ga0210049_1004900_pt1 | contig 11571 bp, 10 predicted proteins | sample CryGeyCG2014_300_2_FD_183964 | JGI IMG/M metagenome (GOLD analysis project Ga0210049, IMG submission 183964) | Groundwater microbial communities from aquifer - Crystal Geyser CG06_land_8/20/14_3.00 (SPAdes) (version 2) | ecosystem: Environmental > Aquatic > Deep subsurface > Groundwater | place...
ACATCGGAAAAATCTTCCATGAACCCCACACCGATTGTCACATATTCTCCACGGAAACTCAACAAATGTACTAACTTTGCGACATCCCTTCTACATTTACATGAACCAACAACAATTTTAGCCACATTTCCCTCCTTTTTTCTCTGATTCGTAACTCCAGATGTTACGAAGATGGATATTGCGAAGATGTTGCGAAAAACTACCCTATATTCTACAACAATCCCGCCGTTTTAGCAACCATAAGTCTCCTAAAGTATTTGGCAATATTCGGCAATATCTGGCAACGCCTTTTCCACACTCGTTTATCTAGAAACAAAAACCGAAGAGGGGAGAATTATTAATATATCTGCAAACAACCCAAATTTACATTCTCCCCAAGCAACAAAATACCTTTACTATGTTTTTTTAACAACCGCTTGACGCTTTGCGTAGAAACATTGCCCATTCGCAACCAAATTACTTTAGGAGGATACCCATAGACAATACTTCTTTCGTTAAAGTCGGAATCTTGAGTTACAATAGTAAAATTGTTATCTCGCGCGTAATTCCAAATATCTTCATCGGAAGCTTTATGAAAACCTATCAAATACACATGGCTAGACTCTGGAAATACATCCTTTAACTCATTAACTAGCTTGCGCGAGATATTTTGATCGAAGAGTAATTTCATAGTCCACCGTCGCTAAAGAATGCTCCCTTTCGGAGGCGTAAGACAAAACCGCCTTGATATCTTCTTTAGTTAATTCAGGAAAATCCTTCAAAATCTCTTTTTCACTCATTCCGGAAGCCAGCATCTTTAAAACATCATAAACCGTAATACGCATATCGCGAATAGTTGGCTGACCACCACGCTTGCCTGCTTTTATAGTAATAACATTTTTGTAGTTCATACCAACATTTTACTACAAAGAGGAAATTACAACAACTCACAAAAAATTTTTGAAATATATGGAGATCGGACCCCTTCGGGGTCAGACCTCTAAAGAGAATGTTTAATGGATATTATCGCGGAAATTACCTCGTCCGCCTGAAGTTTAGTTAAGGTTAATCCCGAAGGCAAATAAAAACCTTTCTCCGAAAGCTCTTTTGAAACGGGATATAAAGTTTTATCCTCCCTAAAATACTTTGCTAAAGCGGGTTGTTCGTTAATGGGATAAAAAAACGGGCGGGTGTCTATTTGATATTCCTCTTTGAGCCTTCGCATTAACTCCAAAACGGAAATTCCAAAACTATCCTCCACAACAATAGCGTACATCCAAAAGCTATGTATTGTATTGTAGGGTCTCGCCCTTGGAAGGGAGAGACCCTCTGTTTCATTAAGACCCTCGGTATACCAACTTGCCATATCCTGTTTGTGCTTTAATGATTCGTCCGCCTCTTCCAAACTAGCCAAAGCTAAAGCGCTTTGAATGTTTGTCATTCTAAAGTTAAACCCAATCTCCTCATGCCAAAACCTCTTGCCTTTAGAATGAGCCAAATTTTTAAGAGTTTTTGCGCGTTCGTACAGATTTTCATCATTAGTTGTTAATACCCCGCCTTCCCCACAAGTTACTAACTTATTAGCATATAAACTAAAGGACCCAATATCTCCCATTGAACCCGCCCTTTTTCCTTTGTATTCCGCGCCTATAGCCTCCGCCGCATCTTCTAAAACAGATAGATTATATTTTTTAGCAATGGACAATATAGGTTCCATATCGCAACATTGCCCATAAAGATGAACAGGCATAATAGCTTTGGTCTTTGAGGTTATTTTTTCCTCTATCTTGGAAACATCAATGCAAAACGAATCCCTTTCCACATCCACCACAACAGGGGTCGCGCCTAAATAAACACAAGCCAAAGCGCAGGAAATAATTGTTAAGTTGGGAATAATTACCCCATCCCCTGCCTTCACTCCTAAAGATGCGAGAGCCAGTTGAAGCGAAACCGTGCCGTTGGAACAAGTGGTAGCATATCTAGTCCCCACATATTTAGCAAAAGATGTTTCAAACTCATCTACATATTTTCCCGCCGAAGAAATCCAGCCAGAGGACACTGCATCGGTTACATATTTAATAGCGTTTTTTGGAATTTTAGGCTCGTTGACTGGGACCATAAAATACTTAAACTCAATTCGGGATTAACCCCTATGGGGTGTAATCCCGCTCTACTTCATTCTAGCTCCAAAAATAAACTTCTATCTCAAGATTTGTTAATGTAAGCCTTCGCTGTTTCGGCGCCAGGATAGGGTCCCTGCTTTACAGTAACTACCTTGCAATCCTTGCTAACCCGATAGCCATGCCCCCCGCTTACAAATAGCGCGGCATCTCCCTTATCAAGAGTTACCGTGGCAAGGACAGTTTCCCCATCGCCGTAAAAACCCACCTCAAATATGCCTTCCACAACAAACACTACTTCTTGAACATTTCTAACTACATTATCCTCAGGCAGTAAAGTATGCGTATGGGGTTTGGATACATACCCTTTAGACTGTTTGAGAAAACCTAATTGAAAAGGAAAGGAATCTGAGGTAAAAAAATTAACGCCTTCCTTGCTGTAACCCGCCCTAACCACAATCCCAAGCAAAGTTTCACCATCAGTAATATGCTCTACGAATTTCTCAATTTCATTTTTAGGCATAAGTAATTTATAATAGAGAGACATATAGAATGTCAAATCTCAATCCGCCAGCTGACGGACAAAAATTACAAATTCCATGGGCTAGACCCCTAAAATCCAAAGTACTTTTCGTACTTTTTATTACATTAATATATTTCGGCATCGCCTCTTTGTTCACCTACCCTCTTATAACCAATTTGGACAAAGGTATTTATGGTTACAAAGGCGATAATATGCTTTATATTCATGACATTTGGGTTTGGAGCAAAAATAACAATGTTGATTTGGGAGAAATTAAATATTCTAAAATATCCACTCAGCCAATCTTGGATAAAAGCGCTGTTTTGCTCGCAAAGGCTGTAGATTCCCCCCTTTTATCCTATAACATCCTTATTCTTTTTAGCTTTGTTTCTACAGGGGTTTTAACTTTTTTGGCAGCTTTTAAAATTACCAAAAATTATTTGGCAGCATTTTTTGCGGGTTTAATATTCTCCTTTTCCCCGTATCACCTACGGCACAGCCAAAACCATTTGGAAATTGCCCAAATTGAGGTTATCCCTTTTTATTTCTTATACCTATACAACTTTGCAAAAAGCCTTACCCGGAAAAGGGCTTTTGTTGCGGGATTAGCCCTAGCAATTACCACTCTAACCGTAAACTATTATGGTTTCTTTTTAGGAATACTTACCGCCGTTTACATCCTATACAACGAAATATCTAAAAGATTTAGGGGCTTTAAGAAACGATTATTAAGTTATTTGATACTCGCTTTCACAGCCGTGGGGCTTACAATTGGCTGCAATGTAAATTACATAAAAATAGCAAGCCAAAATAAAAATTTGGACGAGTACACTTGGAAAGCCATCGGAAAAACCGATTTGGATTACATAAAATACGCCGCAAAACCTTGGCTATACATCCTGCCAGATATAGAAAACCCCGCAATGGGACAATTCTCAAAAAACATTTTGATAAAGATAGCGCAAAACACGCCGTATTATTTAACTCGCGAATTTACCGCTAACGAACACACCCTCTATTTAGGACTTGCATCCATATTCCTTTCCATCATCGCCTTAAAATTTAAACCAAAAACAGCAAAGAGACTTCTATTACTGGCAATAATTTTTGTTTTGATATCCCTCCCCCCATACATCTTTATTTCTATGAAAAAAGTGATTCTTCCAAGCTTCTTTTTAATGAAAATATTCCCAATGTTTAGAGTTTATGCCAGGGCAGGAGTTATCACACTCTTTCTCGTATCCTTATCCTCCGCAATAGGACTAGCAATTTTAACAAGCAACCACAGAAAAAAACTAAGAACTCTTTTAGTTACTTTAACAGTGGGAGTTCTTGTAATATCGGAATTCTATACTGTCCCTAAATTTGAAAAACTGCTTCCTCTGCCACCGGAATACTCCTCAACAAAAATTGCAAACGCAAAGACTATTCTTGAATCTCCAAAACTGGAAGACCACACAAATGCTTTTTACCAGATATACCATCAGAAACCCGTTTATTTTATTAGAATAAACAGCCGTAATAGAATAGACGAAAACGATTTGGAGGCACAAATAAACCTAAGAGAAAAACCGATGGCAATTATTTTTAGGGGGAGCTATCAGCAGATATTTTCTGACCATAAATTAAACGAAATGGGAATAGATTTACAAAGCGGTAAAAAACATGAATGGGATGGTTTTTCACAGGAGCATATTAGCTGGTTAAACGAAAACGGGGATATCATAAGAAATCGTAGGGATAACGAAAAGATCTTGGAGTACGGGGAAACTCTGTTATTCTTTCACAATAAATGAAAATTACTTTGGCAAATACCTCCCTTTTGTTAATAGGAGCTTTTTACATAATAACCGCTTTTTGCAATCTGCCCTCCTTAAACATCGGTGACGACGAAGCTATTTATCTCTCGGCAAGCAAAACTTTGGCGGAAGATGGGGTATACGGAATAAAAACCAATTACGGTTACATCCCATACTGGCAAAAAATACGGGGAGGGCCTACCATAATAGTTCCTACTGCTATCCTTTTTAAAATTTTTGGATTTAATCCATTCCTCCCCCGCTATTTAAATACATTCATTTCAATCTCCGCAGGTTTTATTTTATTCTGTCTAACAAAAAAACTTTTTGGACAAAGAACTGCATTGCTAGCTTTGTTCTTTTTGTCCATCTCTTTTTATCTGCCAATTGAAGATACGAGCATATATACTCCCATAAATAGGTATTTAAATGGGGAAATGCTGGCTTTATTGTTTTTGCTTTTGTTTATGTTAGCTTTCCACAAATACACAAAATGCGAATCCGCCAAAAATTTGGGAGTGTCTGGACTATTGTTGGGACTATCCGCGCTCACAAAGATGCATTTCTTGATAATATTATTGCCGACCATAATAGTGCTATACAATAGAACAGCGCATTATAATAAAAACAAGCGTTTAATGACATTTGCTATTGCAACAATTGCCGCTTTATTACCCCTAACCTTCTGGGTATTATGGGCGGGGGAACATTCCGAATTAGGTCTTTATGAATACACAAAGCTCTTTTTCAATTTTGAAGGCAAACCGCTTTCCCACTCAATAATTAAGTGGGGGCAAAACCTTTACGGGATTTTTCAAATTGCACCTAACACCCTTGAGCCAATTATATTGTTTCCGTCTTTGGCATTATCTTTCTACAGAATTATAAATTGCGAAGACAAAAATAAACAAACAAAAATGCTACTCCTTTTAACAGTCTGCTTTTGGATGGTGTGGTATTGCGTGTCAGCAGGATACCCAAGATACCTAATGCCGGGAATTTTAATAGGAAATATATTTACAGCATGGACATTTACTCACTTCCTAAAAAATAAAGCTGCTGTACCCTTTTTTGCGGTTACATTAATTTTAGTAATAACTCCCGCCCTTACCCTTACCTTGCAAAGAACAATAAAAACCAACGAAACAAAATGGGTAACTCCTCTAAAAGATGCCGTTTATGAGCTCATTCCTAAAAACTCAAAAATTGAAATTAAGGATTTTGAGTTATATTCCCTATCCAAAGATTACCAAATACAAACGACTCCCTCGAAAGTGGACAATTACGACCCTGCTTATGAAGGCTTTAATTACATTATAGGAGGGTTTTTTGACGACTACTCACTGTACGAATATACTCTAAACAAGCATCGCTGGGAAGAAATTTATTCAAACGGAGCTTATAGGATTTATAAATTAATATCGTTATGACAAAAAATAAAGACCTTACTCTCTACAAAGTTGAATAGCCCCGTCTAAATAAATACCAATAATCAAAGTTGTTTATTCGGAAAACTTTATCAAGGGCATAGTCCTCTTTTGGAAGGTATTGCCAACCTTCCTGAACAGGAAGAAGGATATAATCCAAGTCCTTTGCATATTCAGCGGACACATCCAGAAGCTTTAATTTTACAGTATGCCCTCTGAAATAAGTACTCATAGGACCGCTGTCATAACAACCTACAGTAATGTTTTCCGCATTAGGTTTTTGATTTAGATACTCTCCAACAATATAATAGCCGGTTGCATCCTGATTTATACTTATAACCTTTGACGCAGTTTCTATTCCACCCAAAAGTGGGTTAAAATACGCAAAGAAGTTTGGGTAAACAGATAAAGGCTGAAACAGCTGATACAAAATAACGAAAATGGGAACGAAAATAGGGGTTAGACCCCTTAGGGGTCTAACCCCTAAAGAAACCCCATAGGCAGCAAAAATTGCTAAAAACGGGTACAACGGCAAAATGTACCGAAAGATTTTTTTGTCCGAGATAGAAATCATTAAATAATAGCCAAGGATAAAAACAAGAGAATAAAATAATAAAAGACTCATTCGGGATAGACCCTTCGGGACTATCCCGCTCGAGAAAAGCTTTAATCCATAGTTTGATGCCTCAATAATCTTATGACTATAAAACGGGCACCAGATAAAAATTAGCAATCCCAATAAGGAACCTACCAAAACTAAAGGACTCGTCCGAAAGACTATTTGGACAAAATACGAAAGATATTTATAAGTCAAAGATGCGATATCCCCACTCAAAACAATTCGCGAACTTTCTTCATTTAAGGCAGTGTCTAAAAAACCGTCGGTAACAATCCTTTGAACAGTGCCGATTGGATTAACCCACATCGCAGGGAAAAGGGCAGAGAAAACCAGAAGCGAAATCGCAGAAATCAATAATAAAAACTTGGTGGCACGAAACAAGTTAACTAAGGTTACACCTTTCTTCAAAAAGTGTAACCCTACTAAAACACCTGCTGAAAAGAAAGGAAACAGCACTAAAGAACTTATTTTCGTTAAAAGGGCAAACCCCGTAAACAATCCCGTCAAGACTAAGTACTTTTTGGACGAGAATCCTCCCACCTGCAAAGCCCAAAAACTTATAACCGATGCAAACATAAAAAATGCCGCCAAAGCATCCACATGAATGGACCTGATGTTACCAATAACAAATGGCTCTGTGATAATAAAAAATGTCATCCAAAAGGCGAATGTTGAATTTATAAGTCTTTTAACAACAGAATAACAATAAAGCAATACAATCATTATCACCGCAACAATAAAAAACTTCGCAATAAACGAATACATAGAATATAAATCCGCTTGGTGCAAAAACAGATCGCGGATATATCCAAAATGTATTTTTTGAAAAGCGTAGAATATTTTATAAGAAATTCCCGTAATCCACATTAAAATAACGCCGGGGTGGTATTTGGTATAAGTCTGCGCAAAATCCCCATGCCTAAATGCTTCGTAGAATTGGACGCCTCTTTGCACCCATACAGGATCTGTAGGCTGGACATAGGAATAACTAAGGGCTGGGATAAACATCCCCATATAAATAACTAGCAATATGATTTCCCGTATATGTTTTTTAAGAAGTTCAATAATATTCAAATTTGTATAAGGATTGTCCTTTTTCAAAGGATAATCCTTTAATTAAAGAGAGCGCGGAGCTAAACAATAAAAATCCCAGTTGTGATTGCTGCCACACCTGCTGTAATGGTTATTCACAGCGTTAAACTGTATGTAAGCAGAATATAACATAAGAATAATTACACCCAATTTAGCAAAGCGAGAAAAATTCATAAACACTAAATACGCCAAAATAACCACGATGGGTAAAAAATCTGTAAGCATTCTATATCCAAACCCGCTCCCGCCATGCCATGTATACCATTTAGAAAAAAGTAGGACGGCCGCAATAAAACTCACGGACAAAAATCTTAAAGCAATGTTAAACTTGCCGCCAAAATTTTTGTCCTTAAAAGTTTTTACAATTCCGCAATAACTTAAAACCAGCGGCGGAGATACAAACAAGAAACTGCGCGCGGGACTAAATAAAAATCCCATAAGTCCATTAAAAATAGGGGTGCTCCATCTAAAATCTCCCCTAGCCCCATAACCTTCCATAAAAGGAGACCCAAATACAGCATAATTATAGATAAGGAAAAATAAGGCGCTGGGCAAAACTCCAGCAACAAAGTTAAAAAAGTACTCCCTTTTATAAGCGTAGAAATACAACATTAATGCTACTGCCAATAGAATGTTCGTGGGTCGTGCCAACACCGCAAGTCCCGCTATCAAACCAACAGCGCAAACAATTCTCGCGGACACTTTAGATAAGTACAATCCAACAAATAAATAAACCATGATAGAAACTAACAATTCAGCCACCGTATGTTGCCAAAGTCCGCGACTGGAAATGCTCCAAGAACAAGTTCCCAAAGCGTAAAACAAAGTAAATAAAATCACCCATAATTTATTATTCTTTAACTTAGACAAACTAGAAATTTTCAACAAAGCAAAATATACAAAAACTGCTGAAAGGGATGTATAAAAAGACGCTGCTATACGACCCAAATATAATACCTTCATTAGATAATATAAATTTCCTATATCGGGCACTTTCCCAATAACCAATGGAATGAAATAAAAGGGGACTGCCAAAATCCCTGTTAAAGGTGGATAGGCAGAATAATAATGCCCGTTTATCCTTACCAAAAACGCGGGATCCGTTACCCAGTTCTCAAATCTCCTCAAATGCTGGACCTGTTCATCAAAAATAAATGTTTTGTCTTTAAGCAAAATATAAGGCAGAAATGTGTTGGGAACAGCGTCTCCCGAAGGCAGCAATCTTCTATAATCCCCCGAACGAAAATCGGTATACAGATTTAAGGAGTATATTAAAAAAACCGCTGCAAAAATAGATAGCGGAATTAAACCATTCCTTAAGAATCCTTTTACTTGCATATGTTTTCATATAAAAACAAATACTCTAATCCCCTATAAGAGAATGTTTTTTCCAAAGCGTAACAGAGCGTAGTTTTATCTTTAAATTCTTCCCTTTTCCCGAGAGGAACGAGCAAAAAATCCGCATTTGGGTAGGTTCTTATATCCTCAACCCTGCCATTAACAAAAGGTCCCAAACTTTTTGGAGGATATGTTACTATAATTTTTTCTTCCCCTACTCCCTTATCATTTAGATACTTACCCGCTTCATTATAACCAGTTGTTTCAAAATCTATTTTTATAAATTTCTGCGCGGAAACTCTGCCTCCTAAAAGAGGGTTGAAATAAAATAAATAATTAGGCGCAAAACTTATATTGTACAAAATCCGCACCGAGAACACACCTATAACAATAGGCAAAAGCCATCTTTTATTCTCAATCTTCCCAATCGCAAAGCAAAATCCAATATAACCCAAAAACCCGACAGGGATAAACAAGGGAAGAATATATCTAAAAATTTTTTTCCCCGCAAAAGAAATCGGGACATAATAACAAACTAAAAACACTAAAGCCAAAACCCCCAAAAACCTCAACTTTTTGTCTAGTTTTTTTGAAAAAAAGGCAATAATTCCAAGCAAAAAAAATGCTAAAAGGAGTGGACTTGCGCGAAAGGCAAAAACTAAAGAATAGGACAAAAATTTTTGAGCAAAAACACTACCTGCTATACCATCAGAAACTATTGGACTTGCGTAATCATACAAAGGCGCATTTATCGCCCCCAAAGTTATTATGTCTTTTAAAGTTTTCAAAGGACCCACCCACATTGCGGGGAAAAAAAGGAAGAATACAACCGCAGAAATAGAAAATAGCATTAGTAAAGGTTTAATAGGGGTCAGACCCATCCGCCAGCTGGCGGAGGGTCTGACCCCTAAAACCCCTAAAATTCCCAGAACAAAAACTGGGACTAGAACTAGAGCGGTAACTTTTGTAAGCAGGGCCAATCCAAAAAAAATGCCCGCCCCCGCTACATCCATAAATTTATTGCTTTTTAAGTACGCACCAAAAAAACAGAAGGAAGCAAAGATAAACGCCGTTAGTAAAGCATCCAGTCCTATGGAGCGAACAAAAGCTATAACAAAAGGTTCGGAAAATAATAGGAACGGCACCAGGAAAAACATTAAACCAAAAGAAAAAGCTTTGCGGAGCCTGTTAAAAGACAATAAAACAATTAAGAAAAAAACTGTACCCAAAACTAATCTTGCAGAAAAAGCAAATTGGGGAAAGTTTTCTACACTAAAAATTTCTTTTCCAAAAAGTTTTACGCAAATACCTATTATCCACATCAACGCCACTCCAGGATGATATTTCTGGTAAGTATTTGCAAAATTCCCTTTCAAAAAAGCCTCTATAAAACGCGCGGAGCGTTCAATCCAGTCCGGCTCGTTAATCGCTATAAAAGAAGTGGATAGAGAGGGCAAAAAAAAGCTGTAAAACACTATTGCCAAAAATACAAAACTAAAAATGTCCTTTTTGCAAATTTTTTGTGGACTAAACATTATTTATATTATAAAATATTCTGTATGAATAAGAAACGGGCTTTAATAACCGGTATTACTGGACAGGATGGGTCGTACCTCGCTGAGTTGCTTTTAGAAAAAGGGTACGAGGTCTTTGGATTTTACAGAAGAACAAGCACCCCAAGTTATTCTAGAATTTCGCACCTTTTGGATAAAATCTACCTGATACCGGGCGACTTAACCGACCAAACATCCATTACTTACGCTATAAAAGAATCAAATCCTTCAGAAGTATACAACTTGGGAGCCCAAAGTTTTGTGGAGAGCGCTTTTGAAACCGCTATCTCCACCGCGGAAGCGGACGCATTAGGACCTGTTAGAATACTTGAAAGTATAAAGCTATTAAACCCCGGCATAAAGTTTTATCAAGCTTCCACCAGCGAAATGTATGGCAAGGTGCAGGAAATTCCTCAAACGGAAAAGACGCCTTTTTACCCAAGAAGCCCTTACGGCGCGGCAAAGCTTTACGCTCATTGGGCTACCATTAACTATCGCGAAGCATACGGCATGCATGCTTCCTGCGGAATTTTATTTAATCACGAGTCTCCAAGAAGAGGCGAAGAATTCGTAACAAAAAAAATTGCCCGCTATGTGGCGGCTGTAAAATATAATTTGACAGACCACATCCCTTTGGGGAATCTGGACGCCAAAAGAGATTGGGGTTATGCCAAAGATTTTGTTGAAGCTATGTGGCTCATGCTTCAAAAGAAAAACCCAGATGACTATGTAATAGCTACCGGCGAAACCCACACAGTGCGGGAATTTATTGAAGAAGCACTCAAAGTGGCAGAATTAAAAAATCCAATTGAAAAATATGTTAAAGTAATGCCGGAATTTTTGCGCCCGGCAGAAGTGGACATATTGCTCGGGGACCCGTCAAAAGCCAAAGAAAAGCTTGGCTGGAAACCAAAAACAAAGTTTAAGGAATTGGTTAGAATAATGGTAACAGTAGAACTTGAAAACTTAAAAGACTGCAAAAAATTTAATCACAGAAAACCTCGTATCTACAAAGCAGGCATCGCCCCCGACCGCCCCATAAAACCCCTCTAGATTTGCATCTATTGACTTCTAGTGATAGAATTACGGATAGAAAATAGGTAAGGAAAGGAGGGGACTTT
>Ga0210049_1004904_pt1 | contig 11569 bp, 11 predicted proteins | sample CryGeyCG2014_300_2_FD_183964 | JGI IMG/M metagenome (GOLD analysis project Ga0210049, IMG submission 183964) | Groundwater microbial communities from aquifer - Crystal Geyser CG06_land_8/20/14_3.00 (SPAdes) (version 2) | ecosystem: Environmental > Aquatic > Deep subsurface > Groundwater | place...
TTCCATAAAAATACAAAACTTATTAAAAGAGCCGATTTCCTCACCAGCCATATGCAGGCGTACATAGCGGGGGTGGGCTATACGGGCATGCCTGGGTGGAAGGGCCACAGAGCAAGCGTGGTGGTCTTCTTTGCGGGCTGCAACTTCAAGTGCCCGGCATGCTTCAACTCGGAAATCCTGAGCTTTAGTGAGGATTTCCTGACTGATACTAAGGAAATCAAGCTCAGGATAGATGAGTTTCTCTCAAAGGATAAAGGGCTCTCAAAAATAGATTCAGCAATAATGACAGGCGGCGAGCCCACTCTCCAGAGGCAGGCGCTGCTTTCAATCGCGAGATTCTGCAAATCAAGGAAGCTTGCTGTCAGGCTTGAGACAAACGGCACAAAGCCGGATGCGATAAAGTCAGTGATAGCAGAGGGGTTGGTTGACTCTGTGTGCCTTGACATAAAAAGCCCTCCAGAGCCGGCTGCATTTGAGCGCCTGACAAGGTCGCAGACCTTCTTCAAGAGCTCTGACGAGCTGATAAAAGACATACATTCATCAATAAAGCTGCTCAGGGAAAATGAGGAGGACTTGGAAATTGAGATAAGGACTCCTATTGACGGCGAGGTTGTATCTTCGCTCCAGCAGGTTGCAAAAATCGCCGAGTCAATAGGCAACATCAAATGCATATGGAAAATCTACCCGATGAAGCTCTGCGACAGCGCAGGAAGGCAATACTCTGACGAGAGCAGTTTGAAACTCATATCAAAACTCAGGAAATTTTCAAGGCAGATTGCCGGAAAATATCCTGAAATGAGAATAGAAATTGAGTGAAATTATTCAGTGAAAGTGGTTGGGGGTGTCCAGCATCATAAAAGGAGTAATCTTTGACTATGACGGGGTAATAGTTGATTCCTTCAAGGACCAGTTTGATATGTTTGATAAATTATGCAGGATTAAAGGCATAAAATTTCCATACAAGAACCTTGAGGAATTCAGGGAGAATTACATAGAGCCGTTTCCGGAGTTGTACAAGAAGATTGGCTTTGACTGGGAATCAGACAAGGATGAAATCTACAGGCTTTACAATGAGCACAAAAGTAAAAGTGAGATAGGGCTTGTTGGCGGTATTGACAAGGTGGTAATAGAATTAGCCAAAGATTACAAGTTGGGAATCGCCTCTTCAAACAGCCGTCTGATAATAATGAGGAGCCTGGCTTCAAACAATATTGAACACTGCTTCTCAGCAATTGTGACAGAAGAGGATTTGAAACTCCAAAATCCTGAGCCGAGATTCAAGCCTGCTCCTGACAGCATTATAATAACTCTTGAAAAGATGGAACTTGAGCCAGAAGAGACAGTTTATGTTGGAGACCAGCCCACTGATGCTGTCGCTTCAATGAGAGTTGCAGAATTCAGGGGAAAAGCTGTCCATCCGATTCTGGTCAGCTACGGATATGCTGCAAAAGATAAGCTGAAGAATGCGATTGATGAGAAATACATCGCTGACAGCCCCGAAGACATTGTCAGGATTGTCAAAAATATAGAAAAAGGGTTTTTGTAGAAAATCCCGCAGCGACTCCCTCTGGCGGCTTAAACCTTCCCAATTGAGACAGAAAGCGTGGGCGCTGTTGAAAGGTATTTTTTCGCCACTGCAGAAACCTCCTTGGGAGTTACCCTCTCAAGGTAAGGCAGGAACTTATTGATATCAGTGATATTGCCTTTCAGCATGAATCTGCTGCAGCTATCTGCTCGTTCATAAGTTGTTGCATTGTTCAATATGAATGCTTTTTTTCTCTTCGCTATCTGCTCAAGAATATCCTCCTCTTCAAGCAGTCCCTCGCTTGCTCTTGCAAGTTCCTCTTCAATGGCTTCAGCTGCCTTGCTGTGGTTCTCCCTGTTGTATTCGGAATACATCAGAAAAGCATTTATGCAGCCCTCATTGATGATTTCGGCAAAAACAGTGTGGGAGAACCCCTTCTCAACTACCATCCTGTCAAACAGCGAGTTGGATGCAGCAGATGCTGCAATTTCAAGCGCAAACATGTCTTCAAGCGGGAGGGAAGAAGGGAGCGGCTTTCCCATCATTGTGTAAACATTGTCTGTCTCCTTTTCAATCATGACTTCTTTGTCAGATTTTATCGGTTCATAGCGAATTGAAACTGTCATCCTTCCGAATGATTTTGCACTTGAAAACTGTTCTCTTATTGCTGAAAACGCCTCTTCCTCCGGAATTGAGCCGCAAACAATGATTTGAATGTTTCCGGGATTAAACGCCCTCCTGTAAAATTCCCTGATTTCCTCGGGCTTCAGCGCCTCAACAGCTGCGGGATTCCCGGCACCGAATGAGGAACCTGCCCAATCTGGATTGATATTTTCAATGAAACTGTCCCAGATTGCAGTTGAGGGCTCATCCTTTCTCATATTTATGCAGAAAAGCGGCAAAACTCCAATCTTCAGATTGGAGATAAGCCGCTTTTAGCACAAAGAAATGTATTACATTTCTTGTGCAAGAAAACCTTGAGGTTTTCTTTGCATCCTAAAAATCCGCGATTAAGAGAGCGTCCGGTCAAACTCCGGACTTTAGTCCGGAGTAGGACGCTCTCAGCGGATTTTTATGATAATGGTAAAGATACTTTTGTCATTAAACCTAAAAATCAATTCCCTTTCTCGCCTTTATTCCCCTGTTGTAGGGATGCTTCTCCATTACAACATGGCTTACGTAATCAGCAAGCTCAAGTATCTCCCTAGGCAGGTTCCTGCCTCCTGTGAGTATGAGCTCGACCTCCCTTGGCTTTGACTTCATGACACTCAGAATTTCTTCAAGCGATATCATACCGAACTCAAGGGCATACATCGCTTCGTCAATTATCACAACATCATATTTGCCTGACTTCAGGGAGCTCTCTGCATCAGAAAGCCCTGCCTTTGCCTGCTCCCTCTCCTTCCCACCTGCATTTTTGTTGAAGACATAAGCCGGCAACCCGAACTGCTTGACCTCAAAATTGGGAAGCTCATCCTGCACTTTGCATTCTCCAAGGTTCGGAATCCCTTTCAGAAGCTGGACAACCTTGACGCGCAGCCCGTGCCCGCAGGCCCTCAATGCCGTGCCAAGCGCAATAGAGGTCTTGCCCCTGCCGTCGCCGTAATAGACGTGGACAAGCCCGCGCTCAAGGTGGGGATGCTTCTCTGATTTTTCGCAATCACTCTTGATCTCAGCAATCTTTTTTTCCAATGCCCTTTCTACTGCCTTCTCGTCCAATTTTACCATCTCATGTCCATCCTATCTATCTTATGAAACAGAGCACCTGCTCCAGCCGCAGCCCGGGCAGCTCTCGCAGCCCTCTTCTGTCCTGAGCATTGTGCCGCAGACCGGGCACTTCGGAGAATCCTCGCCCGCAGATGGCGGCTCCTGATCATGCTTCACTGAAAAGTCCTCCTGCTTCTTCTTTCCCGCATTGAGCACCTGGTTCTCTAGGCTGCCGTCCCTGTAAACAGTTATGCCGTTGCAGCCCAGGCTGTGCGCCAGCAGATAGGAGTTCTTCACATCATCAACAGTGGCTGTTGGCGGCATGTTGATTGTCTTCGAGATTGAGCTGTCTGTCCACCTCTGGAATGCCGCCTGCGCATACACATGCATCTCAGGAGCGATGTCAGCTGCTGTCACAAAAACGCTTTTCAGCTTCTCAGGAATGTTCCTGATGTTCTTCAGCGAGCCGAAATTGTTGGCAATCTCCTCAACCAGCTGCTGGCTGTACAGCCCTAAGTCCTTAATATGCTTCTCGAAAACCCTGTTGACATAATAGAAGTTCCCGATAACAACTCTCTTCTCAAAAACAATGCTGAATATCGGCTCAATGCCGCTGCTTGTGCCTGCAATCATTGAGATGCTTCCTGTCGGGGCGATAACTGTTGTAAAGGCATTCCTCAGTCCGTATTTCTTTATTTCCTCAGAGACCTTGTTCCAGTCCTGCTTCCAGGACTCGGGATGGTAGAATCCCTCAAAGGGCATCTTGCCGTCAGGATAGAAGCTCTCGGAATAAAGCGGGAAGACGCCTCTCTCCTTCGCGAGCTCAATGCTCTCAAGCTTTGAGTGGAAGTTTATGAACTCCATAACCTCTTCCATCAGCTTCAGCCCCTCTTCGGAATCGTATTTCACGCCCATCTCATAAAGGAAATCACCCACGCCCATAATTCCAAGCCCTATCTTCCTTGACTTCCTTGTCTGCTCCCTTATCTTCTCAAATGGGAAGTTGTTTATGTCGTTGATGTTGTCAAGGAACCTTGTTGCAATCCTGACTGTCTCTGCAAGCGCCTGCCAGTCAATGTATTTTTCTCCCTGCTCTGTGCTTCTTGCAAAGTCATAGATGTTGATGCTTCCGAGGTTGCAGGACTCATTTGGGTAGAGCAGCACCTCGCCGCAGGGATTTGTGGTGGTAATAGGGCCCATGCACTTCAGCAGGGGGTTGTGCCTGTTGAGGTTGTCCATGAAAAGCAGCCCCGGCTCTGCGAAGTTCCTCGCCTCGTAAGCGATTGTGTCAAATATCCTCTGGGGGTCAACCTCAGCAACTGCCTTTCCGTCCCTCGGATTTCTGAGTGGGAATGGCTTCTTGTCCTTGTAGCACTCCCAGAACTCGGCAGTGAGCAGCACTGAGATGTTGAAGTTCTTGAGCATCGCATTGCCCTCCTTCGCCTTTATGAAAAGCTCTATGTCAGGGTGGTCTACATTGAGGATGCCCATGTTGGCGCCCCTCCTTATCCCGCCCTGGCTTACCACCTCTGTCATCTTGTCATAGAGTGTCATGAAGCTTATGGGCCCTGATGCAACCCCGCTCGTTGACTTCACCAGGTCGCCTGCAGGCCTCAGCTTTGAGAAGTTGTAGCCGCAGCCGCCCCCTGACTTGAATATCATCGCAGCATCCTTCAGGGTGTTCATGATGCTGTCCATGCTGTCGTCTATCCCAAGCACGAAGCAGGCGCTTCCCATCCCGTGGACGTTCCCGAAATTCGCGAGCGCAGGGGTGTTGGGCATGAACCGCTTGGCAACCACGAGATTGTAATATTCAGTGATTTCCTGCTCGTGCGATGAGAGCACGCCCGAGAACATCATCTCAATTATTTCAGAGAACCTTTTTTTCATTGCGCCTTCGGAGTCAAGCAGTCGGTATGCCCTTGCGAGGGTCATGACATGGTGGATGTTCAAAGGATACTTCCCTATTGACAGCTTCATCTCAACATACTCTGGAAACTTCTTCTCATCAATTGAGTGGTCATGCTGATGCTCAGAGTGCTCCCTGCTGTAGAGCAGGGGGTCGTGAAGCATGTCCCCTATGCCGTCATTGACAGCGCATCTTGTGAAGAGTTCCTTCGGGCTCTCAATTATATTTCCCTTATTGTCCTTCTTCAGGTAGCGGGAGGCAAGAACGCGCAGGGCATTGGCGTCGAACTCCTTGTCAACCTCGTCAAGGGTTTGCTTGTTTAGTATCACCCTCTTCTCATTTCTCAGCTTCTCGCGCTCGTTCCTGTAAAGTATGTAATCCTTTGCGACAGCCGCCTCTCCCATCTTTATAAGGGTTATCTCCACAATGTCCTGAATCTGCTCAACATTGGGCGTTTCGTCTGGGAAGTTCTTCTCAAGGAGCTCCACCACCTTCTGGGATGCCCTCTCTGCAAACTTCCTGTCTATTCTTCCGAGATCCTTCAATGCCATGAATATCGCGTTCTGTATCTTGGAGTTGTCAAAGTCAACTATGCTTCCGTCGCGCTTCACTACCTTTTTTATACTGCACTTCTCCATAAAACCGCCTCTCTTTTTTTCATCTGGAAGGCTTGCCCTCCTTTATCAGCTTCTTCAGCTCCTCCTCAAAGTCCGTTATGTCCTCAAATTCGCGGTAAACAGACGCAAACCTTATGAATGCAATCTTGTCAACTTTTTTCAGGCGGGCCATCACCATGTCCCCAAGGTGCTTGCTCTTCACCTCAAGGATGCCGTTGTCAAGGACTTTAGCCTCTATCTCATCGGCTATCTGGTTTATCTGCTCCACAGAAACAGGCCTTTTCTCGCAGGCCTTGATTATGCCGCTTTTCAGCTTTTCCTTTGAGAAAATCTCGCGCCTGCTGTCCTTCTTTATGACCATTATCGGGGAATGCTCAATGTTCTCATAAGTGGTGAAGCGCTTCCCGCACTTCTCGCACTCCCTCCTTCTCCTTGTTCCGGAGTCGCTCTCCCTTGTCTCAAGCACAACAGTGTTTTCAAAACCGCAAAATGGGCACTTCATTTCAAAACTCTCCAGTAACAGCACAAACACTATACCTAGGGATTTTACCCACCCTAAACACTACATCTAGTATATGCCCTTAATGGCGCTCATTTAAATATATTGTTGTCTGCGAAAATAGAAGAAGCAAAACAATATAAAACAAATGTTATTATCAAAAAAATATTTTGCAGAAACATTTACTTTCACTCAAATATGCCGCCTCCAAAACTTATGTTATCTTTCCATCAAAGTGCTGTGCCCCCGTAGGGGCCAACCCCGCACCAAAACGCACACAATAATTTTCTCAATTAAGTTTTGGCTTTAAGGCGGCATTTATTAAAGAACAATAGAATTATTCACTGCCCTGAAAAGCCGGATATTTCATGGTCCTTCATGGGCTCTTCTGGCTTTGAAGCCCTCTTCTTCAGGAAATCCTCCCAGATGGAGATTGCCTCCCTGCTTGTCTCATCAACGCTCTTTGGCGGGTCAGTGTCAATGTATGCCACAGCTGACTTCATATTCTCAAAGAGCTGCTTCAGCCACATGCTTGCGTAGCGCTCAGCAATTTTCCTCTGAAATAGCAGATTCTCAAATATTGACTTCCTGGGCCTCTCCCCTATCCTCTGCATGATAATCTCAGGCGATGCCCGCGTTATAATCAGCAGGTCAGGAGCATAATCCAGCGCCAGCTTGTTCCCAGGCAGGCGCATCAGGTCAATGAGCGCAATCTTGCTCTCCACCGGCTGGTAGACAAGCGAGGTTATAACCCCCCTGTCCTGGAAGACAAACTTTCCTGCCTTCAGCGCCGGGATTATAACCCTGTTGTAGAGTATCTCCCTGTCAAGTGCAAATGCCTGGGCAAGCGAGAGCGCAGAATACTTCCTCTCTGACTGCGCCACCATCTCCTCCTTTATCGCCTTGCCCACGTAGACAAAAGTCGGCTCAGAAGAGATGATTGCATCAGCAGAGTAAATTTCATCAAACCCGGGAAAGCAGTTTTTCTCCTCATAGTAGCGCTCAAGGTTCAGAACCTTCATGCTGTGCGAGCGCACCCAGGACTCAAGGGAGCCGATTACAACGCTCTTCCCAGAGCCATCTGGCCCGTCCACCATCACAAATACTCCCTTCATTCCAACCCCAAATCATATAAAAGTATTAGAGAATATATAATTTTTGCGGGAAAAACTTAAAAATTGGTTTATTCCTTCCTTCCCCTTTCCTTCAGGTAGTTCTCAATCAGCAGGATGTCCCGCTGGTCCTTCTCCCTTGCCATGAGGCGCTTCCACCTGAGCACATCTGCTAGCCGGACAAATCTTATGGTGTCAATGATGTCAGAGTCCTCAATGAGCTTTGCGACATCGTCAAAATAGGGGCAGCTTTTGTAGATGTTGATATTCCCAATCTGAATAAGCTTGTCTCCCTTTACAGGATGGCTCTTTGCGAGCTCATTCCAGAGATTCTTTGTGACAATTATGTCAATGTCTTTGTTCTCCCTCATCTTTCTGATTGCGAGGGGGCCGCTCCCGAAAATTGAATACTCGCCTTCGGGCAGATTCAGCGCCTTAAACTCGTCAAGGTATTTCATGGAATGAAAGTTGCTTTCCTGCTTTAAATAATTAACTGAAAAATGCTCCTTATCGAAAACTTTATAATTCACCAGCCCAAAGGAAGCAGCATGGCAGGATTTAAGATACTAAATGTCAAGGCCAGGGAAGTTCTTGACTCAAGGGGAAACCCGACTGTCGAGGCAGATGTAACAACAAGCAAAGCAATAGGCAGGGCAATTGTGCCAAGCGGGGCGTCAACAGGAAGCTATGAGGCATTGGAGCTCCGCGACAAGGAAAAGAGATACCTCGGCAAGGGCGTTCTCAAGGCGGTCTCAAATGTCAATGAGAAGATAGGACCCAGGATTCTCGGAATGAGTTGCAGGAAGCAGAAGGCAATAGACCACCTTATGATAAATCTTGATGGAACTGCAAACAAGTCAGGGCTGGGAGCAAATGCAATACTCTCTGTCAGCATGGCGTGCTCGAGGGCAGCTTCCCTTGCTGCAAGGCAGCCGCTGTACAAATATCTCAAGGGAGTTGCAAAGGGAAAAGGGCTTTCAGATGAATTCATCCTTCCAATCCCATTCTCAAATGTGATAAACGGCGGGAGGCATGCTGGCTCAGCGCTGAAGATACAGGAATTCATGATAGTTCCCGTAGGAGCAAAATCATTCAGGGAAGCAACAGAGATGGTTGCAGAAACATACCACAACCTGAAAAAGCAGCTTGAGCAGAAGTTCGGCAAAAGCGCTGTAAATGTCGGGGATGAGGGCGGCTTTGCACCGCCCATGAATACTGCTGAAGAGGCGCTCGCAGCGCTTGAAAAGGTGATAGATGACTCAGGCTACACAGGGAAGGTGAAGATTGCAATAGACTCTGCTGCCTCTGAATTCTTCTCCGAGGGGAAATACAATCTTGAAAAGCCCTACTCAGCAGATGAGTTGATTGACTACTACATGCAGCTTGCTGACTCATACCCAATTGTCTCATTTGAGGACCCGTTTGACCAGAATGACTTCCTTTCATTCAGGAAATTAACTGCAAGAATCTCTGCAAAATATGGAGACAAAATCCAGATTGTGGGAGACGACTTGCTTGCCACAAATGTAAAGAGGATAAAGACGGCAATAAGGAGGAAGGCATGCACTGCCCTGCTGCTGAAAGTCAACCAGATAGGCACGCTTACAGAGGCGATAAACGCGGCAAAGCTAGCAATGAAAAACAACTGGCGGGTTATGGTCAGCCACAGGAGCGGAGAGAGCGAGGATACTTTCATCGCAGACCTCAGCGTGGCTCTCGCATGCGGGCAGATAAAGCTCGGCGCTCCATGCAGGACAGAGCGCACTGCAAAGTTCAACCAGCTGATGAGAATAGAGGAGGAACTCTCTGCAGAGGGCAAAGCAGTTTACGCCGGCTCAAGATTCACCTTCCGATGATGAGAAAGAATTAAAAAGGAAGCACTATTAGGAAATTCAGGGGATGGAAAAATGAGATATCATTGCAAGAGCGCAATAATAGGGAAGAAGAACAACAAGGGTGTCTTCCTGAATGAGGACAAATACCTTGAGACAGCCCCTGTCTTCGTGAACCTCTGCACCAAGAACGACCCCCACCTTACAGCAGAGATACCTTTCAAGTTCCTTGAGTTTGAGGTGCACAAGGTTGTGATAAGGGGGCTTGACGTCTATTACCTCATACCCGGCACAGACCTTGTGATAAACAACCTCGACTACCTTGACATAGATTTTGACGGCCCCCACCTTTACGTCTCAGGGAAGCAGAAGAAGACAAACCCGAAGAAGAGGGAGCCGCTCCCAAGCTACCTTCTTAAGCTTCTCAGGAAAGCCGACGAAACAGTAGGAGTGGGAAAGTTCAAGAAGACATTCGCAAAGAAGCCCCAGAAAAAGTGAAGATTAATTCTAACCATTCCAAAATTTATTTATTTTTTCTATCTTCTTTTCCAGTACTTTTTCAACATCAATATTCATGCTTTTTGCAAGAAGTAGTGTAGTAATTATAACATCTGCAAATTCTTCCTGAATGTTCGCTTCGTTATAATTTTCTAATTTTTCTTTTCTCTGTAAAGAGTTATGAGCTAAAACTTCGCTACAAAGCTCACCTAATTCTTCACTTATTTTTACAGTTTGTGCAAGAATTATGCAGAAAAGCGGCAAAACTCCAATCTTCAGATTGGAGATAAGCCGCTTTTAGCATCCTAAAAATCCGCGATTAAGAGAGCGTCCGGTCAAACTCCGGACTTTAGTCCGGAGTAGGACGCTCTCAGCGGATTTTTATGATTTTATCTTCATCAATATTAGGGTAATATTTTCTGAGTCGTTTACTTTCAATTTCTATAAATTTTAATAAATCTTTCATGTTCATATTCATCAATATTTACTGAATCTTAATAAACTTTATGTTTGAGCCCCCGATTGCGTACAACGTATCGCATTAACCGAAGTCGCCGAAGTATAGCATAGGCGATTTGGACAGAGCGAATTGTAAGTAAGCGTAGTCGATTAATGCGTTTTATATTCTCCGAAGGACAAAAATTTAGTGCAACGTTCCGAAGGAAAATTTTTGAGTTGTCGGCAGTAAATTAAAGAAGTGGGAGGTCGGCGAGGTTGTTGTAACCACTCTTAAGAAACAAAAGTTTTATAAAGATGGGGTTCATTCTTTATTGTATGGCTGGTGAATTTTACTTAGGAACAGATAAGAAAGAATTGAAGAAAGTTCTAGATGCATATACAGACAAAAATATTGAAACTGATAGAACAAGAAGAATTCTTGGAAAATATTCATCAAAATACAGCATTGACGGTAAAGTTGCAACTGTTCAAGGAAAGCGAATTCATATTAATAATTTACCAACAATTGACGCTATGTTAGAAGCAAATGACAGATACAAACAACCTAAAGAAGTTGTAGGCGCGGCTCTGTTTAAAATAGAAAGGGATCAATGCATATTTTTAACAGATTCTACAGACCCAAATTTGCAAAGAGTTTATGAAGCTCACCAAAGAGAAGCTGATGAATTAGCAGACAGATTGTGGAAAATGAATACTGAAGAATTTGATTATCAATGGACTCATGTTCATGCACAAGTTTTATCAACTTCTTTTGCAACTGTTTTTGGTCAGACTTATGGTGATTGGAGAAAATCGCTTGCCGAGCCGACCCCATAATAATATTTCTGCCGACAATTAGATATAACATATCGGGATAAAAGAAGTTTTTCTGAAGCGTAGCGAGGAAAAATTTGCAAAAAGTCCGAGCGGAGTAATTTTCCATTTAATCGCTGTTATACGAGGGTGAGGCTCGAAGAGCCGAAAGCGTAGCGTCCCCAAGGAAAACGAAGTTTTCCGCAGCGTATGACGCAGGAGACGAATCTATAATTTTTTCTCCATCAATACAGAAGTCCCTTTATCTTTTGTGATCTTATAACCTAATCTTTCATATAATCTTTTGGCAGGATTATCTTTGAAGACCTGAAGTAAAATTTTTTTATATCCTTTCTGTTTAGCCTCACTTTGTATTATATCTAATAGTCTAGAACCTATTCCTTTCCCTCTAAGTTTATTTGAAATGTGCATCTCTTTAATGTAATAGTCTCCATTTTCTATAGATGTCTGATAAAATCCAATCCTTTTTTTATGATATTCTAAAATTTTAACTTGGGATAGATTAAAATTATTTCTGAATTTTCCAGACTTCCAACCCCAATGCTTTTCAATGAGTGGTTTCATATTTATTTTGAAAAGTTTATAAGAGTAATCATAA
>Ga0210049_1004906_pt1 | contig 11567 bp, 7 predicted proteins | sample CryGeyCG2014_300_2_FD_183964 | JGI IMG/M metagenome (GOLD analysis project Ga0210049, IMG submission 183964) | Groundwater microbial communities from aquifer - Crystal Geyser CG06_land_8/20/14_3.00 (SPAdes) (version 2) | ecosystem: Environmental > Aquatic > Deep subsurface > Groundwater | place...
GTAGTTGTTCCAGTACTAGTAGCACCATCCCCAAAATCCCAGATATAACTGGTAATGGTGCCATCTTTATCAGTGGAAGAAGAAGCATCAAAAATAATTTCTTGATTAACTATTGGAGCTAAGGGAGTGAAGGTAAAGAGAACGACAGGCGGTTCATTCTCTTCTGGGGGCGTTTTTTCTTCTACTACACTAACCGTTGTGGTAGCTGGAGAACTGGTTGCGCCCAGATTATCTACAACCCAAAGAGTGATTATAAAATCAGTTGAAGTTGCAAAGGAATGAGTGGTAGTAGCTTGAGTAGTGGTAGCTGAGTTACTGTCCCCAAAATCCCAAAAGAAAGAAACGATTTGACCATCTGGGTCAGTAGAGGAGGAAGCATCGAAGGTAATCGCATCGCCCACAAAAGGATTTTCAGGGTGATAAGTGAAGAAAGCAATCGGTAATTGATTATTTCTCTCTTTAGGAGTTGGGGGTTGGATTTCAAAATCTTGGGAATTATCATCTATGTCTTGGTAACTCTGATTTTCTTCATCCCATTTTCTGCCTACACTTTGATCAGGTAAGGGATCTTCAGTAGGAGCTGTTTCAAAATCTTGAGCTTCGCCCCAACCCACTTTGTCAACTACTTCTCGATTCGAATTTTTAAGTAAAATTACATTGTTTTCAGTTAAAGCTAAATCTTCTACAAAAACATTAGCATTTTCGCTAAATCGAGCAATAAGAAAATGGCTCTTGGTAGGAATAACTTTTCCTTCAAAATTAGTTGAAGAAACAAGAGAATTCCAGGAAGTTCCGGTTTCAGTTTTCCTTTGAATATACCAACCAGTTAAACTAACATCTTGATTATTTGGATTATAAAGCTCAATAAATCTTTCTTCTATTGGAGAAATTTGGATTTCGGAAATTAAAACTTTTGGGTAGGAGATGGGCGGCGGCGAATAGCTACCGGAAGAACTGCCACCAGAAGAACTGCCACCAGAAGAACTGCCACTGTGATATTCAACATATCCTGAACTATTTTCTTTTTTTGGCGTACCGCCAGGATTGCTACTAGTCTGCCAGGTTAAATTACTTTTTCTTTCCATTGTTCTTTTTGAACTATTATCTCCAGCTGGCCAATCAGGATTGGCTATTGCCTCATCCTGAAGCTGACAACTTTCATCAAATAAATAAAGAGCTTCGTCTGAATTTTTTAAAGCTCCAGTGTAAATCAAATCAGCGGCAATTCCTGGCACCGAATCATCATTAGTTCTTTCCAAAAGCCAAAACCAATTTTTAAGGAGCTTAGCTCCTTTCGGGAAAATTATTTTAATTTTTTTGTTTTTATTCAAGAGTTGCCAGCCAGCTAAATTAAGTTCCATCCCAGAAATATTTTTTAACTCAATCCATTCATCATTGTAGCTTGCCGAAGTTCCCATCCAGGCCACCTCATTAATAATCACTTTATTTCTGGCTGGCAAAGCTCCCGGAGTTATTTCGCAGATTGTAATAGCGGTTTCTTCTTCTAACTCTTCTTCCTCTTTTTTCTCCTCAATTTCTTCGATTTCTTGTTCTTCCGCTTCCCTAAGATCTGCCACTTTCTTTTGTAAATTTTCGACTCTTTCTCTGATATTCTTCAATCTTTCCTGAATTTCCTCCACAGTTAATTTTGGCTCTAGCTCTGGCTCAGCAACCTCCTGTCCTACCTCCTGTCCTACCTCAACGGGCGTCTCTTCAATCTCCTCTATCTCTTCTTCAATTTCAGCTTCTTCTTCTATCTTCGGACCTTCCACTACCGTCGCTGGCCCAGCCAACTTAATTTTCGACAAAAATGATTTTATTTCATTCCAAATCTCAACCAATTTTGGCGATTTCCCAGTAACTTTAGTTATAATAATTTCTACCTCTTTTATTGTGGTTTCAATTGGTTTTAAAACATACTTTTCCCACATGGTAAGCGGTTTAATCCCCAAATCCGGCACTGTCGGCGGGAAAGTTATATTAACGGAAGGGTGAGACACCTCACCTGTCTCATTTATCCATAGATAATTATCAAATGCATCTTTCTCCACAATACCCTTAATTTCTACGATAAAGGGAGAAAGATCCTTCTTCAAGTCGGGTACTGTTAGCGAAGTTATCCATCCATATTTTTCGGCAGCGGGAGCTTCTATAGGATTTGGCATATAAAATCTTATTTCAACTTCCGCTCTCTTGTTGTTTCTATCAGGTTTATAAATCATCACATATTGTAAAGTGATTTCTTTTTCCCCTCCTTTATAAGAATAATATTTAAATTTTATTGCCCCGGGGGTAACTCTTAATTCGTTCCCAACTAGAAAATCCATCCCATACTCAATAGCTCTTTTAACTGTTTCTCTTTCAAATTTATCTAAAACAACCGAAACGCCGTAAGGGTCCAAAAATATTCTACTCATTTCTACGGCTCCTTTTATTATCTTCCATGTAATTTCTATTGGAGCGTCTACTAAAAGATGGCTTAAGGCTTGCATTTTTACGACTTTTAGTAAGGTTACAGCTACAGCGATTTTTTCTTCGGGAGCATCACCCGAACTCCACAATAAAACTACTTCCGTTGTAAATACTTGTCTTAATGTATCCATTAACTTATTCGCATCTTTTTCTGGCAACTCTAGATACTTACTTAATTCTTCTAATGTAATATTTTCAAAATCATCTGCTAAACAAATCTTTGGCAAAACCAAAAATCCCGCTAAAGAAATTAGCAGAAAAATATTTAAAAATCGCTTATCCATTAAGCAATTTCTCATATAAAATTAAATAAATCAGTATTAAATTTTTATTTTAAAGGCGATGAGAATTTCATTCTCATCTTCACCTTCGTCCCGTTACACGGGACTCGGTTTTTAAAGAACTTTGCCTCTCTCTAGCCGAGGCCCGCTTTAATAAAGAGCTATTGAATTGAAACTGTTTCTAAAAACTTGTTGAATTCTGCTTCACAACGCTCTTTCTCATCAATAGGATTAGAGAGTAGTATTTTATAAACTTTGTCTTTAGAGGGGAAATCGACTGAAATATACGCCATTCCAAGATTTTCAACGCGATATTCATGTCTTAGGGCAGGATGATTACTTACTTCTATTGTGGATGATTCATCTATTTTGATTACCGGAGATAATTTTGAAAGATTTGTATCAACAAATTTCTCCAAAGTATCAAGATTGGTTTTAACATAACTTGCGTAAACATACGTTTTACATCCCCGTTCAAGAACATCACTTCGTTTCTCTCTGAATTCAGTATCTGGGCTGTAAAACCTCGTTGGGTTTCCATTCTCTAAGATCCAATCTTTGGGTATTTCATAAATTAATCCCATTTTTTTATTTTCTACTATTTTTCCTTCAGGAGTTTCTTTTATTATATAATCTTCCTCTGGACTAACTTTTGCGGCTTCCCACTTCTCTATTGGCGTTTCTTTGTTGTGCCACCAAAAAAAGCCTCCGACGATGAGGAGCAAAACAATAGTGAGAGAAAGAATAATTTTTTTATTTATCTTTATAGCCATATTTCCCTATTTTACAAACTCCAAAAATAAAAAACAACCCTCACCCTGTGGAAAACTCCTCTCTTTCCATTTTTACCATCTTTTATTAAAATCAATGTAACGAGGAAAGGGCTCGTTACATTAAAGAATTAAATAATAAAAATGGCCCAAAGAAAAATACAATTTGTAAACGGGGAAATATATCATATTGTAGTTAGAGCCATTGAGGGCATTACTCTTTTTCGTAATGAAAAAGATTATTTGCGAATGATTCACGATTTGTTTGAATTTAACGATGAAAAATCTGCTCTTTCCACTTTTCGTGTCACCATTCATCGCAATAGGGTCAATGTAACGAGGAAAGACTTCGTTACATTATTAGAAGAGAGAAAAAAGGAGAAACGAAAAGTACTAGTGGAAATTTTGGCTTTTTGTTTAATGCCAAACCATATTCATTTATTATTAAGACAGGTTCAAGAAGGAGGAATTAGTAAGCTCATGCAAAAATTAGGAAGCTACGGGCTTTATTATAATAAAAAGTACGAAAGAAAAGGCCATCTTTTTGGAGGAAAATTTCAAGCGATTCATATTAAAAATGAAGAACAGTTGAAAACTGTTTTTGTTTATATTCATACAAATCCGGTGGCAATAATTTTCCCTCAATGGAAAGAAAAAGGGATAAAAAATGCCAAAGAGGCAAGAGAATATATTGAAAATTACCGTTGGTCAAGCTATCCAGATTATTTAGAAAATAAAAACTTTCCTTCTTTAACCAACAGAGAATTTTTATTAAAAATAATGGGGGGAGTAGAAGGATGCCGTAATTTTGTTAATGCTTGGCTTGGATTTAAACAAGAATTAAAAGATCTTAATTATGTGGCCCTCGAATAATCAATGTAACGAGGAAAGAGCTCGTTACATCTTTCTTCTATTCTTCCGTTACTTCAATATGATAAATGGCGAGGGTATCTGTTACCAGCCAATTCCTAAATTCGCCACTGATTAATTTATCAATTGATTTTTCCAAATTCTCTTTGGTATCAGATAATAAAATCAAGGCATTGCTTTCTTTGTTAAGATATAAAATTGAAGTATCCTTTTTATCTATTTTGCCAATCCCTTCTATTGCCACTTTCCCATCAATCGTTGTCTTTCCTTCTTTAAGAAAATCTTTAACTTTTGGAGCATCATCAAAAAGGCCAAGAAAAATCAAATCTCCAGAAATGGTTTTTTCATATTGAGAAAGTTTCGAGCTCTTTTCTAAATCAGCGAGAAAGTTTTTTAATTTTAAACCGGTGTCGATATAGGAAGCGTCAGCATAGGTTAGCTGGACTTTGTCTCCAAAGAAATAAGGGAAGTCGGAAAGATAAAAAGTTCTTTCCGATTTCGTTAGCCAATCAGCTAAATTAGAAATAAACTGATTATTATTTGTGCTCAGATTGTAGGGTTCAATCATAAAGGTTAAATCAGAAATGGCTAAAACTTTTGAATCAGGACTAAATAAAACTGGTGAAAAATTCTTTTTAGCTTCGGCTACAGAGGAAAAGGTGTTCTCATCGGTACGAACAATCCCCCATTCGAAAGGACTTATTGAGCCGGCAGAATAAAGAGTTATTTTTTCTAAATTTTTGGTTAGCTCGGAGTCGGACTTAAAATTGGTGAGATAGATATATCTAAAATTGCCATCATTTTCTTTTAAATTGTATAAATAATCCGACTCAAAAATCAGGCCAAATTCAGTGGCAACACTGTTTATCTCGCCGGGTCTGGTTGGATCTCCAATCAAAAGCAACTTCCCTCCTTTTTTGGCAAAATCTTTTATTAATTTAAGTTCTTTTTCGGAAAAGTCATCTTGAGGCAAAATTATAATTAAAGCGTCAGCATATCTAAGTTTTCCTTCCAAATCATCTTCACTTTCCAAATAATCAAAAGAGTAACCTCGAGAAGTAATTCTAAGAATTGGCAAAGAAAACTCCTCAAGCGTAAAGTCATTGCTATGAGCTAAATCAAGCAAAACATTACCCTCTTTCTTTTCATAGACATCGGAAAAAATCTTAATTTCAGTTGGAGGAAAAGTAATCTCTTTAAAAGCAGGTCTTTCGGGAAAAGGCAAGTGGCGGAAGGGCTGGAGTCTCCCAGGATAATAATATAAATATTGACCTAAGAAAAAAAGAAAAATAATTAATAGAAAGATTTCTAATATGGTAACGGGTTTTTTCATATTTATCGAGACTCGATTAAATAGTAATAGGTAGGTAAAAGTTCTTTTTTTGATTCAGTAGTTGGCTGAGTAACTCCCCATTTTTCAGTTTGAACTTTTTCTGCCATTTTTCCAGCAATATCTACTACTTGATAATGGGCTATGCCTGCGTAATCGGCTGCTTTTTCAATAGCATCAAAATTTGACCCAATTTCATCGATTAAACCAGCTCCCAGCCCTTCTATTCCGGTATAAACTTCAGCTTTAGTCAGCTCATCGGCACTAATCTTTAATTTTTCTCCCCGATGAAACAAAACTACTCCCAGGAAACTTTGCCTGAGCATTTCTAATTGACCGACTGCCTTTTGTCTGGTCATTCCGGTATCTTTAAAAGGTCCGGTTGGTAAGATATCTTCTGATGGCATTTCTGGATAAGGTAAACTAGTCCAGGCGCCAATACTGCCAATTTCTGAATCTGGTTTAGCATAAATAAAGTTTGAAGCCAGAGCAATATAATAACCGCCGCTGGCCCCCCTTTGGTTTATTGAAGCAACAATTGGCTTTTCCTCTCTTAGCCTAAGCAAAGCTAAATAAATTCCCTCAACCACTGATGCCTCCCCTCCCGGGCTATCTATTTCCAAAACCACTGCCTTGATAGTTTTTTTCTCTTTGGCATAGCGAAGCTGCTCTAAAATTTCATCAGTTTGCTCTTGGAATAAGATTGGACCAGAAATTCTAATTACTCCTACTTCGGGTTTTGCTATAAATTCTCGAAAGCTAAAAACCGAAATTAATCCTCCAATAATTAAGGCTAAAATAATCCACCCCCAGACCAAAAAAATTGGTGTGGGGGTAAACCAAACTTCCATTTTGTTCTTCACCAAGTTGAGTTTTTCTCTAAGATTGTAAGGCATTTTAAAGCCCGCTAAATTCTTTAATTTTGGAAATGGGAATGGCAATGACTTTTCCTTCTAAATCAACATTATTTAGTCCCAAAACCTTGCCTTCGATGTCAAATAAGGAGCTTCCTTTGAGAATGTTTTTTTCGAAAATATTGGTTTTAATAAAATCTTTGTCAAAACTTTTAACAATTCCCTCATTGACAATTTTTGAGGGTACAGCTTTATCAAAAATCGTCCCAACCAAAAAAACTTTCTCGCCTAACTTCAATTTTTCTAAATCGGCAAAACTAACTGTTGGCAAATTACTTTTTTCAATTTTGACTAATGCTAAATTTTCTTTTAAATCTCTTTTTAAAATTTGAAAATTAACCTTTTCGCCATCAACAAAAAAACTAAAAGTAGAACCTTGGGGAACTATTTCAGCTAAGGTTACTACTAAGCCGTCGGAGGTGACAATTAATCCTGAACCTTCTAAGATTTTGCTATCTTTTTTCTCGGTTCTCACTCCAACCACTGTTTTTTCCACTTTTTCAATGGCCTTTTTCAAGGCAACATTTTCTTGAATAGTTATTTCTTTTCTCTCGGTAACGTAAACCGGGCTTTGCTCTAATCTATATTGAGAAAAAAGTGGCCTTTCAACAAAATAGGGCCAGAGAATTTGGTCGGCAAAAATTCCGCCGCCAATACCCAAAATAAAAATAGCAATGATTTTAAAAAGAGTTTTCATTAAACGGGAACTTTTTCTCTTGTATGGGTAGTTTTAATTAAATCTTTGGCGGTTCTAAAAATTATTCTGCCAGCCTCAAGATCGACAATAACCCTTTCTCCCTCTTTTACTTCTCCAGCAACAATTTTCAAGGAGAGGGGGTCTAGTACCTGCTTTTGAATTACTCTTTTTAGAGGCCTGGCTCCTAAATTTGGGTCAAAGCCCCGCTCAGCCAAAAATTCTTTGGCCGATTCATTAACTTTGATTTCAATTGATTTCCCTTGAAGACGGTTAGCCACTTTTTGAAGTTCCAATTCAACAATTTTCTTAATTTCTGGCCTACCCAAATAATTGAAGATGATGATTTCATCAATTCGGTTTAAAAATTCGGGTCGGAAGTTTTCTTTCAAAGCAGCCATCACCTTTTCTCTTAATGATTCTCTGGCGCTTTTTTCTTCATCACCTCCAACAAAACCTAAAGCCGATTCTTTGGCAATAATATCTGAACCAACATTTGAAGTCATAATCAAAATGGCATTTTTGAAGGAGGCGGTCCTGCCCTTGGCATCGGTTAATCTACCATCCTCCAAAATCTGAAGTAAAATATTGAAAACTTCAGGATGAGCTTTTTCAACTTCGTCAAGTAAAACAACACTATAAGGCCGCCTTCTAATTTTCTCAGTTAATTGACCACCTTCTTCATAGCCAACGTAACCTGGCGGAGAGCCTATCATTTTAGAAACGGTGTGTCTTTCCATATATTCTGACATATCCAGTCTGACCAAAGCATTTTCATCGTTAAAGAGAAACTCAGCTAAAGCCCGAGCGGTTTCGGTTTTGCCCACACCGGTCGGTCCCAAAAACATAAAGGAACCCACGGGTCGATTCTCTTCTGAAATTCCCGCCCTCGCCCTTCTGATGGCATTAGAAATTGCTTCAATTGCTTCTCTCTGACCAATCACTCTTTTTGAAACAATCTCTTCCATTTTTCCTAATTTTTTCGCCTCTGCCTCCAAAAGTCGGGTAACCGGAATTCCTGTCCATCTGGAAACCACTTTCGCCACCTCCTCCTGGCCAATCTCCCCTTTTAAAATTGGACGACTCTCTTGAAATCGGGCTAATTTTCTTTCTTCTTTTTTTAACCCTTTTAAAAGATTAGGGATTTTCCCATATTTTATTTCGGCCACCTTTTGAAGGTTAGCTGAGGCTGTTTCCCTTTCTACTTCGAAGCGCAATGCCTCTATTTCTTTTTTCAAATTTTTAATTTTAACAATAGTTTCTCTTTCTGATTGCCATTGAGCTTCAATTGCTTTTGCTTTTTCAGCTAAATCAGCTACTTGCCTGGAGAGAACCCTTTGTTTTTTTGAATCCTTTTTGGTAGCTTCGCTTTCGATTTCTAATTTTTGAATTTCTTTTTTTAATTTCTCCAAGTCCTCCGGTTCAGATTCAATTTCCAATCTCAAAGATGACATTGCTTCATCCATTAGGTCCACGGCTTTATCTGGTAAGAATCTATCAGTGATATATCTGGCAGCTAATTGGGCGCAGGCTATGAGCGCAGAATCTTCTATCTTCACGCCGTGATGCAATTCATATTTTTCTTTAATACCCCGGAGAATTAAAATGGTGTCTTCAATTGAGGGTTCTGAAACATAAATTGGCTGAAATCTTCTTTCTAAAGCCGGGTCTCTCTCAATATATTTTTGATAATCTTTTAAAGTGGTAGCGCCAATAGCCCTTAACTCGCCTCGGGCTAAGGCTGGTTTTAATAAATTGGAGGCATCGATTGCTCCTTCGGCTGCCCCGGCTCCAACCAGGGTATGCAACTCATCAATAGATAAAAGATATTTGCCGCCAGCTCGATTGATTTCTTTCAAAAGGGCTTTTACCCTGTCCTCGAACTCTCCTCGATATTTAGTTCCAGCCACCAGGGCTCCCAAATCTAAGCCAACAATTTCTTTTTCTTTTAAACTTTCTGGAACCTGACCAGAAACAATTTTTTGGGCTAAACCCTCAACAATCGCCGTTTTCCCGACTCCGGCTTCTCCAATTAAAACCGGATTATTTTTTGTCCTTCGACTAAGCACCTGCATCAATCTTTTGATTTCATTTTCTCTGCCAATAACCGGGTCTAATTTCCCCTGCCTGGCTAAGGAAGTTAAATTTCTGGCATATTTTTCCAACACCTGATATTTTGTTTCTGGCTCGGGGTCAGTGATTCTTTGACCTCCTCTAATTTGAGATAGGGTTTTCAAAACTGTTTCATAATCTAATTTGCCAAATTCCAAAGTTGTCGGTCCTCCACCCGGCTGTAAAAAGGTGGCTTTGTCTAAAATCTCCCTGGCTTTGGTTTCGGCAGCCAAAAGAGCCAAAAATAAATGCTCAACCGAAATATATTCATCACCCATTTTCATTGCTTCTTGTCTGGCCCGGTCAAGAACCTTTGCCATGTCTTGAGTTAGATAAAACTGGCCAAAAGTTTGGGGAGTAGCAATGACTGGAATTCTTTCTAAAGCTGACTTTGTCTTTCTTTTTAGATTTTCAAAATCGACTCCAATTCTTTTAAGCAAATTCAAAACCAGGCTTTCTTCCTGAGTTAAAAGCGAATACAAAAGATGCAAAGCATCAATCTGTTGCTGACCTCTTTCTCTGGCTAAATCTTGAGCAGATATTATTGCGTCCTGAGCTTTGTGAGTAAAGTTACCTCCATTTGGCATACAACTTAATTTTAGAAAAAATATCAAAAAAAATCAAGCCCAGTAGAATAATTTCGGATTGCTTCGCAAGTTAGATTTTTCTTTAGAAAAATCTTTCCGAAATTCTCTACTGGGCGCAGCCCCGTACTGAAATGAAATTTCTAGTACTGGGGCAAGCCCTACTCACTCCTTTCACCCAAAGGGACTTCAAAAATTTTTTCTTTCCCTTCCCTTAAAATCTTCAAAGTGACTTTATCTCCGGGATTATATTTCATAATAATTTTAGCTAAAGTATTTTCGGTTGTAATTTTTTGATTGTCAAATTCTAAAATAATATCTCCTTCTTTCAATCCAGCTTCCTCAGCCGCAGAACCCGGAAAAATAGCTGCTTGGCCCCCCTCTCCCTTAATTACCCAGGCACCGTAATCAACTGGTAAATTATTTTCTTTTTGAATTTCCTCATTTATTAAAACATATCTCACTCCCAAAAATGGATAGAAAATTTTTCCTGAAGTTTTAACCTGCTCAATATCTTTTTTAGCTTTGTTAATTGGAATGGCAAAACCAATACTCTGAGCTTCCAAAACCATAGCCGTATTTATTCCGATTACTTCTCCTTTGAGATTTAAAAGCGGCCCGCCGGAATTTCCTTGGTTAATAGCAGCATCAGTTTGAATGACATCTTCGAGAGTCTCAACCAGGCCGCCACCAGAAGCAGTGATGGTTCTTCCTAAACCAGAAATTACTCCCACTGAAACCGAATTTCGGAATTCTCCTAAAACATTGCCAATAGCAATTACGGTCTGGCCAATTTGTAATTTATCTGAGTCACCCAGTTTGACTGTCGGAAATGGTTTTAAAATGAGTTTTCCTTGGTTATCAACTATTTTCTCTTTTTCGACTTTGATTACAGCCAAATCCTGGGCCGGGTCTCTGGCCAAAACTTTGGCTGGAAATTTTCTACCATCATTTGTCAAAACTGTATAATCGGCTGCGGTATCCAGAACCACGTGTCTATTGGTTAAAATCAAGCCATCTTCGGAAACAACAAAACCAGTTCCGCCGCCAACCTCTTTTTTCTCGGTTCCTTTTTGGCGATACTGAGGAATTTGAAATTCAAAGGGTTGGCCAAAAAATTGCTCAAATTCTTGGAAGGGATTGTAATAGTATTCCTCAATAATGGGAACATCTTTGGTAATAACAATGCTTACCACGGCTGGTGAATTTTCGTTAACCACTTTAATTATCGCCTCTTCTTGGGAGGTTTGGGGGAGATATTCCTGGATTGTTTCTTTCTCAATTATTTTTTCAACCCCGGGAAGTTCGATGTTTAATTGAGAGAGGTAGTTCCTTACTTCAGAATAAAAATAACTGCCAGTAATTGTTCCACCAATCCCGCCCAAGATAAAGGAGGCTAAAATTATTAGAAAAATCCAAAAAGCCCGGTTTTGGCAAAACTTCGGGAATCTTGGCGCTTTTAGTTTCGGTAACTTAACTTCCGGTAATTTATAGATTGGCATACAAAATATTATACCTCTTTTTTATTTTTCTTCAAACC
>Ga0210049_1004909_pt1 | contig 11566 bp, 3 predicted proteins | sample CryGeyCG2014_300_2_FD_183964 | JGI IMG/M metagenome (GOLD analysis project Ga0210049, IMG submission 183964) | Groundwater microbial communities from aquifer - Crystal Geyser CG06_land_8/20/14_3.00 (SPAdes) (version 2) | ecosystem: Environmental > Aquatic > Deep subsurface > Groundwater | place...
AAATCATGTTGAAATTAACTTAGTGATTTACTAAAACCAAAGTATCTGAAGTTGTTTTGCACAAAAATTTCGACTTAACTCAAAGAGAACGATAGACTATATGAGGTTAAAGTATCGTTATAAATATTATGTTATACCTTAAATCCGCAAGCCTTCTCGAAATCCTTTTACCCTAACACCTTTCGACTCCGCTCAAGGTGACTGTCAGACTGAGCGAAGTCGAAGCCTGACTTTACAACCGTCATAATGCTTGCGGATTTAAGGTTATACTAAAAATGGGCTCAAAACGACTATTTTTAAAAGGCAAAAATTATAAGAAAAAGGTCGTAATTTCAGAACTCATGACCTACTATTAATAATCACACAATTATAGTTACTATATCGCAAAATAAAATCACGTGATTTTTAAGATTGATAATTGCAGGGAATTACCAATCCCTTATTAATCCTTCATTTATATTCTCTATTGATATCTTTTCAGTTTTTAATATTCATCTACAATTATTTCATCTCTACAATTACTTGAGAACTTTGTACAACTTCGTATGGGGTTACTGCAGTTACATTTAATAAATAAAGTCCAGAAATTGCTGTACTGAAATTTTCAGAATACTCCCCTGGTTGCTTTGTTCCATTCACTAAAGTTTGAATCTTACTTCCTGTTTGGTTATAAACATCCATTTTGACTATGCTTTCTTCGCATAAATCATAATAAATAGTTGTTTGTTCGATGGATGGATTTGGCGCAACATGTACTTTAATAAGTTTAAGACCCACATTATCTGTACAAGGTCCCATATAATCGTTAGGATGTGCTAAATGTGCAGCCCATGCATCAATGCTAATGGTGATTGAATGGCAATTGTTTGGATTACCCGGCGGACAATGACAAATTGTTATTTTTTCATTTCCCTGTGCAAATACAGGGTTATTGAAAAAAAACGTTATAACCGCTACAGTTATAACTGCGGAAATTAGATTAAAATTTTTCATGATTTGGTTCCTCCTATTATTAAATTAAACAATTAAATCACAGATGTTTCTTTTTGATAATATCTACGATAACAACAGAAATATGTTGCAAAAAAATACATTTAATTGATTTAATGGACAAAAAGTAGGATGAATCTTTCTAAAAGTATTATCAATAAAAGCTTATATACTTTGGAGCGGGATAAATTCAGAACTCCTGACCCGATCCTGATAATCAAATAATTAAAAGTCATACAGTCGCAAAGTAAAATCGCGTGATTATTTTACGAAACCACAATGTTAGCATGCAAGTTTGCGAACTTTATATATGTGAAATACAGCGTTATACATTCGTAACACCTGCAAGGAAACCAGCAGTTTAATTTGTGAGAGATCGGGCGGTTTAAATTTTGTTGCGGTTCTATTTTGCGAGGAGTCAGGAGTTCTGAATTTAGACATTTTTCATTTCAAGGTTTACACTTTTTCTTTGTGAATAAATCCCGTAGGGATGAACTGTTTATAGATAAAGAATGCACATCATGTATTAAGTTCCGTAGGAACGTCCTGTAAAACAATGTTCTTTTAACAGGTCGCTACTACGTAGCTAAATGTTATTTTTTTAATTTTTGCTATAAACTTAAGCACCTATGGTGCTTTTTATAAAAAAAGTGTAAACCCCGTTAGGATATTTTCTATAAAATTCATTCTGTTGTCAACGAGCGTATCCAACGGGGTAAACTACTTTTTAATGTTTATGAAAAATGCCGTAATTTATCCTGTTTTATGCATATAAGTCAGATATTTATTTTCTGTTTTTTTAACATCTTACAATGCTCAATCATAGTATATGCAGTGAAATCAATGCGACATTGTAATCTTGTAAGTGAGAAAAAAATATTATTTAAAAAATTTCAGATTACCCGGTTCAGTGTGTGGATTCAGGATTACAATACAGTCACCCTGATGTAAACGACAGGGACTTATAAAAGCCATGTTTAAAGAACTTTTCTTAAACAAGTTTAATATCAATAGAAGAATAATACAGTTAAAAATTTCGATATATTTTACATGTTGAACGATAAATGAAATTAATAGACAATAAATTTTGCAGTGCTTATTGTTTCATCTGTTTCCATTTTTGCAAAATAAATACCTTTGTTTAAGTTATTTGTTACAAAACCAATTGTGTGATTTCCAGGTTCCTGATTATTTAATTTAATTGATTTTACAATGCTTCCATTAATATTGTAGATGTTAATTATTACATTAGTTTTTTTGTTTACATTAAATGAAATATTTGCAAAATCTTTAGCCGGATTTGGGAAAACTATAATTTTTGAGTCATTTACTTTGTTATTCGAGATTTCAGGAACATTTACCGGACCTTTAAAATCTTCGCAACGGAAAATTCCACGTCCCGCTGTAGCGGCATAAATAACTCCATGATTAGTAATATCAGAATTGAAACCTCCATTAAATACCGGGGCAGCAAACCAACCATTAGGATGTATTTGCTGGCGTAACTGAACAACCGGAACATGTGCTAATCCTGTATTTTGTTCTAACCACACAGGACTCGATGCTGTAATATTGTCGGTAGAATAAATACCGTTTTCGGTTCCTAAAATTACCTGAAGAGAATTATTCCATAAAATAATTGAACTATAAATTGGTATAGAGTCTAAATATCCTTGTTTTAGCATAAAATTATCGGCTGTAAGCATTGATGTTGTTGTAGCAGCATTAAATGAATAATAGATATAATCCGATTTACCATAACCACCTAAAGTAACAATAATATTATTGGCATTTTCCGGGTCAACTGCAATACTTGTGATTTTATGTCCAAATTTTCCAATTTCCTGAGTTGTTATAACATTCTGACTTGAATTATAATCACCTGTTAAACTATCACGACCATTGGTTAAATTGGCACAACGATAAATTCTGCTTGTATCGTTCAAATAATCATAGTCGGAAAAATAAAGGACATCGCCATTTGTAGAAAATTCGATGTTTTGTGCTTTTTTTACTGTAGTTAAACTTGATATTCTATACCACAACATTGGCGATTTAGACATATCTAATCCTTGTCGGGTAATCCAAACAGAATTTTTAAAGCCCATTGCTAAAATAGATTGGTAAGTGTCTTTTACATAAACAGTATCGCCTTTTTGAAGCGTATCTTTACCGTTCATGTCGGAAACTGTTAAAATATGAGGTAAAATTCTTTTGCACGAGCTTTCGGGATAAATAGTATCGCCTAAAACTACAGGTCTGGCAATTTTTGATAAAATATATTGTGTACTGTTTGTATCGTAAAAGCTTTCCCAAAGTCTTATTGGGGTTTGATAAGGCTGGGTTGTGTCGGAAATGGTTTGATGACTGGTTAAGTACGGACTAAAAAGTTCAGCAGGGTCAGTTTCAATGTTCTTTCCCTCATCTTCAGAACGACCAAGAGCTCCATAAGAATTTGTGACAAAAATTAATTTAGGATTAAGCATCGAATATTCACAATTAAATCCATTATTACTGCCTGTATATAATGAAATTGCATCTTTCTCGGTTGTGCCATTTAAAGAAAGCATTAATGTTCCGTTGTTGTATGTTCCACCAATAATTTTGCCGGTATTAGAAAAAGCAAGCGAATTATATATGGTTGTATTATAGTTTTTATTTAATTGCTGCCAGGCATATCCACCATATAATGAGCGAAATACGCCACCATCGGTACCAGCATAAATAACAGGATTTTCGGTTGAATAATTATCAGCAAATACAATTGTATGTATTCCCGAATGAACATATATCGGACTAGTAAAATCCCATTCATTTGAAGATACTTGCTGCCATGGATTCAATGGCGACCACTCAAATAAATTAACTCCGCCAATTAGAATGTGCTCATAATCATCGGGATATACAGCAATAGAATTATTATAAACACCTGATTTAGCTGTTCCAAAGGGAACAAATTGCGAACTCATGTTGATTAATAAAGCTGTCCATGTATTTCCTTTATCTTTTGATTGATATACGTTATTTAAAGCGCCAGTCGTATCAGCAGCTAAGCAATATATATAGTTTGAGTTTGATGGTGCAATAGCAAACTCAATTCTCTTTACGTCAATTGAAATAGTGTCAAGAGGTAAAACCTGGTTTGTACCTGATTTATTTATAAAAACATCGTTACCGGTATTGCAAACATAAGCTTTATTGTTTAATGAAGCCACAACAACCAGACCATCTTTGCTAATCTGAACATCGGTACAAGTAAAATCGGCATTAGTATCAGAAACAGTGTTATTCCATGTATTACCGCCATCAATTGAAAGCATTAATCCTTTATAAGTTGCGGCATAAATTTTATTGTTGTTAGTTGGATGTGCAGCTAATTTATTAACGTAGTTAAAAATTTGTTTAGAATTATCTGAGTCGTTCCATGTTGAAGTTAAATGTGTCCAGGTTTGCCCGTGGTTAATTGATTTCCAGATACCCTGTCCCTGAAATCCTTGTCTGTTATAAGTTCCAAAATATTCGCCTGTTCCAACATAAATATCGCCATTAGCAGATTGGCAAATACTTGACACAAACAAATTATCGAAAAGGTCGCCACCATCTACCTTAACCCACGAAAGACCACCAGTTGTTGATTTCCAAATTCCACCACCAACCGAACCAGCAAAAATAAGATTAGAGTTATCTTTATCAATTAATAATGCACGCGTTCTGCCTCCAATGTTACTCGGTCCCATTTCGAGCCAATTCATTTGAGTATTGGTACTTTTCAGGGCTTTTGTTCCCGATTTGTTTTTTTTACCGTTATTATTGCTCGTTGTTTTTGAATTATTTACAACGCTTTTTGTTTGTAATTCTGCTTTGCTAGCTTTTGAGTTTAAAAAAATAACATTAAAACCAGCAAAAATCAATATTGCAATTGATAATAATAAAGTTTTTGTTTTCATGCGATTATATATTCAAAATAATTATGTAAATTTTTTATAAAAATAGTTTGGCAAGATACATAAAAAATAAAAAACAAAAAAAAATTTTTTTATTAATGTTGTTTATGCGTATATTCAAATAAATACAATAGTTATTAACTCAGGTATCGGGTTTCAAGTTTCGGGTTTGGCTTTATAATAACACAAATAATGGCAATATTTAATAAAACAGAAGATATTGATTATATGTTTTAGCCCGTAATATTTGTAAAAATATTTACACGATAAACCCGAAAATCAATTATATTACAAAAAAACAAATGAAGTTTTGCATATTCTTTGTGATAAATAACCTAAACCAAACCCGAAGCTAAAAACCAGAACTTCAGAACTTATAAACGATACTTAAAAATGAGCATATTAGAAACATGCATTAGTAAAATAAAATATTCCTAATTCCAACTTTCCAAAAGTTTTAAAACTTTTGGAAAGTTGAAAAACCTAATTATTTAATCAATTACTTTTTTATTGTTTTATCAATCTACTAACAAAAACCTCTTTTTCGTTACAAACCTTAACAATGTAAATTCCAGAAGACAAATTACCGATATAAATTGTCAGGTTACTTTGTTTTATGTTTTGCTTTAACAGTTGTCTGCCATTTATATCGCTTATTGTTAAAGTCGTGATATATGATAATTTAAAATTAGTCGGAAAATCTATAAAAATATTATCCCTTGAAGGATTTGGATAAATTCTGATAGAATTAAAAGTAGTATATTTGTTAATATCAACCTGCTCGTCAATATATATATATAATAATGTTTGTGCTGTACATCCAGCATCATTAGTAACTGTTAATGAAACTGTATATCCGCCCATTGCTGTATAAATATGATACGGTGATTGGAGATTTGCTGAATATCCATCGCCAAAATCCCAGTGCCATGATATTACTCCTGTTGTATTGAGAGCTGTGAAATAAAGAGTGGAATCAACATAAGCATTTCCATTAATAATAATTTGTGGATTTAAGGAATTTATTAGCAAGGTAGTAGCATAACTATCAGACCCATATTGATTTGTAACGGATAATGTTACTATATAAACTCCTGCTGATAAATATTGATGATAAGGATTTTGATATGAAGATGTTGTTCCATCACCAAAATCCCACAACCACGATGTTGGGGTATTATTTGTTTGGTCAATAAATTGAACTACCCCCTGGCATACATCCAGTATGTTATTTGTGAACAAGGCAATAGGGGGTAGAGTATTAGGCTGGAGAATTACAGTATAATCTTCAAATTGACCGTATTCAACATTAGTGCAAGTTTCTGGTGAAGGCATAGAATAATAATCAGAGCCAATGCGCATTCTTAATGGGGTATTAACAACGGCTGTGCCTGAAATGGTAACATTTGCACTATGATAAACGTTATTATATGAATCTAATATCATCTCAGAAGTTTGAAATGAACCATTATTATTATAATCAATCCATGCTCGTACATTTTCATTATAAGAATACCCGGTTTGAACACTCAAAGTATATGTATTCCCAACTGTTACAGTTGTCCAATCGGTACATGAATAATCCTGATAATCATCTCCGCTACCGGTGGAATTATTTATTGTGTTAAATATAACATTAAATATACCTATATAGGTATAGGGTGAATTTGTTTGTGGAGTGCATGAAGCAGGCACAGGTCCATTGATATTAGTAAGTGTTATAGAATGTGTTGCTGTATCACAACCGTAAGCATTACAAATTATCAATTGGATATTATATGTTCCTGTAGAGGTATAAGTATGAGTAGGATTTTGTTGGGACGATGTGCTTCCATCACCAAAATTCCACATCCATGAAATAGGCGCATTTAAGGAATTATCTGTAAAACCTACGATTCCACTACATCCCGAAAGAGAATATTCAAAGTCAGCACATGGATTATATGACACATTCAATGTGCAAGGGATAGATATTTGAGGATTAAGAGGGTCGTTTGAATTGACAATTAAATCGGCATAATAAGTGCCTCCGTTAAGTCCTGTACTGTTAAATAATATATTTATTATTGATGTATCAGCAACTGGAACTGTTCCCGTATCAGGTTGGTATGTGACCCATAAATCTGATAAGGGTTCTCCGATAATAACATCATCATAATAGGCGGTTGCATAATCATAATTAAATAAATGAACCTGTGAAACATTAACCGATGTCTGTGAACAGAAAGGGAAATTTGATTGTATTAATACATTGTCCACATAAAAATCAAAAGTTTTAGTTGAAAAGTTTATATTTTTAAATTCAATATGATACCACTGATTGAGATTACATGGTAAAGTAATACTTTGGCTGTAAGTATATAAACCAAGAGTTGTTCCCTCAAAGTACATATAAATTATTCCATAGTTACTATAAATGTTATTATCTCCTACTGAGAAAAAATTATGATAATATAAAGTAGAAGATGGTTTCATATAAACACTTATATATGAGACGGTATCAGGTGTAAATGTCTGATATAAACCGTCGCCAAAACTGTAATTCCCGCCTGTTAGTTGTAATGAGTAACTGCCATTACCAGGGTCCGATGCAACTACCTGTGCTGTATAACTGCCGGAGCCCATTAACCAGTCGTTATAGTTTCCATCTTCAAAATCGTCATAAATAATACCTTCTGGATTAGTACCTGTAATAGAATCAATTGTAAGTTCATAACTTAATTCACCTACACCGTTATTATAGATGGTAATGGTTTGTGAAACAGAGTCGCCACATGCTGCAAGAGAAACATTAAATGAAGTTGGAACAACTGCAATTAAAGGAGGTCCTTGTACTGTTAATGTCTTTATTATTGTATCAGCACCTAAACAATTATTTACAATTAGTGTAACATTATAAGTTCCTTGTATAGAATAAGCATGTGTTGGATTTTGCTCTATAGAAGTGAAGCCATCACCGAAATTCCATAACCATGAAGATGGATAATTAGCGGTTTGGTCGGTAAATAGCACGCCGGTATTTAAAGGAGGATTTGTATCAGAAATATTAAAATCGGCTATTGGTGGCACAGAAGGAATAGTAGAAGCCCAATGTGCTTCAAAACCAGGATAAGTAACGGAACCATCAGATGTAAATACAATATACATCGCTCCTGATGTTGCAGTAACAGGAGATGGAATAGTATATGAACCTGTTGCATTTAGTAATAATGTTCCTGATGCATCTATTCCATCATATACATAAAGATAATCATAATAATCTTCAACTTGAAATGAATTAAAAGATAATGTTATGCTTATAGCACATCCAGGATTTATTAAAAAACTACAGTTTTCGTTATCGTTATAATTGCCTGTTTGCCCGCCTGAATCATAAAGAATACCGCTTTGAGATGTTGTAGTAGAGGAAGAACACATATTATATGAATTTACCACAGTAATATAATTTGTTTTTATAAGAGTATCAGAGCCATAAGCATTTGAAGTAATTAATGAAACAGTATATACGCCAGTAGCATTGAATTGTACTTTAGGGTTCTGGGAATTGGCATTAGTGCTATTTACATAAGTTATTGTGTTTGGGGTAAAGTTCCACTGCCACGAAGTTGGACTGCATAAAGATAAATCAGTAAAATTAACTGTATTACCGACAACGCAATTTGTCTGGTCGGCAGTAAAATCCGCTTCTATTGCTATTATTGTAACATAATTTATTTTAGTCAATGTATCGCTGCCATAGGAATTTGTTACTATTAAACTAACAGAATAAGTTCCTAATGAATTGAATTGCACATCCGGCTCGGGTGAATTTTGATTTGTTCCATTTACATAAGTAACCGTATTTGGTGTAAAACTCCACTGCCACGTAACTGGATTAAAGTAAGATAAATCGTTTATTGTAACTTGTGTGCCAAAGCAGTTGGTTGTATTTATAATTTCAAAGACAGCAACAGGGGGTAAATCGCAGGAATCAGAAATAGGTATTTGTATAATATAAGGTGTATAGTTATGTTCTGTAAGAGTAAGTATTGCATCAACACCGAAATTTGGGATAGGATTAAAATTAAGTGTGCCTGAGCCGCCAGAGAGTTGTGTTGTTGCAACTAAATGTCCATTATTATATAATGCAGCGAAAGCATCAGCAGGGCTTGCACTTGTTATTGTCAGAGATGTTGCACCACAGGGAATGGTATCAATGGTAGTGGCTGTAATTGTTTGCGGGTCATCGGTAAAGATATCCATTTCAGGGTCGCCAATAGGATTTATAGCGAATTGCAGCCATCGCATTGCAGTATATCCCATAGAACTGCCAATAAACTGAATCTTTCCTTGTGCAGAAACAGAGCCGAATTTGTATTTATAAGCCGCTGGTTGACCTGAAAACATGTATTCATAAAAATAAGCAGAATATTGCATTGAAGGGCCAAAAATCGTAGGGTCATAATCTCCCCAGCCATATCTTGAACTGGCATGATAGGCAACGGCACCGCCATTAGCATTTCTGATAAATGCTTCACTCAAACAGGGGTCAGCCGGAGCATAACTGTCATCAAAAGCATTTGTTAAACATGAAATTGAAACAATAATCCCTTGTTCGTTTAAATTTGTTAATGCAGATGCATCAGAAGAAGAAAAATAATAGCCATCTTCCATCGCCCATAGTTGTTGGTCTCCGTGGGTACCCATAAAGAAAAAGTTATATCCGTTATTAATTTGGTTAGAAACGTGTGTATTTGTAACATCATAAGTTGAGCCGCCAAAGTCGGTATTTGTATCATAAAGACGATAATGTGTGCCATTCCAGTATGGTGCAATATTACCATTCCACATTAATTCTCCCTGATAGTCAATATCACTTTGACTTCCCACATAATCAAATAATTGAATACCCGATAGAACCATCTTTTTCTCAAAATCAGCAGCAGGAGGATTCTGTTCATAGTTTAAGACCTTATTGACAAATGCAGTTGTATGTGCACTTGTTCTTACAGGAGCACGGGCAATAAACACTTCAGGAGCCATATCAATATTATCTGTGAGTTCACCGTAAATTCCATCACCATCAGCATTCCAGTTAAACTGATTATCAAAACAGGCATAAAATAAATCTGTTGGCATTGTATTATCAACATAATAATCCTCAACATTTCCATAAGCATCCTGGTCAGGAACAACAGTATTATCCCCTCCTAATAGAACCCAAATAGTACCTTTATTTTGATAATAATCAGATATACAATTTTTTATTTTCAGTTGCTCGGTTGTCCCTGAATAATTAGCGTAAATAAATTCTGTTGTGATAATTTCTGCAGGTACACCTTTTTGTGTCTTCCAGTTAGCTAATGGCTGAAAATATGAAGATAATGCAGAAGAAGTAATAATAAGATATTCAACATCATTAATATTTTTTGGGGATTTACTTAAATTTAAATCAGAAGGATTTATTATCTGGTCTTTTAAAAAGTTATAAAATGTTCCGTTATCCCATCTATAAGTATCTCTGTAATCAGTTAAATCGTATATAACACTAATCTGGATACTTTTGATAATAAAAAGTTTTTTCTGGAGTGGATAGTAAATAAAAGGTGATATTTCAAAAGTGAAAAACCTGTATTGGCTCATTAATTGGGTTGATGTATATTGGGTAATATTTTCAGGGAATGGTACAGGTGATCCATAAATTGATGATAATGGCTCTACTTTTGGGGGAAGCGTGTCGTGCTTGTTTGTAGGAATTAAATGTTGTGTGGGCTGAATAGTTATATTATCAGCAAAAAGTTCAGTTTCATAATTATATTCTACATTAAGAAACCTGGCGCCATCAGGCACCGATAAATTTATAAGATAATAAGGTAAGGCAGGGGCACCAAGGTTTTCTTTATAGTAATAATCAAAACCTTTAAATGCAATCCTTGTATAACCGTCTTTGGTTATAGATTTGAAATCATCCTGTGAAAAAGAAATATTAATTACTTTCTTTTGACCATAAATAAATGAAGTATTTATGATTGCTATCATTAAAATGATATTAAATTTTTTAAGTAAAGTGTTCATAAAATTATTATTAGGTTTTTAATTAAAGACGAATATTAATTTATTTGGTTGCCCATATTAAATATCAGTTCACTTTTTTATATTGTAAAATAACAAACATATTGCTAAATCATCATGTTGGTTCACCTCGTTCATGAGGCAATTTTATAACAATCATGTTCTTATTGACTTTTTAACAAAGGCAAAAAATTACCTTTTTAATATAAAAATTATACGAAAACCAAATAAAAAAGTTGTATTTTTAGACTTCTTTTAATTTTAACAAATAAGTTAATTAGAGTCTGTCCATAATGTTCGATTATTTCGTTATGCCCCATACACCCGCTCGCATCCTGCGAGTGGGTTTTACATTATGCTCTGGCATTTTTATTTATAATAACTCATGTTACGCAAAAATATCTAAAAGGAGGCGCTTCCATTGTTAATAACTTTTGGGGGTTCGCAAATAAAGCTTGATTTTGAAAGAATTTAACCTTATTCTTTTTATTTTTTAACCTTAATAGAAAATCAGCGAGACGAAATATAACCTTATTACCTTATTTTTGATACCTTAAACTTTTTTGATAAAATTTCAGGAA
>Ga0210049_1004913_pt1 | contig 11557 bp, 14 predicted proteins | sample CryGeyCG2014_300_2_FD_183964 | JGI IMG/M metagenome (GOLD analysis project Ga0210049, IMG submission 183964) | Groundwater microbial communities from aquifer - Crystal Geyser CG06_land_8/20/14_3.00 (SPAdes) (version 2) | ecosystem: Environmental > Aquatic > Deep subsurface > Groundwater | place...
TCTTTTAAATTATTCTCATTGACTTTCTCGTTTTTAATCTTTATCTGCCACGAAGAACCGCCAACAAAATCAATGCCTGGCTTAATTTTATAAGAAACGATAAGAGCAGTGCTGGCCAAAATCAAAATAGCTGAGATTATAAGAAAAATATTTCTTTTCCCGATAATATTTAAGTTCATTTTTTGATAAATGCTCTTAAAATCGTTCTGGTTACAAAAACCGCTGAAAACATACTGACTAAAACGCCGATTAAAAGCGTGAGGGCAAATCCTTTTATAAAACCAGAGGTTAAATTGTAAAGAATAAGACAGGTAATAATTGAAGTTACATTTGAATCTCTAATTGATGACCAGGCTTTCCTAAAACCTTCGTCAATTGAGCTAATTCGATTAAGGCCCTTTTTAAAGCCTTCTTTGATTCCTTCAAAAATTAAAACATTGGCATCAACCGCCATACCAATTGAAAGAATAAAACCGGCAATACCCGCCAAGGTCATTGTGGCGCCAAAAATTTTATAAACCGCCAGCGTTAAAGGAATATAGATTAAAAACGCTATGCCAGAAAACCAACCCAATCCTAATCGGCGATAGTAAAAACCCATAAACAAAAGAATTAAAATTATTCCAATTAATCCGGCTTTCAATGTCTTCTGTAAAGACTCTTCTCCCAAGCTTGCTCCCACTGTTTCCTGGCTAATTAAATTAATCGGAGCGGTTAAGGCGCCGGCATTAAAACGTTCAACAAGTTTTTTAGCTTCTTCAATGGTGAATTTTCCGGTAATTCTTGCCTGACCGCCGGAAATTTTTTCTCTCACAACCGGCATTTCTATTAATCCATTGTCTAAAAAGATTGCCAAATATTTTCCGATATTTCTTTCGGTTAATTGTTCAAAAATTTTTGCTCCTTCATTGTCAAATTGAATTCCAACCGCTGGCTGGTTAGTAATTGAATCAAACTCCAGTTGAGCTCCTTTAATATAACGGCCAGTTAAATCTGTTGGAATGAAAATTATTTTTTCTAATTCTTTTTCTTCTTCAGGAACAATTACCTCTCGGAAATCAAGCAAAGGAGTGGAACCAACCTCTTCAATGGCTTTTTTAACATCTTTAACACCGGCCAGTTCCACTATTAATCGGTAAGTATCACCACTTTTAGCAGTCGTAATGACCGGCTCGCTGACGCCAAAAAGATTAACTCTTTTCTCAATTACATCCCGTAGCCCTCCTAAAACAATGCTTTTATCAGCTTCTTTCGCTTGGCTTATATCAATTTCATAAATCAAACGAGTGCCGCCAACCAAATCTAATCCCAAACGCCAGGGTCTGAATTTATTTCCCAAGTCTTTCGGATAGATAAAAAAGGCCGCCAAAATGGCTAAAACAATAATGAGGATTAATAACCAAGTTAAATTTTTTTGAGACATTATTATTTTTTCTTTTTTCTTAAAAAAGCTGGCACTTCCCAAATATCTTCGCTTTCAGGAGTAGTTTTTAACTTTTTCTCTGCTCTCTTTTTGTTTTTTGCTTTACCCTCCCAAATTTCTCTCTGAGAAATTTGGGAGGGTTTAGCCAAATCTAGGTCAAGAGCCTGCGTTTTTTCTTTTATTTCATCTTCCCCTATTAACTCCTGGGACTTTCTTTCTTCTGGCTTAATAAATAAATCAGATTGAGGAACCGCTGGTTTTACCAAATAATCAACGAAGCCGCTAGCAATAACAATGGTTTTTATTTCGCCTTTTCTAAGATTACGATTGTAATAGGTCCCAAAGATAATTTTAGCATTTGAGTCAACGTTTGAAGAGACCACTTTAGCAATTTCATTAACTTCTTCCATTTTTAGGTCTCGGTTAGAAGAAATACTAAAAAGAACTTCCCTAGCTCCATCTATAGGAATTTCAAGAAGTGGTGAGTTGCAGGCAAAATTTACTGAATTAATTGCGCGCTCTTTGCCATTAGCTTTTCCAACGCCAATAACTGCCAATCCTGCATTTTCCATCACAGCTTTTATGTCGGCAAAGTCAACGTTAATAATGCCTGGCACCATAATAATTTCCGATACCCCCTCAATGGCGTTTTTTAAAATCTCGTCAATCTTTTCAAAAGCCCTTACCAAAGAGGTCTCTTTGTCAATTAAATTAAAAATCCGGTCGTTGGGAATCGCAATAATGGCATCCACTTTTTCCTTTAGTCTTACCAGTCCTTCATCAGCAATATGATTCCTTTCCATTCCTTCAAAACTAAAAGGTTTGGTCACCACTGCAATAGTTAAAATTCCTAATTCCCTGGCAATGTCAGCAATAACGGGACTCGCTCCACTTCCGGTCCCCCCACCTAAACCACAAGTAATAAAAATCATATCCGCCCCTTTCAAGACTTGGTTAATTTCCGGTCTTGCTTCTTCAGCTGCTTTTCTTCCTAAATCCGGCCTCATTCCAGTTCCCAATCCTTTAGTTAAATCCTTACCAATGCAAAGTTTCTTTTTTGCTCTGGTGTGGTTTAAATCTTGAAGGTCGGTGTTGATGGCTAAAAAATCAATGCTTCTAGGAAAAGTCTTTATCATTCTGGAAACAGCGTTTCCGCCAGCGCCGCCAACGCCTACTACTTTAATTTTTACCGGTGAAACGTTCTTCGCCCCGTAACTCAACTTGGTTGAGTTACGGGGCTTCGCCTTCAATTTTTTGATTCTGGTCATATGATGCTCCCTTTACCCCGTAGTATTAAAAGGATAGTAACGCTTAATCGTTTTTCTATATTATAATGCTTAGGATTCTCAAAGACAAAAATTTAAAGATTAATCATTGTCTTCAGGAAAAGCGTTATGAAAAACGCAATCCTTTTATAACTACGGGGTTTATGGTAAAAATGGTCTAAAAATCTTTGAAAACAATGACCTTCCTCCAAGCTTCAAAGATTTTCCGCTCTGATACTGGTCTTTAGCGCATAAAAGAAGGCCTAAACCCACAGCAAATTCAGGGTCTTCTAGTTGACTGCTAATTTCTGTGTTTGATATCTCAACTTCTGATAGCTGCGGAATGCCAATCTGGCTAGGTAATTTTAATTCCTGTTTAGCTAAATCAACGATGCCCGGCAACTTAGCAACATTACCAACAATTACGGCGCCGGCTGGCAGCTGCCCGGCCTTAGAAATTGCTTTAAGCTCTTCGTTTATTAGCTCGAAAATCTCTGAAAGACGACTTTCAATAATTTCCGCTATAAACCGCTTTGAAACCACGCCCTTTAAATCTTCGCTGATATCATTCAAATTAACCATTTCTCTTGTTGGCAATCCTTTTGGCAAAGCATAGCCAAAAGAAAGTTTAATAATCTCCGCCACCTCAATCGAGCTTTTGAGGCCAATTGCTAAATCATTGGTAATATGGGAAGAACCGATTGGAAAAGTCTTTAAACCCAGGAGATTGTCTTCTTCCCAGACTGCTAATGAAGCGGTTGAAAAGCCAATGTTGATTATAATAACGCCCAACTCTTTTTGGCTTTTAGTTAAACTCGAACGGGAGCTAGCAATGGGGTTGTAAATTAAACCGCCAATACTTCCGCCGGCTAACTCCACCGCTTTATTTAAATTTTTAATAACCGGCGAAAAAACATCAATAATCAAACTATTGACTTCTAAACGATTGCCGGTCATTGAGAGGGGTTCTTTAACGCCCGAAACGCCGTCAATAATAAATTCTTTGGTAATGGTATGGAGAATCTCTCGGTTAGGAGATAAATTGATGGCTCTTGACGCTTCTATTGCTCGATTGATATCATCCTCTCTTATTTCATAATCAGCCCGAGAAACAGCAACGATACCGCGCGAATGGCTCATCTTAACATTGGTGCCGCCAACATTTAAAAAAATATTATTTAGGACGCTCCTGGGAAAATGTCGTAGGTTAGAAAAAGCTTGTTTTAAAGCAGAAACAGTGTCGTTGATATCAACAATCTCGCCTTTTCTTAAGCCAGCGGAAGGGCTTTTAAAAATAGCTTTTAAATTTAATCGAGCATCCCTCGCCAGTTCAGCAACCAACAATCTTATTTGTGAAGTCCCTAAATCTATGGCAGTAATATACATAATTGCAAGATTGAAAGATTAATTTTTCAATTTTTCAATTAGTAATCTTTCAATTCTTTCCATTTTTATTCTATCAAATTTTTTCTTATGTTGATAGCCAAAAAGATGCAAAATACCATGGATTAAAAAAAGAGTCAGTTTTTCTTTATCAGAGACGGCAGAAATATTTAAAAAAATCTCCCCAATTCTTTTTTGTGTGTCAGGAGGGTAAAAAAATCCTTTTGGCTCTTCAAAACTTAAAACATTAGCCGACTTATTTTTGCTCCGATATTTCCTGTTTAAAAAAAGTAATTTTTGAGAACTAACTAAATAAATCTCTAAATAAATCTTGTCTTTTTTAAGGAACTTTAAAATTTTACTTGCTAATCTTTCAATTTCTTTCTCAATTCCTTTTCCTTTTTTTGACAAATTAACAACTACAATCTTATTCATTAAGGTTTGAATAATTTTACTAAAATTTCTAAAAACTTACAACAAATTTAGCTCACTGAGTTTTTCAAATTCCTAATAATCAAATAATCACTATCCTAACTGACGATCGTCAGTTAGGATAGTAAAATGGAGATGTAAGAAGAATAAAAACAAATAGGGGCTGTGGGTAATTACCCGGAAAAACCTTCTAAGCTCTTTTTGACAATTTGACTAACCAACTTTGTATCTGCTTTGCCTTTTAATTCTTTCATTAAAAGCCCCATCACTTTCCCAAAATCTTTTTCGCTTTGGGCGCCAATTTTTTGAATTGTCTCTTGAACAATTTTTTTGATTTCTTCTTCGCTTAATTGCTTTGGTAGATAAACGGTAATTATCTCCAATTCTTTTTTTTCTTTATCAGCTAAATCATTGCGGTTGCCTTTCAAGTAAGCCTCATTTGATTCTTTCCGTTTCTTGGCCTCGTTCATTAAAACTTCTATCGTTTCTTCTTCGGTTAACTTCGGTTCCTGACCTTTTCCTTTTTTCTCAATTTCCTTATTGTGAAGCGAAGACAAAACCATCCTCAAGGTTGAAATTTTGGTTTGATTACCGCCTTTCAAAGCCTCTTTTAAATCGTTTGAAATTTTTTGATGAAGCATAGGTTTATATTGTCCCCATTTTCTGGGCTTTGCTTATTTCTTTCTGTTTTTTTACTTTATACAAAGCCGAAACTTTTCTGGCTCTTAAATTTGGCTTTCTCCTTTTAAACCGTTTTTTCTTTACTTCCTTTAAAATTCCGCTTTGATAAATTCGCTTGCTGAAGCGGCGTAAAAATGAATTTATTGATTCCCCCTCTTTTCTTTTTATTGAAATCATGATATCTGTAAAATTTTAGCCATTATATTATCAAGTGGTTCTTTAGGTGGGTTATTAACAGCTGAATGAATAGACCCGCCTCCATCACCTTTATATCTTGGTATTATATGGATATGTAAATGTTTTATTAATTGGCCAGCTATTTCTCCATGGTTAATTCCAATCGTAAAACCATCAGGATTCAGGGCTTTCTGAAGGATGACGGTGGTTTTTTTAACAGTGGAAAATAAATTGCTTAAATCAACCTCGTTTGTGTCTAAAATATTCTCGCTATGGTTCTTTAAAATCATAACGCTGTGGCCCAATGAATGCGGATTAATGTCCAAAAAACTCATGGTTTTATCATCTTCGTAGAAAATAGCGGCTGGTATTTCTTTTTTTGCAATTTTACAAAAGAGACATGCCATAATTGTTGAAATTTTTCATTTATGCTCTTTTTTTTATTTCATCAATAATTTTATCAATCGCGATGTTTTCCTGAGCGCCTGTTTCCATGTCCCGCAGAATAATAGTATCATCTAGCACCTCTCTTTGTCCCAAAATTAAAGCAAAATTTGCTCCATTTTTATCAGCTACTTTTAATTGAACCCTCAGTGAATCTTTATCTAGCGCTTCGGTTGTTTTTATCCCGGCATTATAAAGTTCTTTTAAGATTTTAATGCTCTTCTTTTTTGCTTGATTTCCCAATTGAATCAGGAAAACTTTTGGTTTTTTTATGGTAATTCCCTCTATGTTTTTAATTTTCATCACCTCAACTAATCTTTCAATTCCAAAAGAAACACCGACAGCGGGAATTTTTGGTCCGCCAAGCATTTGGCTCAAATAATCATAGCGACCGCCCCCTCCCAGGGCAAAATCAAACTCGTCAGAGAAAAGTTCAAAAACCGTCCTATTATAATAATCTAGTCCTCGAACTAAATGAAAATTAAGGACATAGGTCAAAGACGCCTCGTCAAGATATTCCAAAACTGACCTAAAGTGAGTCTTGCAGCTCGGACATAGATTATCAAGAATTATCGGGGCATCTTTTTTAAAAATTTCACAATGTTGATTTTTACAATCAAGAATTCTTAAAGGATTGATGCTTAATCTTTTTCTGCAATCAGCGCAAAGCTCATTTTGTTTATTCTCGTAATAAGCCAAAAGTCTTCTCTTGTATTTTTGTCGGCAAATATTGCAACCGATACTGTTAATCTGAATATTCATTTTCTTAATTTTTAATTCCTCCAAGAAATTGGTAGCTAAAAGAATAATTTGAGCGTCATAAATTGGGTCATTGGTGCCAATAATTTCAAATCCTATTTGATAATGCTGACGAAACCTGCCGGCTTGAGGCTGTTCATACCGAAACATCGGTCCTTCATAAAAAAGTTTTAAGGGTTGGGAGAGGTGACCTAAACTGTGCTGGAGATAAGCTCTCATTATTGGCGCTGTGCCTTCTGGTCTTAAAACTAATTGATCGTCTCCCCTGCTTTTTGTCGCGAACATTTGTTTTTGGACAATATCGGTCGCTTCTCCAACTGCTCTTTCAAAAATTGCTTTTTGTTCCAAAATCGGCGTATCAATTTTTGAAAAACTATAAATATCGGCGATTTTTTCGCCGACTTGTCTTATTTTCAAGAAAAAAGGTTGGTTATTGGGTAAAATATCATGCATTCCTTTCGGAGACTGAAACAATATTTTTACCTTCTTTTTTATTTTTGCGCTCTTTTTTCGATTGAAGGATTTAGACATAAAAATTAAAACTCAAATATCAAAGCTCAAATTTCAAATTTGTCATTTGGATTTTGGATTTTATATTAATAAGCCGGAATTTCTATCGCTTTAACTTTGCTTATTGGCCAGAGTCTCAAACGAACTAATCCAACGATTGCTGATTTTTGAAGCGGTCCCCACGCCCGCGAATCAAAACTTTCCAAACGGTTGTCTCCTAAAACAAAATACTCCTCATTTTTTAAAGAGATTTCGAGGTTTCCTATATTTACCGGAGCCGAGCTAAAAACTAAATTAGTATAGGGCTCGTCAAGAACTATCCCCTCTGGGCTCTCTTCATTAAAAATGGTAATTTTGTTATCGTTGATAACTATTTTCTCGTTGGGAAGACCAATGATGCGTTTGATAAAAAAAGATTTGTTATCAGTTGGCGAACGAAAAACAACCACTTCTCCTCGTTGGGGGGTTCGATAACGATAGCTGATTTCATCAGTTAAAAGATAGTCGCCATGGGCAAAATTTGGCTCCATGCTTCTGCCTGAAACCACAAAGGGCTGAACTAAAAAATGTCTCACTGCTACCACTGTAATTACAGCTATCAGCCCCACTTCCACTATTTCCCAGATTGAAAGAAGAAAAGATTTCATAAGAGTGTTCGCAAATATTCAAATTAATTTCAAATATACAAATATACGAATTAATGTAATATTATATAACTTAAAATAAGGAATTGCAAGTTTTTGTATATTATTTTAAAATTCGTATATTCGCGATTACTTTTCTATGAAAATCAAGCCCAAATTAATTATCGGCCTTGGAAACCCTGGTAAAAAATACGAAAAAACTTACCATAATGTCGGGCAACTTTTTGTATCTTGGATCATGGATCATGAAACTTGGGATATAAAACATAGATTATTCATGGCGTCAAAAATAATGATTCATGATTCAGGATTTATGATTCACGTAGCGAAGCCCCGAACCTTTATGAATGAAGTTGGGGAAGCTGCCTTATCAGCTATGAAATACTTCAAACTCAAGCCCGAAGAATTATTAGTCATTCATGACGACAGCGATCTCTTGTTGGGTAAATATAAAATTTCTTTTAACCGGGGCTCAGCTGGCCACAAAGGAATTGAATCAGTTATTAAAGCCATCAATGCAAAAAATTTTTACCGTTTAAGAATCGGTGTTCGCCATCCTAAATCTAAGATTAAGGCTTTAGATTTAGTATTAAAAAAAATCAAGCCCCAAGACCTAAAAATTCTTAATAAAGTTTTCGAGGAGAGCTTAATTAAGCTTAAAGGAGATATAGAAGTTAATTAAATTTTCTGAGACAGGCTGGATATTAGACAAAGGCATGGATACTTCTTTGAATTGAACTTCGTTAATCAATCTCTGTTTAAAGCCAGCTGCCTTTTTTTCATCAGTTGCCCTGGCATTAATACCTATCGTTTTCTGGTCTGATTCTATGACCAGTTTAAGGATTTCAATATTGTCTTGAGCGGCAATAGTTTTAATTTTTAAGAAGAGACTTGACCACGAAGGAGCCTCGCTCCTGGCTTTCTTTAAGAGAACTAAATTTTTATTAAATTCTTTTGCTTGAGTTTGAAGTCTATTAAGCTCTTCTTGGTTATAAGTGGTAATTAAAGCTTTGTTTTGCTGAAGCATATTTACTCTTGCGAATAAGAATATATCAGCCGCTGAGATAGTAGCAATTATAAAAGCCAAAAAACTAAAGACAATTTTTTGCCAAAGGTGAACAAAAGTAATAAATAGCTGTCTTTTAAATTCCTCTTCGGTGCCAGTACTAGCCAAACTGATAATGTTGTCTTCAGACCGATCAATTAGGCCCCGAAGACTAGAACCTAAGACCGGGAACCAAACATATTCCAGCTTGCTGAATTTCTTAAAAGCAACTTCCTGAACTTCTAAAGAAAGGTCTTTGGTGGTAATCTCTTTTATTTCGGCGCTAAGACCTTGAGCAAATATAAGAAAACTTCTAATGGGGTCTGCCCAATTTCTATTATAGAAACTTAAAATTTTCTTAGTTTCATCAATAACTACTGTTCTAAACTCTTCCGGGCTAATATAACGTTTCTCTCCTTTTAGAGACCGCCAAGAAGTAAAATAATTAAAGTAAAGATTGTCATTTCTAATAATTAAGAAATTCAAGCCATCGGAGCTGATATGAAAAAGAATATAGCTGGCCTGTTTATCAAAATTTAAAGCTAATTCTTTTACTAGTCTAGTTATCGCCAAGGGCACAAATTCAACAGCCACAATTACAAAATTAGCTTTTAAAAACATTTCGGAAAAATCATCAATTATATTTCTATAAATAAAGGCTCCGGCAATCTCTATTTTATTTTTTTCTTTACTCTCTCCTACTTTTTGACAATCGTAATAAGCTTCAGAAATGTTAATGGGAGAAATCATTTGGAGATTTAATTGCACGGCTTCTTCCAGGTTATCTTCAGCAACTTTTGGAAGGTCAAAAATTTGAGAGTAAACATTGCTAGCAGAAATATTTAAAATTACAAAAAGTTTCTGTTTTGTTTTTTTAGTAATCTGGGCCCGTAGATTTAAGAGCGCTTTTAGGAAAGCTTCTTTATTTTGAAGTTTGCCCTCAACAACGACTCCTGGTTCTAATTTGACAGAGTAAATTTTTGGCTGGCCAGCTTTAACTATAAAATAGCGCAGAGATAGGTCGCTTATCTCCAAGCCAGCAATTGGCGGCTGAGGGTTTAATAATTTTAAAATTTTAATCATATTTTTTATTAGAGAGCTACTTCCTGAATTGACTCTATTTCAACTTGACCGGTGATTGCATTAGTATTTACAATTGCTTGCAATTTCTTTTGGGCTACTCTCACTTTAGCTAAAGAGGTGACGGTGTGCTTTCCGTTTGATGGTGTATCTTTGGCAATGGTTACAGAAGTAGTGCCGTTCCCCGCTGAAAGCGTGAAAGAGCTTAAACAAGAAGCATCAGGACAATTCTTATTTCTAATGATTTTTATTATCCCGTCATCAATGCCTGCTTGGCTAATCGCCAGAGCCTCGGCTGACCATTTTGTTCTGGCGCTGCCAGTACTAGCAAGTGTGCTCGTCAAAACAATGGCGGCAACGATAACAGTGACCAAACCGCTAATTAGAAGAACAACAGGAAGAAAGGCGGCGCCCTTATTTTGTTTTAAATCTCTCCTCATTTTTATAGCGTTTAAGGTTGAACTGAGGTGTCTTGGGTAGAAGTGCTAACAGGCAACTGATTGCCCTGCTGGATATATTTTACCACCGGACTATCTTTTGACAACTTCGCTATCCAAACAATGTTATATTTTGATAGCCGCATTGTTCCAGCCGGACTCCAAAACGCATTTTTGAATTCTGTCAATTTTAATTCTCCGGTTTGAGAGCTGGGGTCTCTTTGAATAAGCCAGGCATTAGAAAGGGTCAGGAACGGGAAACGGCTTAATTCTCCAAAGTATAAGTCGCCGGTCGTAAGATAAACAGCATAATACGGTCTTGAAATTTTAATTTTCTGCCATGCTAAAATACCCACCAAAATAATTATCACGGCTATTAATCCGACAAATAAAATTTTATTTGATTTAAACATAGTTTTATTGGACTTTTTCGGGCGGCGGTCCTTTCGGCCCTTTTATGTTTGGCTGACTAGCCGGCCCTTGAAAATCTGGTTGATTTATCAAAACCATTATCAGACTTAAAACTGCAAAAATCAATAAGACCACAATTATTATCTTAAAAATCTTTTGATTTGTCACTTTTAATTATTTTACTATAATGAGCTTAAAAAATCCATCAAGCTCAAATTTACGAAGTTGAACTTCGTAAGATTCTATCGAGGTTCAACCTCAATAGACCACCGGATGCAAAATCTCTTGCGGTTCAAAGGTTACCTGAATTCACTATTAAACCGTATCCTGCTGTACTTTATCTATTGACTTACGAAGTCAATAGATTGAAATTAGTGCTCGTTATTGAGGTTTAATCTCGAGAGAGATCAGTCCCGATGCCGACGTTACCACCGGAAACATTGTAATAAACATCAGAACCCGACCTAATCCAGAAATCAGGGTCGCCGCTGCCAGGAGTTCTCGTGCCTGGACCAGTGAAAGCAATAGCAATAATAGCTGCTGCTAAGCCGATGATGATGCTGAAAAATAAAGTTTTGAGTTTGTTCTTCATTATCTATAATTTTAATATGTTAATATTAATAGTCAATGATTAATGATTAACGCTACGGGCTCCAGTTGATGGAAATATCGCTTATTTCCGGGGTGCTAAAGGCGGTAGCTACTGATACTTTATACCGCAAGTATCTTTTTTGATTATGATAGCGAGGATTTATCATTATTGGTTGATTTTTATCAGTGGGGGTATAGTAAGTGTAAACTGAACCATCTGGACCAGAATACGACCAAGGACCATCGCTTGAATCACTGACTGCGATTTGAAATTT
>Ga0210049_1004919_pt1 | contig 11552 bp, 14 predicted proteins | sample CryGeyCG2014_300_2_FD_183964 | JGI IMG/M metagenome (GOLD analysis project Ga0210049, IMG submission 183964) | Groundwater microbial communities from aquifer - Crystal Geyser CG06_land_8/20/14_3.00 (SPAdes) (version 2) | ecosystem: Environmental > Aquatic > Deep subsurface > Groundwater | place...
TCCTTTTGAATGTTTTTGTTATATTTTACGATTTCGCCCAGTGCAAAAGCAGTTGCCCACCGGACAACCGTTCCTTTATCTTTTGTATTGATCATTAATTTATCAACAGCTTTTGCGGCTTTTTCCGGATACTTTTGAGAAAGGTTGGCAACGACTCTGGCTGCTTCCCATTTAACTCTCGGTGCATCATAATTTAAGTAAGTTATTACTTCGTCAATGTAGGGGATAACCAATTCAGGTTTTTCCTGTGAAACAAATTCTAAAACTTCCATACAAATTCCTTTTTCAACCGGAGATCCGTTTTCCAAACATTTTGAAAAATTATCCAGCAGACTTTTATCTTTTTTAACTTTTTCTGACAAAAAGACCAAAAATTCTTTTGGTTTTTTATTTGTATCTCTGATTTCATCAAGTAGTTTCATAGGTATAGATAAAATTAATAATTTTTATATTATTTTTATATTAATTATGTTACGTAATTCTTTCAACCCCTGTTTGTTTGTAAACACCAAAAGTTTCTGTAACTAATAGTTTTGTACCATTAGTTTCTAGCCTTATATAGCCTGTATTTTCAATTGCACGTTCTGGAAGTTCGTCAAACTTGGTCATTTTATGCTTCTGAAATAAAATCAACAACATTTTCTTTTGTAATAATTTCGATAGGAATTTTGTAACGATTAGTAAAAGCTTTTCCATTAGATGGTTTAGTTTTTGACCATTTAATTTCATATGCTTTGAAAATATCATTTCCCTTAATTACCAAGTCAATTTCTGATCCACTTCTTGTTCTCCAGAAATATAAATTCTTGAGCTGTCCTTCTAAAAGATTTTTTTTAGCAAATTCGGCAATCACCCAGTTTTCCCATAATAAACCAATATCGTTTCTAAAGCCGGAAAAATTAAAATCATTTAAGATGGCGTTTCTAACTCCGGTATCCCAGAAGAATATTTTTGTACTTTTTACTATTTCTTTCCGTAAATTACTACTAAAAGCCGTGAATCTAAAAATCACAAATGATTTTTCCAAAAGATCAATATATTTTTCTATTGTTATACGACTGACTTGTAAATTATTAGCAAGTTCAGTCGATGATACTTCTGATCCAATTTGATGTGCAAGAAGCATCAATAATTTTTTAACGATTTCCGGTGACCTTATCAAAGTTGACTGGAAAACATCTTTTAATAAATAATCAGAAACTAAATTTAATAAATATTGTGGTTTTTGGGAAGTAATTACTGATTCCGGATAACTACCATAAATAATTTGTTCTTGAATTAAGGTTTCGAGTTGATTGTTGAAATTTTCTTTTAATATTTTGGTTGTTAACTCTTTTGAATACCAGGATTGATTGTTGATAATTTCGGAAAACAAAAGTGGTGGTAAAAATAGTTTGACATTTCGACCAGTTAAGCTTTCGGCTGATTGATCCAATAGATTCAGACTTGATGATCCAAGGAGAATAATTTTAGTTTTGACTTTACTATCAAACCATCCTTTAACAATTCTTGCTGTTTCTGGTAATCTTTGCGCTTCATCAATCACTAACAGTTCAGGATTCTCTAAATTTTTCATAGCGTTTTCGGGTGAAAGATGAGAAATCCCTAACAATCTTGCCTTATCTACTTCAACATCTAAATTTAAAATAACGCTTTTATGTTGTTTAAGTACTTGTTCGATTAACGTAGTTTTACCCACTTGCCTTGCTCCCAATAAAATTACGACCTTAGGGTTTTTCAACAATTTTTTGACTTTGTTTTCTGCTATTCGGTTTATATACATATAAACTTAACTATACCAAATGTTCGGACAATTTGTCAAGTGTACTTTACAAATTGTCCTATTCTTATCTTATCCTAGCCTTAAATTAAAATATATCTTATACAAATTTTTAGTTATCGTAATGATACGGATAATTAATGGTACAATTCTATTTGTTATGACAGATACAATCATGAAATCAATTCAAGATAAAATTGTTGATTATTCCAATAAAAAAGATATGGCGATTTTTCCATTACCTAGGAAATCGGTTTTGGTTGGCGGATGTTTTGATGTATTTCATTTTGGACATTGGAAATTTTTAACAGCTGCGAAAAAACAGGGTAACAACTTAATTATTGCCCTTGAATCTGACCGTTTTATTAAACGAGTAAAAAAAAGAAATCCAATTCATAATCAAAAACAAAGAGCATTAATTCTTGCATCATTATTTTTGGTTGATAAGGTAGTTTGTTTACCGGATTTTAAAGACGAACAGGAATATTTTGATTTAGTTTTAAAAACCAAACCACATATCGTTGCTGTAACAAAAGGTGATAATAAATTGATTAATAAAAAAAGACAAGCAGAAATTATTGGAGCAAAAGTTGTTGTGGTCATGGAAAATATTAAAAGATTATCGAGTTACAGTATTATTAATATCAACCTTAATAATAATGTCATTGTAAACAATCCCGTTAATATAAGACGTCCTATTGGTAACGGGATCACCACGCTCACCTAGTTAAACATGTTCCGCTCGCGATGACAACGATACGCAATATTATTAATTCAACAAAAAACAAATGAAACTCTTTATCGCAATTAAACCAAATACGGAAGTTAATCAAGCGATTTATCAGCAAATATCTCCATTAATCAAAAAATATCCTTGGTTTGAACTAACCGATCCGAATAATTATCATATTACGTTGCAGTATATTGGAGAAACTGACAAGAAAAAAGAAATTATTTTATATTTGAAAGATCTAGTTAAAAAATATAAAAGTTTCTATTTATTTACTCGGGGAATGGCGATGTTTTCAAAACAACAGTTAACAATTTATGTTAATTTTTATCGGGAGAAAATTGTGGAACAAATTGCAAATGAATTAGCATTGCAGGAAGGAAATTTTTTTCCTCATTTAACCGTTGCCCGTACTAAAATTTCCTCAAAACAACAATATTTTGCACTACAGAAAAGACTTGCGCAGATGAAAATAGAGGGACAAATTGATGTGAGTAAAATATATTTATTAAATAGTCGAACAAATCAAGGAAAGTTGGAATATGAAGAGATTGAAAGCTTTAAGCTTTTAAAGTAGTTCTACACATTTTTCAAAACATTTTTCAAACAATAAAACCATCCCATACGGGAGTGGTTCTATTGTTTACCCCGTAACCAAAAAGCTCGAGGTTACGGGGTTAACTAACAAATTCAATTAAGCAGTCCCAATTCGATACATTCCTGTTCCACAATCCGGGCATTTTGCTTTCATTGCCGGTTTACCATTTTTCATAGTAACTTTTTCCGGATTGCTAACTTCTTTTTTTGCTCGACATTTTACACAGTACATGCTTGCCATATTTTATTTCGCCTCCTTTCTTATTAAATTAAAATTTAATTAACCCACTCAAATGATTGTTTATACTAAAAAACTAAATTAAATAATAGTTTTTTTCAGTATTATCGTAGCAAAATACAGAACAAATTCAAGCGTAATAATAAAAACGATAATTAATAGACTTTTTTTAAGGTCACTAAAAAAATACTGCGTTGTTATTTTATCAGAGTTTGACGACTCAGACTCAACAGGTTTATTAACTAATTTTGGAATAATTATTTTTTTATGTTCGATTACAGTTTCGCTGACAATATTTGTTTTTTCAATCGGTTGTGACATTTGCAGTTGTTGAAGTCGGTTTCGATATGCAGCAATAATTTTTTGTTTCTTAGTTTTTTTTGGCATGGTCATATTGTATACCCATCTTATTCCAGTTTGCAACTTATTCACATTGCAAAGTGGAATAGATGGGCATATGCTGGAAAAATTATTAATAATTTTTAAGTTTTTTCAGTATAACCATATTGACACGCCTTTGTAAAGAGGTTAAGATGACTGATATGTTGACTCCGATATTAGCAGCGTTTTTTTTTGCTTGGTTGATTATGTTATCTTATATTGTCTATAAGCTGAAAAAGCATTATTCTGGTTTGGTAAAACCAAGTGGAAAACAAACATTAAGTGAGATTTTAGATAGTCTTTTACAAGAGGAAAAAAATAATAGAATACACTTAAAACAACAAGAAATTCAAATTTCAAAGTTACAATCATTATCTCAAACACATTTCGCAAAATTAGGTTTAGTGAATTATCATCCTTTTGGAAAAACAAGTAGTGATCAAAGTTTTGTTATGGCATTGTTGAGTGAAAAAAAAGATGGTATAGTATTAAACTTCATCTATACTCATGAAGGAATTCGGATTTATACAAAAATTGTAAAAATGGGAAAAGGTGAAGCATATGAACTATCTGCTGAGGAAAATGAAGCAATTCATTCAGCAAAATAATTATTAATTTTATTTTTTTATGGCAAAAAAAACCGTGGCATTGATTGGTTTATTCGTTTTTTTGATTTCTGCAATATCTTCATATAGTTTCTTTTCACAGTCATCTAATAAACAGTTGAATAATAAGTTAATTAATCCGATTGGTGAAAATGGGAAGACGACCAATGGAAGTGAAGTTGATACAGGAGAACCTAAAACAGAGGAATGTCCAATCAACGGAATGATGATGACAAAAAAACAAAAAGAAGCGTGGGAAAAACGACGACCATTGGGAATTATGGTTGAGAATAGTAAGGCTGCGCGACCGCAGTCTGGACTTTCCAGTGCAGATGTTGTTTATGAAGCAGTCGCTGAAGGTGGTATTACGCGTTTTTTAGGAATTTATTATTGTAAAGATGCAAATTATGTTGGACCAGTTCGATCAGCTCGTGTACATTTCATGAAGATGCTTCGGGAATATGGAGACTATCCACTTTATGCTCATGTTGGTGGAGCAAATTGTGATGCGGAAAGTGGTTCAGGTTGTGCCAATGGCGCACCAGCTGACGCATTAGGATTGATAAGAGATTTAGGATGGGCATCATATAGTGATTTAAACCAATTTTCTGTTCCATTTCCAATTTTCTGGCGAGATTACGAGCGTTTACCAGATCGAGACACAGAACACACAGTTTATACAGCCACTAAAAAATTGTGGGACTATGCAAAAAATAAAAGGAAATTAACTGAAGTTGATGAAGATGGAAAACGATGGGATGTTAACTTTACAAAATGGAAGTTTAAGGATGATGTAACGGTTGATCAACGCGGTACTGTAAATAAAATTAGCTTTGGTTTTTGGGATTCATTCGCAGCAGACTACGCGGTGACATGGATGTATGATAAAAACACAAATAACTATATTCGGGCAAACGGAGGAGTTCCTCAAGTAGATAAAAATACCAATAAAGCAATCCAGTCAAAAAACGTAATTGTAATGTTTGCAAAAGAATCAATGGCAAATGATGGATATAATGGTGGTCATATTTTATATCGTTTGACAGGAACCGGTGATGGACTTTTGTTCCAAAATGGAAAAGTGGAAAAAATTACTTGGACAAAAGAAAATGAAGAAAGCAGGGCGATCTATAATCTAAGCAATGGAAATGAAGTAAATATTGTCCGAGGTCAAGTATTTGTGGAAATATTACCAACGGGAAATGAAGTGAAGTATTAAGAATAGTAGATAGTAGTTAGTAGTGAGGAGTTAGGAAATAGGAAGGAGCAATTAGCTATTAGTAATTAGCTCTTAGCTTTTAGCTCTTAGAATAAGGATTAATAGATTATAATAGTGTAAAATAAACAAGTAATTTTATAGAACATAATTTATGTTAGAGCATATCATTCCTTCAAAAACACGTAGAAAGATTCTTGAGTTATTTTATCATCACCCCCAAGAACTATATTATCTTCGGAAAGTTGTTCGTGAGGTTGATGAAGAAGTAAATGCAGTTAAACGAGAATTGGATATTTTAGAAAACGCAAAAGCTTTAACAAAAGAGCGGCGTTTAAATAAAGTTTTTTATACACTTAATCGAAATTGGTTATTTTATAATGAGTTTTTACGGATTTTTTCCAAAACAACCGAATTAGCAAGTTCTATAAAGAAAAATCTTAGTAAGTTAGGAAAAATTAAGTTCATTGCACTTTCTGCAAGATTTGTAAAAAATCAAGTAATCAAAAGCGACGAAATATATTTACTATTAGTAGGTATTGTTGTTGTTCCTGAAATATCTGCGATATTAACTGAAGCAGAGAAGGGTTATGGCCGAGAAATAAATTATACTGTGATGACAGAAGAAGAGTTTGCATTTAGAAAAAAGAATAATGATCCTTTCATCTGGCGCTTTCTTAAATATCCAAAAATCATGTTACATGGTTTTGAAGAAGAACTACTCAAATGAAACAACTTAAACTATTCATTATCGTTGCTTTAATGGCCATAATTATCTGGATTGATCTTCCAGAAAATTTTCAAATTCGTTTTCAAATTGGTAAATTCAAAATTGATACAAAAGTCAATCCTTTGACAATTGATTGGCAGATTTTTAACACAAATATTAAATATGCTTTTCGTACCCATTTAGGATTGGATTTACAAGGAGGGAGTCATCTTTTATTTGAAACTGATACTAGTAAGATAAAGCCTGAAGACTTAAATGATGCCTTAGCATCTGTTCGGGACATTATTGAAAAACGGGTAAATTATTTTGGGGTATCTGAACCGGTAATACAGAATATTAAGGCTGGTAACAAATACAGAATTAGCGTTGACTTACCTGGAATATCAGACGTTAATACAGCAATTACTTTAATTGGGAGGACGGCAATGTTGGGTTTTTTTGAGGAAGGAACTGATTCGGCAAAGATCGCTAGTAGTTCACCGATTTTTTTACGCTTAACAAAAGATACTGGTTTAACCGGTAAGGATGTAAAAAAAGCTACAGTTGAGTTTGATAGTCAAAGCGGAAAGCCTCAAGTTGGATTAAGTTTTACTAACCTTGGTGCAAAACTCTTCGGTGAAATTACGCAAAGAAATATTGGTAAAGCAGTTGGGATATTTATCGATCAAATACCGATTTCAACACCAACTGTACAAACGGCAATAATGGATGGTAGTGCCGTAATCACTGGAAATTTTACTGTTAATGAAGCAAAAAAATTAGCAATCACAATCAATTCCGGTGCATTACCTTTGCCAATTAAATTGATTGAACAACGCAATATTGGGCCAACTCTTGGTGCGTCTGAGGTGAAAAAAAGTATTTTTGCCGGCGCAATCGGACTTGCTATGGTTCTATTTTTTATGATTGTTTATTATAAAAAGTTAGGTATTATTGCATCAATGGCATTATTAATTTATGGTTTACTATCTCTTGCAATCTTCCGTTTGATTCCAGTAGTTTTGACACTTTCAGGAGTAGCAGGTTTTATTTTATCCATTGGAATGGCAGTTGACTCAAATATTTTAATTTTTGAACGTATTAAAGAAGAGCAACGTAAGGGACAGAAATTTAATATTGCAATTAGAGTTGGTTTTGGTCGGGCAATCGATGCAATAAAAGATGCGAATATTACAACCTTAACTGTTGCATTCATTTTGTTTAATCCGCTTAACTGGGAATTTTTACCGCAGTTTGGAATGGTACGCGGATTTGCATTGACTTTGGCAATTGGCGTGGGAACAAGTTTGTTTACCGGTGTTGTGATTACGAAAAGACTGATTAATTTGTTTTATAAAAATACACAATCATAAATTTTTCAACATCAATGTTTAATTTCTTAAAATTTCAAAAACTATATTTTGCAATCTCTACAATAGTAATTGGTTTTGGATTGTATTCGATCGTCACGTGGGGATATCATTATTCAATTGATTTTGTTGGTGGAAGTAATATTGAATATCGTTCAACCAAACCATTAAAGAGCGATTTGGTTGAAAAGATAGTTAAAACTGAAAAAGGGATCATTAACGACATTTCAATTGTAGATACTATAACAATAATTCAAGTGCAGCCTCTTGATGAAAAACAAGAACTGAAAATTCGCACTTCTTTAGAAGCACAGGCTAAGGTTAAAATAGAATTACTGCGTTTTGAAACAGTTGGACCAACATTAGGAAAGGAAACTATGAATAAAACTATCATTGCATCGATTTTAGCATTAATGGGAATATTAATTTATATGAGTTTTGCATTTAAGGGATTAAATTTTGCACTTGCAGCAATTTTGGCAATGGTTCATGACTTTTTGGTTGTGATCGGCTCATACAGTCTTTTATCTCATTATTTTGGCGCGCAACTTGACACGTTATTTGTAACTGCGGTTTTAACAACCATGTCTTTTTCTGTGCATGATACGATTGTAATTTTTGATAAGATTCGCGAGTATATTAATACTGAAGGACGAGGAAATATTGACTACTATGCCAATCGAGCATTAACGGAAACAATGGTAAGATCATTAAATAATTCAATGACAATTGTTTTCATGTTACTTTCGTTAATTCTTTTAGGTGGTTCAATGATCAAATTTTTTGTACTAACTTTGTTGATCGGTACAATTACAGGAACCTATTCTTCTCCGTTTATTGCAACTTCAATATTGGTATGGTTGGAGAAAAGAAAAAATAGATGATACGAATAATACAGAACAACAAAGTCAGGCGCCGACTGGTGCCTGATGCGAATGATGCGAATATGCAAATAATATCTTTTTCTCTTGGAGAGCTTCAGGCGAATTGTTATCTTCTTATTAAAGACAAAGAGTGTTTGTTGATTGATCCGGCTGATGATGCAAATTTTCTTTTGGAAGAAATTACGCGAAGGAATTTAAAATTGGTTGGTTTGTTGGCAACTCATGGACACTTTGATCATATAATGGCAGTTGGTGAAATTCAGCTGACCTATCCGGAAATACCCTTATATATAAATCTTAAAGACGAGTTTTTATTGGATAGACTACAGGAAACAGCAGAGTATTTTCTCGGACATAAGATAGCTATTATTAAGCCTAAAAAAATATCAGCAGTTCCGGAGAACGAATTAAAAATTTTTCGCCTCGCTGAAGCTTCGGCGAAGCGGGCAAATTTCAAAATAAAAATTATTCTTTCCCCTGGTCACACACCAGGAAGCGTTTGTTTTTATTTTGCCGACGATAAAATATTATTTTCCGGAGATCTAATTTTTAAAGATGGGATTGGTCGTTATGATTTTTCCTACAGCAATAAAAAACAATTGTTTGATTCTATTAACCTAATAACAAAAACAATACCTGAAGATGTGATAATATATTCGGGACATGGGGAAAAAACAACAATAAAAACCTTTAAAACTTATTGGAATAAAATACTTTAGTTAATTAATTAACTAAAGTAATAGTAGAGGAACTATCAATTAATTCGATCAAATCTTTTCGTTGATTTTTTACTTTTTGATTAATTACTTGATTAAAAATTCTGTTAAGAATTTTGCCAACTTGTGGTCCAGGTTTGATTTTCAGTTCTTTCATAATGTCGTTTCCGTTGATTTTTAGATCCGTTACTTTAAAAGGTTCTTTTTGTACTTCAACTAAGCGTTTTTTAAACAATTCATAACGCCAGGAGGACGGTTTTGCTCCTGATCCAATCCGATCTCCTGTACGCAAATCCAACATATCCGGTAAATATTCTTTTCCCACCTCTCGGATAAAACGACGCACTGCTTTGTCAGTTTGAATTTCGGAAACTGTGAATTGATGGTATTTTACCAAACGCACAAGTCTTTCTTTATCTTTATTTGATAAGCGCAATCGATCAGCGATTTTCTCTACCATCCAAGTACCAACAACTTCATGATTATAAAAAGTAATAATATTAGTTTGTAAATCTTTTTTAAATGTTTTTGTTTTTCCAACATCATGTAATAGTGTTGCAAGACGTGTAATTGGGTTTTTTGAAGGACAATGTTTAAGAGCCATGACAGAATGCATTCCTACGTCATAAATATGGTGACGTTTTGGGCTTTTTTGTGGAACTGTAAAACATATTTCTAATTCCGGTAAGATATAGTGCAATAATCCGGTGTTATGAAGAAAAAGAATTCCATCATCCGGATGATCACTGGCAATGATTTTTAATAATTCGTCACGAATTCTTTCCCAAGAAACATTTTTTATTAAAACTGAGTTTTTTGAAATCGCTAAACGGGTTTTTTCTTCAATCAAAAAACCCAGTTGTGAGGTAAGTCGGACAGCTCTCATTAATCTTAATGCATCCTCTTTAAACCGTTTGTCTGCATCGCCCACTGCTCTGATAATTTTATTTTTTAAGTCATCTTGCCCATGATACGGATCAATAATTTTTTTCCCATCGAAAGCAATCGCATTAATTGTAAAGTCACGACGTGCCAAATCCTCTTCTAGAGTTTTAGCCCATTTAATTTTTTCCGGATGGCGATTGTCTTGATAATCTGACTCAAGACGAAAAGGAGTTACTTCTAGTAGCAAAGGTTTCTGTGGGATTGTGACAGTTCCATAAATATTGTTATAAAAACTATCAGGAAACATCTTCAAAATTTCTTCAGGCGTTACATTGGTGGTGAAATCCCAGTTATCTGTTGATGTATCTAATAATAAATTACGCACAGCACCCCCGACCAAATAAATTTGGTATTTCTTTTTTTCAAAAACCTGCATAAATTTTGCAATATCTTTTGGAAGCGTAATCATAAAGTAGATTATATACTGGAACAACCTAGATTTGTTATTAGTTTTTTTGTATAGACCATTTATACAACTAGATCGTGATGAGAGTAACCTCTGAGTCTAAGCTCAACATATAACGGAATAGCTAAGGTATAAAACCTTTTATCAACAACATCTCTTTGAAATCGTAAAAGTTCAATCAAGATATTTAATAGATCAACATGTTGGGTAGCGTAAGAACGACTACTACCTTTTTTTTGGTCCTCAAGTTCTCTTAACTGTTGATTAGTTGATAAACTATCTATTTGGCAGTTGATTATTAAATCAAGAATTCCCAATTTTTCTGCGGTTTCAGTAATATCAATAAAAAATTCCCGTTCTGTTTTTTTTGCACGTCGCCAACCCATATTAGTTGGAGTTGGACCATCAGGGATTGGTCGTTTATCTAACGTCCCTATATCCTGGCACATACTAAATTGGCGACTAGATATTTTTTTACCATCAATCAAATCGTGATTACAAGGTAATCGTAAGTGAAAATTATTGAAGAAATTAGGGAGAGAATGTTTTCCACTAACTTCTTGCGTAAGTGCTTCACGTCGTCTTTCTAAATCTGCGTTTCTCTCGGACATATTTAACAATTATAGCATATCTAGTGTTCAAATTCCTTTTGTCAACTAGGGTGAAGATTAAAAGATTATCTTCGGAATTTTGTTAATGATCTCTAAATAGGTGGGATTTTTTTTAGATAATTTATTTGCTTCGGGAATTGTGATCCAGCGGGCATCGTAATATTCTTTTTTTGTATAGTTAAAATCTTGTTTATCAATTGGTATCCAATGCCAGATATCATAATGATACTCGCATCTATGGATTGGATTGATAATGTGCTTAATTGATAAATCAAATACATTTATTTGATTAAGGTTTACGGAGTAATTTAACTCTTCAAAAACTTCACGTTTTACGGTTTCAACTGGTAGTTCACCTTTATCA
>Ga0210049_1004922_pt1 | contig 11549 bp, 7 predicted proteins | sample CryGeyCG2014_300_2_FD_183964 | JGI IMG/M metagenome (GOLD analysis project Ga0210049, IMG submission 183964) | Groundwater microbial communities from aquifer - Crystal Geyser CG06_land_8/20/14_3.00 (SPAdes) (version 2) | ecosystem: Environmental > Aquatic > Deep subsurface > Groundwater | place...
GACATGGCACAGGATCACAGCGCGGCCTTCCCCAAGATCGTGGTGCAAAACACCTGATGCGGATTCTGGTCAGCAACGACGACGGCTATTTCGCTCCCGGCCTGGCCTGTCTGGCGCAGCATCTGTCAGCGCTGGGCGAGGTGACAGTGGTGGCGCCGGAGCGCGACCGCAGCGGGGCGAGCAACTCGCTGACGCTGAACCGCCCGCTCAATCTGAAGCGGGCCGCGAGCGGTTTCTATTATGTGGACGGCACCCCGACCGACTGCGTGCACCTGGCAGTGAGCGGGATGCTGGACATCCAGCCCGACCTCATCGTGTCCGGCATCAATTCCGGCGCCAACATGGGGGACGACACAATTTATTCCGGCACCGTGGCGGCGGCGACCGAGGGGTTTCTGCTGGGCGTGCCGTCCATCGCGGTTTCCCTGATCGGACATGAGGAAAAGCATTATGAAACCGCCGCGCGCGTGGCGGAGGAACTGGTGCAGCGCTTTCAGTGCCTGCCCCATCCTCAGCCCTGGCTGTTGAATGTGAATGTGCCGGATGTGCCTTACGCCGAGTTGCAGGGGATGGAAGTGACCCGGCTGGGCAAACGTCACAAGGCGGAGCCGGTGATCAAATCGAGCAATCCGCACGGCCAGCCGATCTACTGGGTCGGCCCGGTGGGCAAGGCGCAGGATGCGGGAGAGGGCACCGATTTTGCCGCCGTCGCGCAGGGACGGGTGTCGATCACGCCGTTGCAGATCGACCTGACCCAGTACACACAGATGGATGCGGTGCGCACTTGGATGGGTGCGGCATGAACTTGCAGCACGCCGGCATCGGCATGACCTCGGCGCGCACGCGCGGGCGCATGATCGAACGGCTGCGCGCGCAGGGCATCCGCGACGAGGCGGTGCTGGCGGCGATCGGCAATGTGCCGCGCCATCTGTTCGTGGATGAGGCATTGGCCGGGCGCGCCTACGACGATGTCGCGTTGCCGATCAATTACGGCCAGACCATCTCGCAGCCTTACATCGTCGCGCGCATGATCGAAGTGTTGCGCAACGGCAAACAATTGGGGCGGGTGCTGGAGATCGGCACCGGCTGCGGCTACCAGGCGGCGGTGCTGGCGCAGTTGGTAAAAGAGGTCTATAGCGTGGAGCGCATCCAGCCGTTGCACGAGCGCGCGCGCAAACTGCTGCGCGAACTGAAAGTGCGCAACGTCATCCTGCGCTATGCCGACGGCAGCACCGGCCTGGCCGATGCCGCTCCTTTCGACGGCATCATCATGGCGTGCGCCGCGCCGGCCCTGCTCGATGCGCTGAAGGAACAACTGGCGATTGGGGGTCGGATGGTGTTGCCGCTCGGCACCGCCGAACAATTTCTTTATCTGGTCGAGCGCACGGAGAAGGGTTTTCGCGAGACCCGGCTGGATGCGGTAAAGTTCGTTCCCCTGATGGGTGGAAAGCAATGAATGCAAAGATAAAAATCCTACTGTTTACGCTCGTGCTTGCCTTGGGCGCCTGCGGCACCCCGCGCGTCGGCGGCAAGAAAGCTCCGGTGGTCGAATATGGCGACACCCGCCGTGCCGCCGAGGTGAGCACGCCGCGCTACACCGCCAAACGCCACACCGTGCAGGCCGGCGAGACGCTATACAGCATCGCCTTCGAGGACGGGCTGGATTACCTGGAAGTGGCCGCCTACAACGGCCTCAAAGACCCGACTGCAATCCGGATTGGGCAGGTACTGGAATTGCGCATCCCGCTCGACGACGGCACGGTGGACGAACTGCCGCCACCCCGGGTTGTCCGTGCGCGGCCCAAAATAGGCGAGACCAAACGCCAGCCGAAGGTGGGTCGCCTGCTGTATTCGGCAAAAGCGCTGGCCAGGGCGGAAGGGATACAGGACGGGCGCGAGGCGGCGGCGGAACCGCCGGTGGCCGCCGCGGCACCAGGCGGGGATGATTCTGCCGATGCGCTGGAATGGCGCATGCCCAGCCGCGGCAAGCTGATCGCCGGATTTTCCAAAAGCGCCAACCGCAAAGGGGTGGATTTTGGCGGCACGCGCGGGCAGAAAGTCACCGCCAGCGCGGCCGGCAAAGTCGTGTACGCGGGCAGCGGCCTGCGCGGCTACGGCAAACTGGTCATCATCAAACACAACGCCACCTATCTCAGCGCCTACGCGCACAACGACCGGATCGTGGTGAAAGAAGGGCAAAACGTGCGCACAGGACAGAAGATCGCGGAGATGGGCGACAGCGATGCCGACCGGGTCAAGCTACATTTCGAAATCCGCAAGCAGGGCAAGCCGGTCGATCCGGCGCGTTATCTGCCGCTGGTGAAATCCTGAACAGTGTGGAAAATCCCCTCCTGACGACGACCGACCACAGCCGCGACAGCGCCGGATTGCGCTATGTCTATCCGGTCGTCTCGCGCCGCGCCGGCGGTGTTTCCATCGGCATCAATCTCAATCCCAACAATGCCTGTAACTGGCGCTGCATCTACTGCCAGGTGCCCGACCTCGTTCGCGGCAGCGCGCCGCCGATTGATTTGGTCTTGTTGGAAAAAGAACTGCGCGGCTTCCTGCACGAACTGCAGCACGGCGACTTTATGCAGCGCGTGCCGCCAGAGGCGCGCCGCCTCAACGACATCGCCCTGTCCGGCAACGGCGAGCCGACCAGCGCGCAGGAATTCAAGGATGTCATCGAACTCATCGCCCAGCTAAAACCTGCCGATCTCAAACTGGTGCTCATCACCAACGGCAGCCTGATCCAGCGCAAAAATGTGCAACAGGGATTGCGCCGCCTGGCGCAACTGAACGGCGAAGTCTGGTTCAAGCTGGATCGCGCCAGCGAAGCGGGGATGGCGTTGGTCAACGACACCAAGACCACGCCGGCGGCAGTGCGCAGGAATCTGGCCGCCGCCATCGCCTGTTGCCCCAACACCTGGCTGCAAACCTGCTGGTTCGCGCTGGACGACACTCCACCGGGCAGGCAGGATGAGGACGACTATCTGGACTTTCTGGCGGGATTGTTGCGCGTCGGCATCCGCCCGCGAGGCGTCCTGCTGTACGGGCTGGCGCGGCCTTCCCTGCAGGCCGAAGCGCCGCGCCTGTCGGCCATGCCGCAGGCAAAAATGGAACAGTTTGCGCAGCGCATCCGCGCCATCGGTGTTGCGGTAAAAACGGTCGATTAGCTGCACCGCAGGCGAGGATTGAAAACCGCGAAAGCGACAAATCTTTTAAAATATGCGGCAGAGATTACGGTCTTTGCCGTCCCGGCAACCAGGTTAAGGGAACCTCTAAAAATTCGTCATTCCGGCGAAGGCCGGAATCCAGTATTTTCAATGGTCTGGACACCGGCCTTCGCCGGTGTGACGAAAACTGAATTCTTAGAGGTTCCCTTAAATTCGGCAATTCAGATCAGAGGTGATCCATTGAGTGTATCCGGTCATACCCTTGCAACATCCCGTGCCCTGCAACAGGCCGAGCAGCACAAGGCCGCAGGCCGTCTCGGCGAAGCAGAAGCTATCCTGAAACAGATACTCGCCGCCGCGCCGGATTTCCATCCGGCGTATCACACGCTGGGACTGATCGCCTACGAGGTCGGCAAGCTGCCGCTGGCGGTGGAGCTGATCGCCAAGGCAATCTCGCTTGAAGGGAAGGTGTCGCTTTATCACCGCAACGTTGGCGAGATGTGCCGCCGTCTGGGGCGGCTGGACGAGGCAGTGGCCGCAGGCAGACGCGCAACCGCCCTCGCCCCGAATGATCTGGATGCGCATTACAACCTCGGCCTGGCATTGACCGACAAGACGGAGTGGGATGCCGCCATCGGCGCTTACCGCCGCGCACTGGCGCTGAATCCCAACCACGGTTTATCCTGGAACAATCTGGGCGCGGCGCTGGAGAAGAAAGGCGACAAGGCGGAAGCGGAAACGGCTTATGCCAAAGCAGTCGCGCTGGATCCGGCACACCACGAGGCGCAGAACAATCTGGGGGCGATCTACAGCGAACAAGGGAAACTGGAAGAGGCTTGCCGCTGCTTCGACGCGGCGATCAAAGCCAACCCCGATTTTTCCGAGGCGCATTTCAATCTGTCTTCGCTCAAGACCTATCGCGAGGACGACCCGCATCTGATCTATCTGGAACGCAATCTGGGCAAGGCGGAGACCATGCCGGTGAGCGCACGCATCCGCTTCTGGTTCGCGCTGGGCAAGGCGCGCGAGGATGTGGGCCGCCACGACGAAGCGTTCACCGCCTATGCGGAGGGCAACCGCTTGCAGCATTCGCTGTTGCCTTACCACGAGACCAAAGCCGACGAGATGCTGGAGAAAGTGATGGCGACGTTCTCGCGGGAATTCTTTGCGGCGCGCCAAGCGGTGCGGGGTAGCGGAAAAGCGCCGATCTTCATCGTCGGCATGCCTCGCTCGGGCACCACGCTGCTGGAGCAGATCCTGTCCAGCCACCCTGCGGTGTATGGCGCGGGCGAGTTGATGGATATGAATCAGGTGATCATGGCGGCGGCCAGCCCGGACAACCGTTTTCCGGATTTCGTACCGGGCTTGTCGATGGAAGATTTCAGGAAGATGGGCGAGGCCTATGCAGAGCGGGTGTGGAAGCTGGCACCCGATGCGCAGCGCATCACCGACAAGATGCCGGCCAATTTCTTCTACATCGGCATGATTCATCTCATGTTGCCCAACGCGAAGATCATCCACGCCATGCGCGACCCGATGGATTCGTGTTTCTCCAACTATGCGCGGCTGTTCAACGACACCATGGAGTTCGCCTACGACTTGGGCACGCTGGGTCGCTACTACGCGCGCTACATCACGCTGATGCGGCATTGGCATGAGGTGCTGCCGCCGGGCACGATTCTCGATCTGCGCTACGAGGATATGGTGGCGGATACCGAAGGACAGGCGCGGCGCATCCTCGAATATGTCGGCCTGCCGTGGGATGAAAATTGTCTGGCCTTCCACCAGAACAAACGCCACGTAAAAACGGCCAGCGTGGCACAGGTGCGCAAACCGATCTACAAGACCTCGGTGGCGCGCTGGCAGCGCTTTGCAAAACATCTGCAACCGCTGCTCGATATCGTGCAGGACTACCGCGAATAAGAAAATGAACCAATCCAAATCCAATCTGCTATCCGAACCCATCGTTGCCGCACCACAACCGCAGCAACAACTTTCCATCGATCAGGCGATGCTGCTGGCGACCCAGCATCAGGCACAGGGCAAACTGCAACAGGCGGAACATCTGCTGCGCCAGATCTTGCAGGTGCAGCCGCAACATGCTTTTGCCCTGCATCTGCTGGGCATCATCGCGCATCAGGCGGGCAAGCCGGAATTGGCGATCGAGCTGATCGGCAAGGCGATCGCGCACAACGGCAATGTGGCGCTGTTCCATGCCAACCTCGGCGAGATGTACCGGCAACTGGGCAAGCTGGACAAGGCGGTCGAACACGGCGAGCGCGCGGTGACGCTGGATGAGCGCTTGGCATCGGCGCACAGCAATCTGGGTATCGCCTACTTTGACCTGAAGGATTACATCCGCGCCGAAGCCTGCCAGCGCCGCGCGCTGGCGCTGGATGCGAACTTCACGCCCGCTTTAAACAACATGGGCAGCATCTGCCGCGCCAACAAGGACAAGCCCGCCGCACTCGACTGGTATCGCAAGGCGATCGCGAGCAATCCGAGCTATCTGGAGTCACTGAGCAATCTGGGGGCTGTGCTGCTGGAGGAAGAGCGCGCGGAAGAAGCGGTTGCGCCGCTGGAGCAGGCGCTACGACTGAATCCGAATCATGCGGAAGCGTTATGCAACTTGGGCATGGTGCGCAATGCGCTGGAACAGCACGACGCGGTATTGCCGCTGTTGCTGCGCGCCTTGCAGATCCGTCCCGATTACGCCGAGGCCTTCGTCGGTCTGGCGCGCTTTTATCACGAAAAAGAGAATATGGACGAGGCCTTGCGCTGCGCCCATCGCGCCGTGGAGCTGGCGCCGGAAAAGGCGGAGATGTGCAGCCAGCTCGCGGGCATCTACACCGAGATGGCGCGCAGCGACGAGGCGCGGCAGATGTACCAACGCGCGCTGGAGATCGACCCCGAGAACAACGAAGCTCTGCTCGGCCTCGGTCATCTGGAGATGGAAGGCGGCGATATGGAAAAAGCCGAGGCCTTGTTCCGGCAGGCGCTGGCGCTGAAGGAAGACAATCTGCCCGCGCGCTTCCATCTGGCGCAGGTGAAGAAGGTGAAGGCTGGCGACGAGAATCTGGCGGCACTGGAAGCAGCCGCACTGGCTGCGCAGGATGCCGCCAATCCCCTGTCGTCAAAGAAGGCGATGGCGCTGCATTTTGCGCTGGGCAAGTGCTACGACGACAGCAAGCAATACGACAAGGCTTTCCCGCATTTCCTCGATGGCTGCCGTTTGAAGCGCGCGACCTATAGTTACGATGCCGGCGAGGTGACGAAGCACTTCGACACCATCATGCAGGTTTTTGACGAGAACACGCTGGCGCGTCTGCGCGGCGCGGGCGATGCCTCCGCGGTGCCGATCTTCGTGCTGGGTATGCCGCGTTCCGGCACGACGCTGACCGAGCAGATCATCGCCAGCCATCCCGATGTGTATGGCGCGGGCGAGTTGCCCGACCTGTTGGCCATCGCGCAGCGTCAACTGCAGGGAACGGGCTTCCCGGAAAACATCCGTGCCATAGACAGGCAGACGCTCAGCGCATGGGGCGCGGACTACATCGCCGGCCTGCGCGAACGCGCGCCGGAAGCGAAACACATCACCGACAAGATGCCGGCCAATTTCTTTGCCGTCGGGCTGATCCACCTGATGTTGCCCAACGCGAAGATCATCCACGTCAACCGCAATCCGGTGGACACCTGCCTGTCCTGCTTCACCCGCTTGTTCAACCGCAAGCAGGAACAGACTTACGATCTCGCCGAACTCGGGCGCTATTACACCGATTACATCCGCCTGATGGCGCACTGGCGCAAGGTGTTGCCCGCCGGTGCATTCCTTGATGTGCAGTACGAGGACATCGTGGCGGACCAGGAAGCGCAGGCGCGCCGCATGCTGGATTTCTGCGGATTGGAATGGAACGAGGCCTGCCTCGATTTTCACAGGCACAAACGATCGATCCGCACCGCCAGCGTGACCCAGGTGCGTCAGCCGATCTACAACTCTTCCGTGGAAAGATGGCGTTCCTACGAAAAACATCTCGGCCCGCTGCTCAATGCGCTGGGCGATCTGGTGCCGCATCGCAGTTGAGCATGAGAGTCCTCTTGATCGCCGTGCTGGTGGCGCTGGCGGGTTGCGCCGACCTGTCGCCGCAATCGCGCTGGCAGCACGCCGATCAACTGGCCGCCGAGGCGGGCTGGCAAAAGCTGCGCATCCCGACCGACACGTTCATCCTGTCCGCCTATGTGCCGCACCCCGTCACCCGGGCGGACACGCTGACCGTTTACATCGAAGGAGACGGCATGGCCTGGCTGAATCGTCACACCCCTTCATCCGATCCGACTCCGCGCCATCCGGTCGGATTGGAACTGGCGTTGCGTCATACGCAGGGCGTGGCCGCTTATCTGGCGCGCCCCTGCCAGTATGCCGAAGCGGCTGATGCCAAAGGCTGCCGGCAGGCATTCTGGACGAATCGGCGTTTCGCGCCCGAAGTGATCGAAGCCAGTGATCGGGCGATCACCCGGCTCAAGCAGCATTTCACCGCAAAAAAAATGATTCTGGTCGGTTACTCCGGCGGCGGCGCGGTGGCGGCACTGGTCGCTGCCCGGCGCACGGACGTGATTCGTCTCGTCACCGTTGCAGGCAACCTTGATCATCGCATCTGGACGCAAATGCACCGCGTCCCCGCGCTCGACGGCTCGTTGAATCCGGCGGACGAATCGGCCGCGCTCGCGGATTTGCCGCAGCGGCACTTTATTGGCGGCAAGGATAAAGTGGTTGGGCACCAAGTGGCAGAAGCCTATGCCGCGCGTTTCCCGCCCGGCAAGCGGCCGCAGCTTATTACCCTGCCGGATTTTGATCATGCCTGCTGCTGGGTTGCGCAATGGGCAGCGCTCTGGCGCGCGGCGGGCGACTGATTGCGGCATGGCCGGCGGTTTTGGGTGATCAATTCATGGCATCCGCCCAAAAACAAAGCCCGGCAATGCCGGGCTTTGTCATTCAGGTTAAAACGCGAAGCGGGATCAGAACGGCAAACTCGCCTTCACGCTCACGGACTGGTTGGTAAAGCGGCTGCGCGCCTCGATGTCATACCGCGCGGTCAGCTCCAGCCCGTTATCCGCGGTGGTCGAATACCCCGCGCCGCCGCGCACCAGCGTGGAGGAGGGGTTGATGCCCTCGGTGGTAAAGGCCGCGCCGCCGCCCGCATAGGACGCGGTGATTGCCGTTTGCTTGGCGTTCACATCGTAGCCGACCCCAAGATTGCCGAACAGCGAACCTTTTTCGCCGATCTGGCGCACCACCTTGCCATCCACCGACAGGATGAACTCATCGGTAGTTTTGCCGTTGACCGTCAGATTGAGCGCCCCGGCCCCGGACTCGGTGTACCCCTTGTCGTGGATGCTGGTGTAATCCGCGCGCAACGACGGAATCAGGCGGGTCGCCGCATCCATCTGATAATCGCGGCCCAGACCCGCGCCCAAGTGGAAGCTATCGCTGCTGTAATTCGCCCTGGCGGTCGTACCGGCTAAAGCGATGAAGCGATCCCCCTGGTTCTTGTTATGTCCGTAATCGGCCTGCCAGTTGAGCGCCAAACCGCGATCCAGCTCGCTGGCGCCGTACACCACCACCTGGTAGCTGTCCACATCGGCTGTTTGCACATTGGACTTGCTATCCACATTGCTGCGGGCATAAGCGAAGGCGCCGCCCACACGGTTTGCCGGGGAAAGCTCGCCATCGGCCCCCAGCGCGATACCGTAAGTGTTTGCGTCATAGCCGAACGTGCCGTTATGACTCTTTTGGTTTGCCCACGCCCCCAGCGGTTTGGCCCAGACCGCGCCGTCGGTCACAAAGCCATCACCGGAAGACAAGCCACCGGAAGACGCACCGCCCGCCTCCAGGCGCAACTGGATCAAGCGGTTGAGGGTGCGCAGGTTATCGCTGGCGACCTGCAACATACTGCCGGTCATCAACGGCAACATCCCGGTCACCGCATCCGACACTTGCTGGGCGCTGGTCAAGCCGCCCAATTGGCCGATGACCGCATCCATTCCCGCATCACCGGTGCCGCCACCGGCGAAAGCGAGCAGCAGCGCATCCAGTGCGCCGGCCGCACCGAGGCCGGAACGATTGCCCGCGGAATTGACACTAGTGAAGATCGTGCCACCCGTGCCACCCGTGCCACCCGTGCCACCCGTGCCACCCGTGCCACCCGTGCCACCGCCCGGTGCAGCGGCCAGGGTCAGGTCAACCGCATTACCGTTTTTGACGGCGCTGAAGTCGAACAGCACGGAGTTGTCGGTGACGGCGAAGGTGCCATCGCTGACCAATGTACCGGCGCTAATGATGCCGGCCAGGCCGGTCGCGGTGAAGGCGAAGTTGGGGTTGGCGACGTTGACGTCGATCTTGGCATTGGTCGGCAAGGTTGCGGTGCCGGTTACGACCAGTTTGCCGTAGGTGGTGTCGTCGGTGACATGGGTGCGGAAGGTGCCCGCTGCCGCTTGGGTGTAGTTGCCGGTGAGGGTGCCCGTGCCGCCCGCGGCGACAGCCAGCACGCCATTGTTGGTAAAGGTGTTGCCGGTAACGTTAGCCAATGTGAAGTTGGTCGCCCCAGCTGCGAACTGCGCCGTGCCGTTGTTGGTGAAGCTGGCCACCTGGAAGTTATCGGCGGCCTGCAGTGTGTAAGTCGCGCCAGACAGAATCGTCATGGGCGTAGCGGTCGCAAGGACCGTGCCGACGAAGCTGGCAGTGTTATTGCCATCGATGTCGATACTGCTGACCGTGCTGGTTCTATCCACAAAGATCGCATTGAAACTACCGGAGATCGTGCCGCTGTTGACCAGGCTGCCAGTGATGGTGCTGCCGGAAAGCAAGATGCCACTGCCACCACCGGTAGTGCCACTAGCGGAGATCGTGCCGCTGTTGGTGAGACTTCCTGTGATGGTGCTTCCCATGAGGTAGATAGCCACGCCGCTGTTGCTACCGCCGGAAATGGTACCGGCGTTGGAGAGGCTGCCGATGGTGCTGCCACTAGAAAGGAGAATGCCACTACTGCCACCGGAGATCGTGCCGCCCGCGTTGTTGGTGAGGCTGCCAACTGTGCTGCTGCGCAAGAGATAGACACCCCTCTGCCCACCCGAGATCACGCCGCTATTCGCGATAGCGCCGGATACGACGCCAGACATATCAAGACTGATACCGTTGCTATTGCCATTGATGATCCCCGCCGCGCTGTTGGTGATACTGCCGGTGATTGTGGTGCCGCGGATATCAATGCCATTGCCACTGCTGGAGGCGAAAGCGCTGATCGTGCCGGTGTTGATGATGGAGCCGTCGAGCATCGAACCGGATAGAGCGATACCCACGGCGCTGGTGGCACCAGAAGAAGCACCTATAGCATTGGCGGAAATCGTACCGGCGTTTTCGATATTCCCAGTAATGGATGAGCTACTGAAAAAGATACCGTTTGCCTGCTTGCCGATGCCGGAAATCGTGCCCGCCGCCTCGTTGATGATGCTGCCCGTCATGGAGGATGAAGTTTTGAATGCAATCCCGCTGGCGCTAAAACCTGTGCCGGTGATGGTGCCGCTGTTGGTGATGTTACCCGTTAGCGCGGAGGTAAAATCAAAGTGAATCGCCCCATAACTAGAGCCAGAATTTGAAATCGTACCGGCATTGGTGATGCCGCCGCTGACTGAAGAGGACGTTACTGCAATCCCGCCGGAAAACAACCCGCTGATAGATCCGCCTGCCTGATTGTCGATGCCGCCGGTAATGGCACTTCCCCACCCAACCCAAATCCCTGCCCACTGGCCGCTGATGGTGCCGCTGTTGACGATGCTGCCGACGCTCCCGCCCGATGTTACGTTGATGCCGGTACCAGATGACAATTGACTGATGGTGCCGTTGTTGTTGATGTCACCCACCGTTACCGCGTTGACAGTGACCGCAGCGACACTACCCGCGGTGGGGATGATTAATCCTGCTGAAGTTACGGTCAGCGAATCTCCCCCAGCCAAGCCGCAACCTGCAGTTGCGGCACCATCAATGATGATCACACCCGGCGTCAAACAATCGGTTGCCGCCATCGCCGGTGTCGCCGCCATCGCCAGCAACGCCGCCGCGACGGCGCTGACCACGCCCTTGCGGGTGGAGGAAGGCTTGCCTTTGGTCTTGGCATTTTCGTGGGTGACGATGAAGGCGTTGCGGGCAGCGCTCCAGACGATGCGGTAGGTATGGTTCATTTACTGTTCCTTGTCACTAGTGTCCGGTTAAAAATCAAATAGAATCATTTGGTTATTGGGTAATGGCGCAATGACTCCAGTAGTGTCTGGCTGCAAGGCGCATGAAATATGGGTTTTCTCGAAAATCGAGACCGACAATAT
>Ga0210049_1004936_pt1 | contig 11519 bp, 9 predicted proteins | sample CryGeyCG2014_300_2_FD_183964 | JGI IMG/M metagenome (GOLD analysis project Ga0210049, IMG submission 183964) | Groundwater microbial communities from aquifer - Crystal Geyser CG06_land_8/20/14_3.00 (SPAdes) (version 2) | ecosystem: Environmental > Aquatic > Deep subsurface > Groundwater | place...
AGGGTGCCGCCGGGGTGCTGAATGCCATTCTGCTGGCAATCGACAAGTATGATCTGTACGGCAAAATCGCCTATCCCAAACATCATGCGCCGGAAGAAGTGGCCTTGCTGTATCGCCTCGCTGCCGCTACGCGCGGGGTGTTCGTCAATCCCGCGCTGACCGAGCCGTTCGGCCTGACCCTGATTGAGGCGGCGGCATGCGGTTTGCCCATCGTGGCTACCGAGGATGGCGGACCGGCCGACATCATCCGCAACTGCGAGAACGGCCGTTTGATCGATCCGTTGGACAAACCGGCCATGGCGGAAACGATCCTCGATACGCTCACAGACCGGCGCGCATGGGGTCGACTGGCAAAGAACGGGATTGCCGGGGTGGGCCGCCACTACTCATGGCAGGCGCATGTGGAAAAATATCTCAGGGTGATCCGGCCGCTGGTGGAAAAATCCGAGCCGGTGGCCGCCATCAGCGGCAAGCGCCGCCCCGGCATTTTCCGCAACCGGGCAATCTTTACCAGCATCGACCTGAATCTGATCGGCGACGAGCAGGCACTGAAAGAATTCCTCCGGCTCATGCAGGAGAATCGCAAGACGACCCTGTTCGGCATTGCCACCGGGCGCCATCTGGATGACGCGCTGACCAAGTTGCGCCAATACAATATAACCAAGCCGGACGTGCTGATTACCGACCAAGGCACGGAAATTTTTTATGCGCCGGGCCTGACCCGTTCCGAAGTATGGCGGCGACATATCAATTTCCGCTGGTACCCGCAGGCGGTCAAGGACGTTTTGGCCGAGATGCCCGGCCTGCTGCTGCAGCAAAAATCTTTTCAGAGTCCATTCAAGATCAGCTACTACATTGACCATGCCGCAACGAACGCGCAGGAGATCCGCCAGACCCTGTTACGCAACGAACAGGCGGTCAATACCATATTTTCTTTTGGCCAGTATCTGGATGTGGTCCCGTTGCGCGCTTCCAAAGGCCTGGCTCTGCGCTGGTGCGCGGAACAATTGGGTTTTGCCCTGGAAAATACGTTGGCATGCGGCGCGACGGCCGCCGATACCGACATGTTGCTAGGCAATACGCTGGGTGCAGTCGTGGCCAGCCCGCACGTGGCTGAACTGTCGGACCTGGCCGCCATCGACAGTATCTATTTTGCACAGCAACAGCATGCCGCCGGAATTCTGGAGGCGATCGCTCACTACGATTTGTTCGCCGACAAACGGGATGTTTCATGACGCGCCGGCTGTTGTGCACTGACCTTGATCGCACCCTGATCCCGAACGGAGCACAAGCCGAGTCGCCCGGCGCACGTGAGCACTTTCGCCAACTGGTAGGCCGCGAGGAGGTGACACTGGCCTACGTCAGCGGCCGACACCGGGCGCTGATCGAGCAGGGAATTGCTGAATACGGCCTGCCGCAGCCCGATTACGCCATTGCTGATGTGGGTGCCACGATTTATCGGGTGAAAGCGGGGAGTTGGGAAATCTGGGAGGAATGGGAGGCGCAAATCGCACCCGACTGGCGAGGGCTATCCCATCACGCGTTGCGCGACCGGGTGCAAATTTCGCCCGCGCTGAAATTGCAGGAACAGGAAAAACAGAATCGCCATAAACTCAGCTTCTATCTCGATCCAGGTGCCGACATTCCTGCACTGCTCGAATGCCTGCGTGAAGTGCTGGCGCGGGAAGGAATCAAAGCCAACCTGATTTACAGCATGGATGAAGCGGCCACGGTGGGACTGCTCGATGTGCTGCCGGCCAGTGCCAACAAATTGCGTGCCATCCGTTTTCTGATGGAGACAAAGCAATTCGCGCTGGCGGACACCCTGTTTGCCGGAGATAGCGGCAACGATCTGGATGTCCTGTTGGGCGAAGTGCCGAGCGTGCTGGTGGCCAATGCCGCCAGCGAGGTGCGGGAGCTGACCGCTGCCGCCCATCACCGATCGCTGTATTTTGCCCGGGGCGGATACCTCGGCATGAACGGCAATTACAGCGCGGGCATACTCGAAGGGGCCGCGCATTTCTGGCCGGAAGCGGATGGCTGGCTGCGGCAACAGACTGACTAGGAAAGCTGACAATGTACGAACAAGCCTCACACGCCATGCTCAACGAGATATTGCAGGAGCTCAAGCCGGAGATCGGCGAGTTGCGGTTGCGCCATTTCTATACCCGGCTGGGGGCAAATTTTTACACCATTCACTCCCTGTTTCACTTGCTTTACGGCGAGCGTGCCGACCTCAAGGCGCAGATGGTCAGTCTGGTCGAGACGCTGGCGCAACGCTACATCGAGCGCGCACCGCATCTGCGCAAATCCGACCTGGCGCGTGAGCGCGACTACAACTGGTTCCTCAGCCAGAAATGGGTGGGCATGGCGCTGTACTGCGACCGTTTTGCCGGTGATCTCAAGGGGTTGCGCGCCAAGCTGCCCTATCTGCAGGATCTGGGCGTCAACCTGCTGCATGTGATGCCGATTCTGGATTGTCCGGAAGGCGCCAGCGACGGCGGTTATGCGGTGCGCGACTTTTGCAAGGTGGATGCGCGTTTTGGCAGCAACGAAGATATTGAGGCATTGGCGGCCACCATGCGCAAGCGCGAGATGCTGCTGGTGCTGGATGTGGTGGTCAACCATACTTCGGACCAGCACGAGTGGGCGCAGCAGGCGCGCCAGGGAGATAAAAAATATCAGGATTACTACTACGTGTTCGATGACCGCGAGATGCCGGACGCGTACGAGGAGACAATGCCGGAGATTTTTCCGGCCACCGCGCCCGGCAACTTCACCTGGGACGCAGCGATGGGCAAATGGGTGATGACGGTATTCAACACCTATCAGTGGGACCTGAATTACCGCAATCCTGCCGTGCTGATCGAGATGGTCGATATCATCCTGTTCTGGGCCAACAAGGGGGCGGACATCCTGCGTATGGATGCGGTGGCCTTTCTGTGGAAGAAACTCGGCAGCACCTGCCAGAACGAGCGCGAGGCGCATCTATTGTTGCAACTGATGAAGGATTGCTGCCAGGTGACAGCGCCGGGTGTGCTGTTCATCGCCGAAGCGATCGTCGCACCGGGCGAGATCAGCAAGTATTTCGGCGAGGATGCGATTATGGCGAAGGAATGCGAGATCGCCTACAACGCCACCCTGATGTCGTTGCTGTGGGACGGGGTGGCGACCCGCAACGCGAAGTTGCTCAATCTGGGCATCCAGCATCTGCCCGCCAAACTGGAGCGCGCAACCTGGCTTAACTATGCGCGCTGCCACGATGACATCGGACTCGGCTTTGCCGATGACGATGCGCGGCTGGCGGGCTACGATCCGCAAAAACACCGCCGCTTTTTGATTGACTACTTTACCGGGCGCTTCGACGGTTCATCGGCGCGCGGCCTTCCCTTTGGCGAAAATCCAAAGACCGGCGATGCGCGTATTTCCGGCACGCTGGCCTCGCTCGCCGGACTGGAAGCGGCGCTCGAACAGAACGACGCACAGGCGATCGACACGGCGATAAACACCATCGTGCTGCTGCACGGTATCATCCTGTCTTTCGGCGGCATCCCGCTGCTGTATTACGGCGACGGGATCGGCACCCTGAACAGCCCGGAGTACCTGGCAGATCCGGCCAAAGCCGCCGACAATCGCTGGATGAATCGCGCGAATTTCGACTGGGCCAAAGCGGAAAAACGCCACCAGAACGGCACGGTCGAGCAGCGCCTCTTCAGCCGATTGAAGAAAATGATCGCCTTGCGCAAGGAGCTGTCGGCCTTCGCCGATTTCGATAACCGCCAGTTGATTGCGGTGGGAAATCCCAACCTGCTGGTATATCTGCGCGCCGATCTGCAGAATCCGCGCAACCGCGTGCTGGTGGTGGCAAATTTTAACGACCAGCCGCAGTTTTTGCCGCTGGAGGTGTTGCGCCCATCCGGTTTTTATCGAGAGGATGCGCTGAAAGAGCTGTGCAGCGGAATGCGGGTCGAGACGGAAAACGAGGCCATCACTGTTCCCGCGTTTTCCTGTTGCTGGCTGGCAGACTAAAACGAAGTTGACGCGCTCAGGAGCGGCGTTCGCGGCGGAAGTGATACCAGAGGTAATAGATGCCGAGCGGGGTGCCGACCGGGAAAGTGATGAGCGACAGCACGGCGCAGGGCAGGCCGAAGCGCCACGCCCGCGGGCGGTTGGCGAGCAGAACGAAACCTGCCACCAGATACAGCAAACCCATGGTGGCGCCGAGCGCGCGCACCCGGCTGTCGAGGTTCGTCAGGTTGGCGGCAACCAGGGTCACGATCAGCACGCCGAAGATCAGCCAGCAGATGCCGATGATGCGTTGGTGGAGGCTCAACTGAATCCCGCCCTTACTGCAAGACTGCCAGTGCCGCGTCGTAATTCGGCTCGTGCTTGATGTCATCCACCAGCTCGGCATGAATGACCTTGTCATGTTCGTCCAGCACCAGCACCGCGCGGGCGGTGACGCCGGCCAGTGCCGTGTCGGCGATCTTCACGCCGTAGTTGCGCATGAAGTCGCGCCCGCGCATCAGCGATAGCGTCACCACATTTTCCAGTCCTTCCGCCACGCAGAAGCGGCTCATCGCGAATGGCAGATCGGCGGAGATCACCAGTACCACGGTGTTGTCCAGCTTGCCGGCGGCATCGTTGAACTTGCGGGTGGAAGTGGCGCATATCGCCGTATCCAGACTGGGCACAATGTTCAGTACCTTGCGCTTGCCGGCGAAGTTTTGCAGCGACACGTCCTGCAAATCCTTGTCCACCAATTTGAACGCGGGGGCGATCTGGCCGACTTCCGGGAATTTGCCGAACAGGGTGACGGGCGCACCGGTGAGGGTCGTGCCGGTTTTGTTTGCAATGTCTTTAGCCATTCTGAATCTCCTTGGATTGTTACTGGACTTTGATGTGGGAGCGCAATTTATTGCGCGATTACCTGTTGCGGAATCGCGCAATAAATTGCGCTCCCACAAGCGTGGCGGACGATGAAACGGGCCGATTGAAACTCAACACTCTATCGATGCGCAGACGCACACCAGATGCTTGTCACCATAGACGTTATCGACGCGCGCAACACTTGGCCAGAATTTATTCTGGCGCACCCAGTCGAGCGGCCAGGCGGCTTGCTGGCGCGAATACGGGCGCGACCATTCATTGGCGGACACGGCTTGCGCGGTATGCGGCGCGTGCTTGAGGATGTTGTCCTGCTTGTCTGCCTGGCCGGTCACCACCTCTTCGATCTCGCCGCGAATCGCAATCATCGCCGCGCAGAAGCGGTCCAGTTCCGCCTTCGATTCACTCTCGGTCGGTTCCACCATCAGCGTATCCACCACCGGGAACGAAGTGGTCGGCGCATGGAAGCCAAAGTCCATCAGGCGCTTGGCGATATCGCCCACTTCCACGCCTTCTTTTTTCCATTCACGACAATCCAGGATCATCTCGTGCGCGCAACGTCCCTGTGTGCCGCTGTACAAAGTCGCGTAGTGATCCTTCAGCGATTCCTTGATGTAGTTGGCATTCAGGATCGCCATCCTGGTTGCTGCGGTGAGTCCCGTTCCGCCCATCATCCTGATGTAGGCGTAAGAAATGAGCAGGATCAGGGCGCTGCCAAAGGGCGCTGCCGCGACGGCGGAAATCCCCTGTTCGCCGCCGACCTTGACCAGCGGATGCGAGGGCAGGAACGGGGTGAGATGTTCCGCCACGCCGATGGGCCCTACACCCGGCCCGCCGCCGCCGTGCGGGATGGCGAAGGTCTTGTGCAGGTTCAAGTGACACACGTCCGCGCCGATGTTGCCCGGGCTGGTGAGGCCGACCTGCGCGTTCATGTTCGCGCCGTCCATGTACACCTGGCCGCCGTGAGCGTGGATGATCGCGGTGATGTCCTTGATCGACTCTTCATACACGCCGTGCGTGCTGGGATAGGTCACCATCAGGCACGACAGGTCGGCTTTGTGTGCTTGCGCTTTCTCGCGCAGGTCTTCGACATCGATGTTGCCTTTGCTGTCGCACTTCACCACCACGATCGTCATGCCGCACATCGCCGCACTGGCGGGGTTGGTGCCGTGTGCGGAAGAGGGAATCAGCACCACGTCGCGCTGCGCCTCCCCGCGCGAACGGTGATAGGCCTGAATCACTTGCAGGCCGGCATATTCGCCGGACGCACCGCTGTTGGGCTGGAAACTCATCTGCGCGAAGCCGGTGATTTCGGACAGCGCAGCATCCAGTCCAGCGATGACTTCCTGGAAGCCTGCGGCCTGTTCGGTCGGCACGAAGGGATGCAGGTTGGCGAACTCCGGCCAGGTCAGCGCCAGCATCTCGGACGCCGCGTTCAACTTCATGGTGCAGGAACCGAGCGAGATCATCGAATGCGTGAGCGACAGATCCTTGTTCTCCAGTCGCTTGAGGTAACGCATCATCTCCGTTTCGGAGTGATAGGTATTGAACACCGGATGGCTCAGGATGGCCGAAGCTCGGGGCTGGATGTGCATTGTCTGCGCGGCGATCTGTGCGGCGGTGAGCCGGAGCGCCGGCTTGCCGGCCGCTTGGGCGAACACGGCGAGGATGGCGTTGAGGTCATCGGTCGAGGTGGTTTCATCCAGCGCGATGCCGATGCCTTTTTCGCTGTAACGGAAGTTGATCTGCGCCGCTTCAGCCAATGCACGAATCTTGCCGTTGTCAGGGTGCGTTAATTTGAGCGTGTCGAAGAAATTGTCGTAAGCCACCGTGTAACCCAATTTCTTCAGTTCGCCCGCCAGCGCGGCGGCGGCGCGGTGCACGTGTTCAGCGATGGCGCGCAGGCCCTCTGCGCCGTGATACACCGCATACATCGAGGCCATGATGGCGAGCAATGCCTGCGCGGTGCAGATGTTGGAGGTGGCTTTCTCGCGCCGGATATGTTGCTCGCGGGTTTGCAGCGCCATGCGCAAGGCGGGGTTGCCGTCGGCATCCCGCGACACGCCGATCAGGCGTCCGGGCATGGAACGTTTGAACGCATCGCGGGTGGCGAAGTAGGCGGCATGCGGGCCGCCGTAGCCCATCGGCACGCCAAAGCGCTGGGTCGAACCCAGCACCACATCCGCCCCCCATTCGCCCGGCGGGGTGAGCAGCACCAGACTCAGGATGTCGGCGGCGACCGCGACGGTCATGCTGTTCGCCTTGGCGCGCGCCACGAAATCAGCGTAGTCATGCACCACGCCGTTGGCGGCGGGATATTGCAGCAGTGCGCCGTACAACTGGTCGTTCAAGGTGACGGTCTTGAAGTCGCCGATCACCAGCTCGATGCCGAGCGGCCGGGCGCGCGTCTTCAGCACTTCAATCGTCTGCGGGAAACATTCGTGCGACACGAAGAAACTGTTCTTGCCGGCGGCCGCGTCCTCGCGCGAGCGCAGGCCGTGCAGCATGATCATCGCCTCGGCGGCGGCGGTCGCTTCATCCAGTAGCGAGGCGTTGGCGATCTCCATACCGGTCAGATCGACGATCATGGTCTGGAAATTCAGCAGCGCTTCCAACCGGCCCTGCGCGATCTCCGGCTGGTACGGCGTGTAGGCGGTGTACCAGCCCGGATTCTCCAGCACGTTGCGCTGGATCACGGCGGGCAACACGGTGCCGTAATAACCGTAACCGATGTAACTTTTGAACAAGGTGTTTTTCGCCGCAAGTCCGCGCAGATGGTCCAGGTATTCATGCTCGCTCATACCGTCCGGCAGGTTCAGCGGCTGCCGCAGACGGATCGCGGCGGGGACGGTCTGGTCGATCAGCGCATCCAGCGAGGGCGCGTTGATCTTCTCCAGCATGGCTTGCACATCCTGCGCGTTGGAACCGTTGTGGCGAGTTACGAATGGGTCGGTGTTGTTCATGGTCGGACTCAGGGATGAATATTTAGAAATTCAAAAGCAATTTAGCCACAGAGCACACAGAGAAAAACCGAAGCGGAAATCTCTGTGAACTCTGCGTTCTCTGTGGCTATGTTTTGGTTTTAATGTGCTTCGCTGTCGACGACGGCTTGATAAGCAGTCGCATCCAGCAGGGCCGCGACATCCGCCGCGTTGTCCGGCTTCATTTTGAAGATCCATGCGCCGTAAGGATCGCTGTTGATGGCTTCGGGCGTGCCGTCCAGTTCGCTGTTGGCCGCAGTCACGGTGCCGGACACGGGCGCGTACACGTCGGCGGCAGCCTTCACCGATTCCACCACGGCACATTCTTCCTTGGCTTTCAGCTTGCGTCCGGCAGTGGGCGCCTCGACGAAGACCATGTCACCGAGCAATTCCTGCGCGTGGTCGGTGATGCCGACCGTGAGCGTGCCGTCGGCTTCGGTTTTGACCCATTCGTGGGATGCGGTGTATTTCAGGTTGCCTGGGTTGCTCATTTATGTCTCCAAATGTAGGTCGGGTTTCAACCCGACATGAATTAACCGTAATCTGTCGGACCGAAGTCCGACCCCCGCCAGTTTTCTGTTAAACCAAACCTTTGCCATTGCGGGCGAACGGATATTTGACCACCCGCGCGGCCAGCATTTTATCGCGAACGGCGACTTGTACGCTGTCGCCGATTTGTACCCCGTTCGGCACGCGCGCCAGCGCGATGGATTTCTCCAGCGTGGGCGAAAAACTGCCGCTGGTGATCTCGCCCTCGCCGTGCGCGCTGTGCACGTGCTGATGGTCGCGCAGCACGCCGCGATCCAGCAGCAGCAACCCGACCAGCTTGAGAGTCGGCGGATGGGCCAACAGCGCCGCCTTGCCGATGAAATCGCGCGGACTCTTGAGGTCCACCGTCCACGCCAGACCGGATTCCAGCGGGCCGACGCGCTCGTTCATGTCGTGGCCATACAGGTTCATGCCCGCTTCCAGGCGCAGGGTATCGCGCGCGCCGAGGCCGATCGGTTTGACGCCGTGCTCGGCCAGCGTCGCCCAAAAGAACGGCGCTGCCTTGGCGGGCAGCATGATTTCGAAGCCGTCCTCGCCGGTGTAACCGGTGCGGGCGATGAACATCGACCCCATCTCCACCGCGCTGAACGGGATGAGGTGTTCCGACAATTCCTTGCTGCCGGGCAACGCTTCCCACACCTTGGTGCGGGCGTTCGGTCCCTGCACTGCAATCATGGCTAATTCTGGATGGTCAACGATGGTGAGTTGCGGCGCGTGCTGGGCGGCTTGTTGTTTCATCCACGCCAGATCGTTATCCGCCGTTCCGGCATTGACCACGATGCGGAACCAGTCCTCGCGCATGAAATAGACGATGAGGTCATCGATCACGCCGCCGTTCTCCAGCAGCATGGTGGAATACAGCGCCTTGCCGGGCACAGTCAGCTTGTCCACATTGTTCGCCAGCAGGTGGCGCAGGAAAGCGCGTGCACCCTCGCCCTTCACATCGACCACGCGCATGTGCGACACATCGAACATGCCGCAGTCGTTGCGCACCTGATGGTGTTCCTCGATCTGCGAGCCGTAATTGACCGGCATGTCCCAGCCGCCGAAATCCACCATCTTCGCGCCCATCGCGCGGTGCGCTGCATTCAGGGGGGTTTGTTTAAGGCTGGGCATGATATTTTCCTTGGTCAGGGTTGTTCGGGATAGAACAGCAGCAAACGATAGCCGGTCGGGCGCAGTTCGGCCGTTTGCAAAGGCAGGGCGAGAGACAATTCCCGCTTGGCCGCCAGCGCATCAAGGCGCGCATCCGGACCTTGCAGATAAGCGGCGGGAGGAAACGCGCGGCGGGCGATTACCTGCTCGTTCAGGTCGGTCAGGGTCAGCTCCAGATTGGGCAGCGCCTGCGCATGCGGCGCGTGGTTGCGCAACACGACGTGCAGGGTGAATACGCCGGGATGGGTGGCATCCGCCTCCAGTTCGGACGATTCGATCGCCAACAGGTCGGCATCGCGCGGCAGGGGGATGGTGCAGGACAATGGCTCGCACAGTTGCACCAGCAATGGTTTTAATCCGGGCAGGCGCAGGGCGATTTCGGCGCGGAAGAAATAGGTCGCCTGCGCAAGCAGGAGCAGGCAGAGCAACAGGCCCAGAACAAGGCCGAGGGCGCGGCGCGGGTGGCGCGGCGCGGCAGGGCTTTGCTCCGCTTCCGGTTCGCCAGGGTGGAACTGCACCTGCTGTGCCAGCGTGGGCGGCGGCTCATCGAGACCGCTCAGGTCGGCCGGCGCGGCAAGTGCGCTGGTGTCCGTATTTGCCGGAATTTCCGGCGGGATGAAGTGCTCGCTGCGCGCATCGCTGTCGGGTGGCGGCGGCAGATCGGCGCTGATTTCGGCGGCGACCGGCGCATCGTCGATGGGCAGACTCAATTGCGGGCTAGGCTCATCCGGCTGGAGGTGCTCGCGCGCATTGAACACCGTCTCGCAACGACCGCAACGCACCATGCCGTCGCGCGCCTCAAGCTGTGCCTCGCTGACATTGAAGCGAGTGGCGCAGGCCGGACACCGGGTGACCGCGATATTCATTTTTTCAGACCCGACAAACAGCACCAACCGTCTTCGATCACGGCGGGCGCGAGATCGAACCATTGCGCGTAGATGAGTGAGACTTCCGCCGCCTGCGCGGCGAGGATGCCGGAGAGCACGATGCGCCCGCCGGGTCGGGTCGCGCCAGCCAGCAATGGCGCCAGCACGCGCAGCGGATTGGTCAGGATGTTCGCCACCACGACATCATATTGTGCCAGCCGGATGTCGTCCGGCAGGAAGAAATCCGCCCGCATCTGGTTGGCTTGGGCATTGTCGCGGCTGGCTTGTACCGCCTGCGCGTCGATGTCAACGCCGATGGCATTGGACGCACCCAGCTTCAGCGCGGCGATGGCCAGGATGCCGGAGCCGCAGCCGTAGTCGAGCACCGTTTCGCCGCCTGTCAGGTTTGCATCCAGCCAGCGCAGACACAGGCGCGTGGTGGGGTGACTGCCGGTGCCGAACGCCAGACCGGGGTCGAGCACGATGTTGATGGCGGCGGGGTCGGCAGGTGTATGCCAGGTGGGCACGATCCACAGGCGCGGTGAAATGCGGATGGGATCGAACTGCGATTGGGTCAGCCGCACCCAGTCGTTCTCTTCGAGTTTTTCGATGCGGTGTGCCGGCGGGGGAGTGATGCCGAGTTCGGCGTAACAAGTTTGCAGAATAGATTCGACATCGGCATTCTGCTCGAACAGGGCGTTAACCAGATTGTGCTGCCACACGCTGGCGGTCGGCTCGCCCGGTTCACCGAAAATGGCCTGCTCGTCCGGGGTGTCGGCATCGGCATCGAGCAAGTCAACCGAGAGCGCGCCGTGCGCCAACAGTGACTCGCTCAATGCTTCGGCATGATTGGCGGCCGCTTGCACCGACAGCGTGAGCCAGGACACGGTTAAAGGGTGTCCCGAGAAGCGACCGACCGTACCCCTCGCCCTTTGGGAGAGGGGGAACGGGGGTGAGGGAAACGATTCGGGCGAAGACTTGTCATGGTTTGTATGGCCTGAGCCGGGATCGTTTATTTACCCTTCGTTCTTTCTGCCAGCTTGTGCTCCAGATAATGGATGCTGGTGCCGCCACGGATGAA
>Ga0210049_1004941_pt1 | contig 11514 bp, 6 predicted proteins | sample CryGeyCG2014_300_2_FD_183964 | JGI IMG/M metagenome (GOLD analysis project Ga0210049, IMG submission 183964) | Groundwater microbial communities from aquifer - Crystal Geyser CG06_land_8/20/14_3.00 (SPAdes) (version 2) | ecosystem: Environmental > Aquatic > Deep subsurface > Groundwater | place...
ATATCTATCAGAATCTATGTAATATTGTATTCCCGGTTTTCCTGTATTGCCATGGTTCCAATTATAAATATTCAGACAAATAAACCTGGTTAAGACAATCAATATAAAAATTCTTAACCATAAATTTTTATTTTTATAAATCCAGTTAAATAAGTTTGAAATATTATTGAGCATAATTTATAATGTTATACTGTGAATGGTTAAAATTTTAACTTTTTATTTTTTTATTTACCCCGTTAAATAATTTTGCCAAAGGCAAAATTATTTAACGGGGTGGAACTCACACTAACCCTCCGACGTTCTTCAACATTCGCAGGATAAAAGCTCACTCGCAGGATGCGAGCGAGTGCTAGAACAAATTGTAAAGTTAAAATTTTAACCGTTTTGAGTATATATCTAAAAAGTCAAATTTTTAATTCACATGAATTTATACTAAAAACGGGCTCAAACCATACATTTTTTCAATCTGAAATTTGAGTCTTATTCACTTTTCTTTTACTTAACATCAGTTATACCCTCACACCTATAGTATATATATCGTCAACCTGTACTTGTTCGCCTCGCCATTTTTCTATTTCAGGTATTGACACAGTTAGATAATCACATTGAATAACGAGATACTGAAAAAAACAATATCTAACAGGGTAAACGCAGATAAAAAATAATTTCAATCAAATTACTCACATTATCAATTTGTTTTTACAGGTGTTTACCCCGTTAGATAGTTTAAAAAAAAAGATCGAACAATATATGAAGAGCAATTATTTAACGGGGTGAATGATATCGCTTCGCTAAGTTCTGCGTAAATCAGCGGGAAATTGGAAAATAGTTTTTTTACTTGCGAATTTTAGGTGCAGAATAATATTGAGAAGTTATATAAAATTTGTATTTTTGGCGAAAAATAAACCCAAAAAAATAACAAAAAACTGCCTTGTGAAAAGACATTACTTAAAAAATATTTTAAAAATAATAATTATTGTTAGTCTTTGTATTACAGTATTTTCATGTCGTGTAATCAATTCAAATGAAATGTTTAAAACTGATGCGAAATATAAATATTCTGAATTTAAACCTTCTGAAAAAGAATATCGTCTTCAGCCTTATGATAAACTTGATATAAAAATATTTGCCAACGAAGGGTTTAAATTGGTAGATGTTTCGCAATCAACAGCTCAAACCGCTTCTGCATTTTCATATTTAGTAGAATATGATGGTCAGGTAAAAATGCCAACCCTTGGGCGGATTCAAATTGCCGGTAAAACCATTCGCGAAGCCGAAGCTATGCTTGAAGAAAAATACAAAGAATTTTTTGTTGAACCGTTTATTCTCATTAGTGTTACAAATAAAAGGGTTATAATTTTTTCGGGTGGTTCTGCAACCGGAAAAGTTATTTCTTTAATTAATGAAAACTACACTCTTATTGAGGCACTTGCCGAAGCAGGCGGAATAAACGATTTTTCTAAATCACAACGAATAAAACTTTTAAGAGGCGATTTAAATAACCCGGAAATATATCTTTTTAATATTAGAAACCTTAAAGACATGAAAAGTGCGAATTTTTTACTTCAGGCAAACGATATAATTTATGTTGAAGCCCGTCCAAAATATGCATCTCGCATAATTACAGAACTTTCGCCATATATTGGGTTATTAACCAGCGCTTTGTTTCTTTATGGTTTATTTCTAAGATAAATGGAACAAAAAAACATACCGATTTTAAATGAGAAATTTGATTTTAACATTTCTCTTCAGGTTTTTAAAAAAAGTATCATTCTTTCTGTTTTGGTGTTTATTTTAGCTGCTGTAGGAGCATTTGTATATCTTCGTTACACACAACTAATTTACAAATCGGTATCAATCATTCAGTTAAAAAACGAAAACACAAATGCTAATAAAATACTAAACCTTACAAATGCTGTTGAAGAAATAAATAGCATACAAACAATTGAACTTATTCGTTCTAAAGAATTTTTAAAAAAAACATTTAATAAACTTCCCCTTGGTGTAAGTTACTACTCACAAGGCACTTTTCTGGTTTCCGAACTTTATAAGGCTACTCCTTTTACTGTTGATTTTCACATTACAAAAGGAAATTTATACAATATTCCGATTTATGTTTCATTTAGTTTAAATGGGGATGCTGCCATTAAATACACTTATAATAACCAAATTGTACAAAAATCTTTAAAATCGAATGCATGGACAGATATTGGAGGCTTTGAAATTATTTTGAATATTACCGACCTTGCTGCGATTCGTGAGCAATCGAATAAAATTAAAACCGACTCATATTACTTTACTTTAAACGATTCCGAAACAGTTTATCAAAAGTACAGCAGTCGGTTAGAGGTAAGTTTATTAAATCAGGAAGCCAATACCATTTCAATTTCGATTACCGATAATAATGCTCGAAAAACGAGCGAAATTGTAAATGCTATTGCCGAACAATTTATTAAATACGATGTAGAAAAAAAGAAAGAAAGTTCACAGAAAATACTTGATTTTATTGAAGTTCAGAACAATTTAATTTATCAGCAACTTGATAGTATTGAACAACTTTTAATAAAATTTAGCATAACCCACCAAATACAAGGCGATAAAGAAAGTAGTACATTAAACGTTAACAGATATGCTAATCTTTTAACAAAAATTGAAGAAGATATTGATATTACTGATATAGAAATTTCGTCGTTAAAGCAAATTCTTGACGAAATATCGAAAACTCCTAACATTAACGCTTACAATTTAATTTCTTTACTGCCTTTAAAAGACAATAATATTTTACTTAGTCTTCTTAATCAAATACAGAATTTAATTACACAACGTGATGCTTATTTAAACAATCAAACAAAAAACAGTTATCAAATTAAGGTAATTGAGAAACAAATAGAAACTCAAAAACAAACTTTAATAGATTTAATAAAATCAAATTATAACAGGGCATTGGAAAGAAAATCTACTCTAACCAAAAGACTTGTTGAATATGAACTGAAAGTTTATGGAAACTCATCTGCAATGGATTTAGATTATCTTAAAATAAAGCGGCTATATACCATTAATGAAGAATTTTACAATAAACTTCTTGAGAAAAAAGCTGAGTATTTAATTTCGCAAGCCGGCTCAGTCAGTCGGAACGTTATTCTCGAAAACTCATCTGTTCCCTCCTTTCCTATTGCTCCGTCAAGAAATTCAATTATAATTCTGTTTTTTATAGTCGCTCTTGTTTTAAATACAATCATTATTATTATAAGGTACTTGCTTTATAATGAAATAACAATGCCCGACGATATCAGAACATATTCTGAAGTACCTGTTATAGGTGTTGTTCCTTTATACAAAACCAAACTTCCTATTTCACAACTTTTAGTTGATATAAAACCAAATTCGGTTTTTTCCGAAGCTTTTCGGTCTATTCGCTCCAACCTCGATTTTCTTAAAAATATTCCGCAATCAAAAACCATTGCAATTTCTTCGACTATAGGCGGTGAAGGAAAAACATTTGTGGCGCTTAATCTTGCAGGTATTTTTGCCATTCAGGGTAAAAAAGTAATCTTAGTTGACCTTGATTTACGCAAACCACGATTCCATTTGTGCTTTAATACCGACAACAGCAAGGGGGTAAGCACTATTCTTGTTGGTAAAAACAAAATCGAGGACTGTATTAAAAAATCGAAAATAGTCAATCTTAATTATATTACTGCCGGTCCAGTTCCTCCTAATCCCTCGGAACTTATAGCCGGAAAGGAAATATCTGATTTTATTTACTCGCTAAAAGAAATTTACGATGTTGTTATTATTGATACTCCACCGTTAGGGCTTGTTACCGATGCTCTTAATGTTTATAAAACTTGCGACTTTCCTGTTTATTTAGTTAAAGCGAATTTCTCTAAACGGGCTTTTCTATATAATATTAACAATTTACACGAAGAAAAACATATTCAAAACCTGTCGGTTGTTCTAAATGGAGTTGATTTGAAAAAATCCCGTTATGGAAAATATAATTATGGCTATGGATATGGCTATACCGATTATCACGCCGATTATTACGATGATTCTGAAAAGAAGAAGAAAAAAGGATTTTTTGGAAGAATTATTTCACATTTGTAATTTGAAATTTGAAAGTGTGAAAGTATGAAAGTGTGTGAGTTCCTTGTCTCACTTTCTCCTCGTCTCACTTTCTCACTTTCGGTTTATGAATTTGAAATCTGAAATCTGAAATATGATATATATTAATATTCACATATCGTTTTTTATTTATTTCTTCACACTGTTAATTGTTAGCTATTTTATTCATCAATTTTTTCTTGCAAAGTCAACCAAATACAATATCCGAAAAGCTAATCTTAATGGTATTCGCTGGAGCAGTCAAACCAAACCTATTTCAGGCGGAATAACATTTTTTGTTGTTCTGCTCATTTCTTCAATTGTTTATTTGCTCTACGAAAAAAATATTACATCAATAAATCCCACAAATATTTATATCGGCGTTGTACTAATTATTGCCTTTCTTATGGGGCTTGCTGACGACATGATAAATACATCGCCGGTTCTTAAATTTGCCGTGCAAGTTGCTTGTGCCTTAATTCTTATAAGAGGCGGAATTTTTATTTCAATCAGTTCAGATTTTTATTTCAATATCTTTTTTACAATCTTTTGGGTAACAAGCATTATGAATGCAATAAATATGCTTGATAATATGGATGCTATCGCTTCTGTGGTTTCTATTACTGTTATTTTTGGTTTAATATGTCAAAACATTTTAACCGATGGTAGTAATATTGACCTGTTTGTTTTTCTTGCTTTGCTGGCTTCATTAATTTCATTTCTTAAATTTAACTTGCACCCATCGCGAATATACATGGGTGATGGCGGCAGCCAGTTATTAGGCGCATTTTTAGGCACTTATGGTATTATATATTTCTGGAAAAGCCCTGTAAATGTAAATATTCATCCCTCGCTCTTTCATGTTTTTATTATTTTTCTTGTTTTCCTTATTCCAATAATTGACTCAATAACAGTTACTTTAAATAGAATTTTAAAAAAAAAATCACCATTTGTAGGCGGAAGAGACCATACAACTCACTTTTTAAATTATCGCGGAATTTCCGAACCAAAAATTGCAATAATGTATTTCTTAATTAATATTATATCAGTTAGTTTAGCATTACTAATTTTAAATACCACCAGACTAATCCCAGTGTGGTTAAGTATTTTTTCATTAATTTACGGTATATTTGTCTTCTTAATTTTATATATAAACACTCGTATTACAAAACCAATGAGTTGAATAGTTGATAAGTTGCACAAATAAATTAATCATAAAAAACAAAACATGAAGTATTCATTTTAAAATCTGGAAGTTTGGCAAAAGTCAAGAAAGTTGGTAAAAGATATTTATCAGGTAACTGCCATTAAACTAATCAATCCATCAACTAATCAATCCATAAACTAAATTGAAAAGTATTAATTACAAGCATCTAAGACAATTTTGGCTAAAATTAGCTTCTGCTTTTACAGCACTTTTTTTACTTTGGCTAATGGTTAATGTGTTAAGCTTTTCGGGACAAAAAACCGAATCGCCAGGTGATAAAAAGTACATTGAAGAATTTAATAATCGCTATGCCGTTTTTGCCATCGAATTTCCGGCTAATCTTAGTTTTGCAGGTGAAAAAGTACCGCTCGAATATTTTGATGTTTATGAAAATCTTGACCGTGAATTTTTAGTAAATACATACTGGCACTCGCAAACATTTCTTTTTATTAAACGCGCCTATCGCTATTTTCCTGTAATTGAGCCAATACTTAAAAAAAATGAAATTCCCGACGATTTCAAATACTTGTGTGTTGCCGAAAGCGGACTTAACAATGTTGTTAGCCCGGCAGGAGCTACAGGATTTTGGCAATTTATGAAAACTACAGGCATTAAATATGGATTGGAAATTTCTGATGAAGTTGACGAACGTTACGATTTAGAAAAATCTACCTATGCGGCATGTCGTTATCTTAAAGATTCCTACGATTATTATAAAAACTGGACAATGGTGGCTGCATCATATAATGTAGGTATGGGAGGCATTGATAATCAAATAAAAAAACAAAAAGTTACATCATATTACGATTTAATGCTTAATGAAGAAACATCCCGTTATGTTTTTCGCATTATTGCAATTAAAACCATTATGGATAATCCCCAAAATTATGGATTTCATTTTCGAAAAAAAGATTTGTATCCCCCAATACCTACTGATAATATTACAGTTGATACAACTATTACCGACCTTGCTGATTTTGCTATTTCACAAGAAATTAATTATAAAATGTTGAAATATTTTAATACATGGTTGCGTCAAAATTCACTTACAGTTTCTGAAGGGGAAAAATACATAATAAAAATTCCAAAATCAGGTTATCGTGATTTGAATAAAATATGGATAGATTCAGGATTATTAGAAGATGAAGTTGCCGACACTACATCAGTTAATAATCCAAAATAGGAACTGTCAATAAAATCGGAAAACAATAAACAGTAGGCAATAAGCAATAGGCAATAAGCAATAAGCAATAGGCAATAAGCAATAGGCAATAGGCAATAGGCAATAAGCAATAGGCAATAGGCAATAGGCAATAAGCAATAGGCAATAAGCAATAGGCAATAAAGAATGAAACAATAAACCCCAGAGTAAAGCGATGACAAATACCCTTACAGTTAAAAGGCAGGAAAATATTGAAATATCAGGTGCGCGGGTTCATAATCTTAAAAACATTAACCTTGTAATACCTCGCAATAAACTTACGGTTATAACCGGATTAAGCGGGAGCGGAAAATCATCTTTAGCTTTTGATACCATTTACGCCGAAGGTCAACGTCGTTATATTGAAACATTCTCGGCTTATGCACGAAATTTTATCGGTAATCTTGAGCGTCCCGATGTTGATAAAATTTCGGGATTAAGCCCTGTTATTGCCATAGAACAAAAAACAATAAGCCGCAATCCACGCTCAACCGTTGGAACAACAACAGAAATTTATGATTTTTTACGATTGCTGTTTGCCCGTGCTTCTGAAGCATATTCTTATGTTACCGGCGAAAAAATGATTAAATATTCCGAAGTTCAAATAAATGACCTTATCAATAAGAATTTTGATGGAAAAGATATTACAATTTTAGCTCCCCTTGTTAAAGGACGCAAAGGGCATTACCAGGAACTTTTCGACCGTTTCAGACGCAAAGGATTTTTATATGCCAGAATAGATGACGAAATAAAAGAAATCAGGTACGGATTAAAAGTTGACCGTTACAAGGTTCACAACATTGAACTGGTTATTGACAGAATTAAGGTATCAGAAGAATCAGAAAAACGCTTGCGTGAATCGGTGCAAATTGCTATGAAACAAGGGAATGGTATTAGTATAATACTTGATAAAGAAACCGGAAATTTGCGATATTTCAGCCGCTCATTTATGTGCCCAACGAGTGGAATTTCATATAACGAACCTGCACCGCATACTTTTTCATTTAACTCGCCTCAAGGTGCATGTCCGCATTGCAGTGGTTTAGGACGAATTACACGTGTTGAATTAAATAAAATTATCCCCGATAAATCGGTTTCTATCGCAAGAGGCGGATTCGCCCCTTTAGGAAAATACAGAAGTTCATTAATTTTCTGGCAACTCGAAGCCATTGCTGCCAAATACGGTTTTTCGCTTAAAACTCCTATTCAGGAAATTTCAGATATTGCTGTTAATGTAATTTTATACGGTTCAGGCGAAACTTTCAGATTACATGCAAATTATCCAGGAACAACTTCTAATTATCTTATTAACTGGGATGGATTGGTTAATTATATATTAAATCAGCATTTCGATTCTAAATCGCTTAAAGCAAAACAGTGGTCAAATGATTTTGTTGTTAACGAAGTTTGTCCGGTTTGTAACGGTGCAAGATTGAAAAAAGAAGCACTTTACTTTAAAATTGATAATAAAAATATTTACGATTTATCGCAAATGGACCTTTTAGGTTTGTATAGATGGTTTACAAATATTGAAGAAAGAATTTCGCAAAAGCAAGCATTTATTGCCCGCGATATACTAAAAGAAATTCGTAACAGGTTAAAATTTATACTTGACGTTGGCATTGATTATCTGAACTTAAATCGTCCTGCCGCTTCACTTTCAGGTGGCGAAAGTCAACGCATAAAACTTGCTACACAAATAGGCAGCCGACTTGTTAATGTTCTTTATATTATTGATGAACCAAGTATTGGGCTTCACCAGCGCGATAATAAACGTTTAATTCAATCGCTTAAACAATTACGCGATTCAGGTAACACAATAATTGTTGTAGAACACGATAAACAGATGATAATGTCTGCCGACCATGTAGTTGATATGGGTCCATTTGCAGGACGAAATGGCGGAGACATTGTTGCTCAAGGGCTTCCAGAGGAAATTGCTGAACAATCAGGATTAACTGCCGATTATTTAAGTATGCGAAAAATTATTAGCGTTCCATGTATAAGACGCAAAGGAAACGGACTCTCGTTAACTTTAACAGGTGCAACCGGAAATAATTTAAAAAATATTGAAATAATCATCCCATTAGGAAAACTAATTTGTGTAACAGGTGTTTCGGGAAGCGGAAAATCGAGTTTAATTAAAGAAACATTACAACCAATTTTATCGAAATATTTTTTTCATGCATTGCGTAATCCGTTACCATACAACTCTATTACAGGACTTGATAATATTGATAAAGTTATTGAGGTTAATCAATCGCCAATTGGCAGAACGCCGCGTTCAAATCCTGTAACTTACACACAAATTTTTTCTGATATCAGAAAATTATTTGAGCAAATGCCGGCTTCAAAAATTCGCGGTTACAATGCCGGACGTTTTTCCTTTAATGTTAAAGGCGGACGTTGTGAAAGTTGTGGTGGTGCAGGAGTTAAAACTATTGAAATGAACTTTTTACCCGATGTTTATGTTACTTGTACCAACTGTAATGGCAAACGGTATAATCGCGAAACTTTAGAAGTAAGATATCGTGGCAAATCAATTAGTGATGTACTTGAATTATCTGTTTCGCAAGCAGTTGAGTTTTTTGAAAATATTCCGTCAATTCATAATAAATTAAAAACTCTTAATGATGTGGGTTTAGGATATATAACATTGGGGCAGCCCTCTACAACACTCAGCGGAGGCGAAGCTCAACGCATAAAATTAGCCGCAGAATTTACAAAAAAAGATACCGGCAAAACACTTTATATACTTGATGAACCTACCACAGGTCTTCATTTTGAAGATGTAAGAATTTTGATGAATGTGCTGAATAAATTGGTTGACAAAGGCAATACTGTAATTGTTATTGAACATAATTTAGATGTTATAAAACAAGCCGATTATATTTTTGATATGGGACTTGAAGGTGGACCCCGTGGCGGGCAAATAATTGCACAGGGAACACCCGAAGAATTAGTTAATAACAAAATTGGTTTTACAGCACAATTTTTAAGAGAAGAACTTAAATTTAATAAATATTCACAATATCAAAAAATTAAATGTTTTGAAGTATGAGTACAGGAGAAGAAAAAATCATCAGAGCTTTTGAAAGCAAAGACTGGTACGAAATTAAAATTCACGATTCGTGGCATATTTTTAAAATAATGTCGGAATTTGTACAGGGTTTCGAAAAACTTTCTAAAATCGGACCATGTGTTTCCATTTTTGGTTCGGCAAGAACTAAGCCCGATAACAAATATTATAAATTAGCAGAAGATATTGCATATAAACTTACACAAAAAGGTTATGGCGTAATTACCGGTGGCGGTCCAGGAATTATGGAAGCAGCTAACAAAGGAGCAAAACTTGGTAAGGGAAAGTCAGTTGGCATAAATATTATTCTTGAATTTGAGCAACATCCAAATAAATACATTGATTTCGACAAACTTATTCACTTTGAATATTTCTTTGTAAGAAAAGTAATGTTTATGAAATATGCTCAGGGATTTATTGTTTTACCCGGCGGTTTTGGTACTCTTGATGAGTTTTTTGAAGCTGTTACACTTATTCAAACTAATAAAATTGCACGATTCCCCATCGTATTAATTAGTAAATCATACTGGAAAGGATTAATAGATTGGATTAAGAAATCTGCACTAAGCCAAGAACATAACATTTCACCTAAAGATTTAAATTTATTTGTTGTTGTAGATACTGCAGATGAGGCGGTTAACCATATTCATGCCTTTTATCAAAAATATGTACATAAACCTAATTTTTAATTTATCAACATATGTTAATAACTTTTTTACTTTTGCTACGTAAAGAACATATAAGTTTTGAACAATTTTTATCAACAATTGTTGATAATTTTTGTTTGTTTTAATAATCTTTCAACTTTAATGCTTACTTTTGAGCGTTTTAGTTGAAGTAAGTGCTAAGTTATGATTAAGTACCTTATTTTATTACTCAATTTTATTGGGTTTCTGTTAGTTAATTTATTTTTAGATGACGTTGTAGTTAGCATAAATGTACCTGCTGAAGTTTCAGCCGGTAGTAATTTTACAGTTGAACTTACTATTACTAAATCCGATTCGGTGGGTTTTGCAAGATATCAACAAGATTTACCCGTTGGTTACTCCGCTACTACAATAAATACTTTTAATGGTGATTTTACTTTTAAAGACCAGAAAATTAAGATTATATGGTTAAAACTTCCGCCTGATAGCACCTTTACCGTAACTTACCAAATTCAGGTTGACCCAACTGCTGAAGGTCCTTTGATTTTAGGTGGCTCTTTTAGTTATATTTACAATAACGAGCGGAAAACACTGACCATTTCGAATAGATCAGTTATTATTAAATCCCAACTTAACTTAGCAAACAATATAAATCAACAAACTAATACTGACAGCTCACAAATGGTCGTCAATAATAACCTGATTCAGAATTTTCCTTTAAACGAAATTTTTTGCTATCGTCAGGTAATACGCGATGCGGATGGCATAACAGTTCATTTACTGATAAATATGGGGAATCTTCCTAAAGATAAATTTGCAAAAATTCAGGAAAAAATTCCTCCCGAATTTGTCGCATCTAACATTGAAAGCAAAGACGGGATATTTTCATTTAAAAATAATACCGCTAAATTCTTATGGATGTCGCTACCTGCCGAAAACCAGTTTCAGGTTAGTTATAAGTTAACTTCAAGTACGCCTTCATCAGAACTGCCGGAGATTTTAGGTTTTTTATCATACATTGAAAATGAAGGCACTAAAATCCTAACAATTGAAAATCGCGATTTTCTTGGTACAAAACTAGTGGCTTATAATAACCAGCAGCAGCAGGAACAACTGAAGCAACAGGAACAGTTGAAGCAGCAGGAACAACTGAAGCAGCAGGAACAACTGAAGCAGCAGGAACAGTTGAAGCAGCAGGAACAACTGAAGCAGCAGGAACAGTTGAAGCAGCAGGAACAGCAACAACATTTAGTTACTCACGAAACAGGCATTAACT
>Ga0210049_1004946_pt1 | contig 11506 bp, 17 predicted proteins | sample CryGeyCG2014_300_2_FD_183964 | JGI IMG/M metagenome (GOLD analysis project Ga0210049, IMG submission 183964) | Groundwater microbial communities from aquifer - Crystal Geyser CG06_land_8/20/14_3.00 (SPAdes) (version 2) | ecosystem: Environmental > Aquatic > Deep subsurface > Groundwater | place...
TCTTTTAACTCGTCGGGGATTCTTGTTCTTTCGGTATCAGCGGCATCAGCCTTGCCGCTGCTAAGAAAAAACTTGATATCGAATTGGCCTGAGTATATTTTTCAAATTGCTTAATAATAGCTGGAACAAAATCTAAAACACTAAAATTGTCAGCAAGCCATTGTTCGGTCACATCCTTATCATAACGTTGGCAGATCGTATAGACTACTTTTACTACTGTATCAAACCCATTCTCAACATCCGCCTCAACAATCTCTTGCAAGATATCAGCGACAGTTTTATCCTTAAAGTCCTTAATCCTTTTCAGTAATGGAAAGATGAGAAGGGTTAGCTTTTTCTCATATGTGAGAGGAAGTATCTGAATAGGTATGGTCTTGTCCCCAAGCTTAAAAGAATCCTGGGAAAGTGTGGGATCGATGACTTCATTGATCTGGTCTTGTGTTGGTTTTGCTGGTTGAGATAAATCTTTTTTCCAGCCTTTCGGTGGCATATTCCCCTCCTTTGTTGAGGATCAGGCAAATAAAAAGGGGTAGTCAGTCGCTTTGCGTCCAACTACCCCAGGAATTAATCGTCTTACAACCGTGGCTACGGAGGAACCTTGTAAGACCCTATAATTGACCCTTTACGGATTACCGATGCATCAGTTGGTTCCCTTTCCTACTTGGGTCGTTCATTATGAATAATTGTGCAGCGAAGATGCCAACCCCCACATGCTAATTAAGAGTTAGATTATTCGGACACGCAACTCCACCAAATGGCCGATTCGGTCTCATCGTTACGGCAGGCATTTACCTGCAAGCAGTCGTCTTCTGGTAATATATAGCTACCAACTGCCTCACGCTCGAACCACTTAGGGACTCTTTATAGTGATTCTCCATGCCCTTATCTTTCCCCTAATTGCTTACCAGCCAGCCCCGTGCTGTGGTTTCCATCCGAAGAACGATGGTCTTCACCCATGCACAAATCTAAATACTTAAATCATCTCTTAATTGAACTGGAACGGAATTGAAAGAACAGTTTTTGACTGCCCATCAGTCATCACCTGGGTCGTACTCTGTGCCTCATAGGTGATATTCGCATCCATGAAATTTTCTCCGCCCTTAAAGTCAGGGGCGAAAGATCCGGCCACTGTTACCTTCGGATACCAAAGTGCAAACTGTCTCTGGACGCTATTCACAACCCAATCAAAGAAAACGAGCAAACTTTTCTCTGCAATCGTTCCCAATGGGTCAAGCATCTCGATGGACTTATAGGCAGCAAGAATATCTCCTGCAACTGGAGTGCCGGTAAAAGCCGCACTCAAATTCAGAATGGCACCGCCACTATCAACGGAAACAATATAGACCCTGTCCGTCTTGTCTCGGAGTGCACTGACGTTGTCGGAAACAACGGTATGAAAAATCACCCGATCACCAGCCGCAAAACGATTCGCCTCACCTGCACCCAGTGTAATGGTTTTATTGCCAGCACTATAAGAAGCTACCGTCCCGACTTTGGCGATGACAATATCTCCGATCTCGGGTGGAAACGCCCATGTGCCAGTAATGGTGATTGATTTGGCTGGTAAATCCTTTGACTCAACGACCTCTTCGCCAGCGATGGCATCAGCGCTGATGTCCCAGATAGATACTTTATCGCCAACCACAAACTTATTTGCTTCATTCGCGGTTGCGAATGTGGTAACGGCAACATCCTGGGTTACTACCGTACCCATACTCACCACATTATGCTGCGTGACGCCAATGGCGTTTGCGATGGTTTCAACTGCCATTTCGTGAAAGGTCAATGTGACCTGTGCCTCACGGCTGGCCTCAAAGGACTTACGAGTAGTCTTGGGAATACCAAGCTGAAGCTTGGTGATATTTCTGGTCACTGGAATCTGGACGTTGCTGATAAGACCTACATCTGTCCATCCCGACAGGGGAGCGGCCACTGCTAAAATCTCCTGACCAGAATAAAGAACTGTTGAATTATAATCCCGAATAAAAATTCGGGGTGAAGAAACGACAATAAAGTCGGATCTAAGTTCGGCTTGCTCGAAGGAATAGCTCAAAGTAATTACCTCCTTTTACTGTTTAATTAAAATGGAAATAAATTCATCTTCCTCAATCGGAATTCCTCTTTTTTCGGAAGAATATTTATCTCTCAATTCGTAAAAATCCTCATGCCATTGCTGGCCAATTTCTCCGCCCCCATTAAAATTGATGGTAAGGCTCCCTTTAAATTTTTCATCTAAAAGCATCTTCAATTTACGGACAACACATCCAATTTGTCTTGCCTGCTCTCGGTTAAGCATATCTTCCTAAAGATGCCTGCTCTCGACGGTATATCGCAGATCCAGATCGATTGAGCGACAGATAAAACCCTCTTCCCAGGGGGTAGTTGGTCTTACCCTAACATTCGTTACCTCAACCTGCCCCAGAGAAAGACCTGTCGCTTCATTATAAAAAGTGAAATACCGTCTTCCCGTGGAGGGCTTGTCGAGTTTATCCATCACCGTGCTGACCAATTCGGTTAATTTAATGATCTCGGGATCCTGCTTCGCCACACAAAATATTCTCGGAAAACTGTAAGAATATTTTCCGATTCGATCATCCTGAAAAAATATGACCAAAAATTTCTCACCCACATTACTTGGTCTTATCGTGGGATTATAATAAGTCGGAATCAGTGGAAACTGGCTATACAGATAACGCCTTAGCGACCAATAGAGATTAAGTAATGTCTTGGTATTAGCCATCTATTGTCTACTACAAACGAGTACGATTACACTCCAATTTAGATAGTTCGTCACAGCAAGTCTTAGTATTAGCATCCATTGTACGGTTTAAACTAAATGCATCCCAATTGATCCAGTTCTTCCAAATCAAACCGCCCTCCCGAAGCACATTCAAAAAATTTCCATTGCGATATTCTTCTTCGAGACGATGAAGTTCTTGCGGAAAGATATCGAAATTAATTCCCTCCTTAATCAAACCATATTTCTCTACAACGGGAATAGATTGAGCCAATCTTTGCAACATCCAATATGAGTTATATCTTGGACCCGGAATGCCTATCATTTATTACCAGATACCACTAATCGCTGCTTTGGCAGCATTCTTAAAGGATTCGATCATTCTTGCTTTCTCGGAAGGATTGTAAACCATTTCTCGTTTTGCAGGTTCAAACAGTTCACGTCGGGGAACTATACGGTCTCCAAATGTGGCGCCGAATTCATTACGGACTGCTTTAGCCATAATATCGGGACTGACATCTTTTAAACCCACAAAAACACTCCATCCATTAGTGGTTGGCACGGCATCAAAGACCCGGACATTGCTTTTGATCTCACCCGTCGCTTCCCAAATTTCCTCGACCCAACCTTGTTTACGTTTCTCTTCTAACCAGATGGGGGAGAGTTCTTTCCAATACACATCAACAAAAACCATTTCGCCACCACGGGATTCGCCCATGCGTGAGATTATAATTTCATAATATTGCTCGCCCACCTGCTTGAGTGCAGTTTTGGCCTGTACTTCAAGATTGGCCCTTAACTTCAATAATTTCTCGGAAAGTCTTTTAATTCCGTCCGGTTCTAAGCGAATATCAATTCCAATCATACAAATACACTCCGCAGCAGCAGCACCGTCTTACCCAAGCCCCTGTTCCGAACTCCAAGGTAGTAATCTCATGGAAACATGCTGTACTCGAACTATCACTTGTATTCCCCGTACTCGAACTATCACTTGTATTCCAATAGAATTTTATTATAGGGATCATGCCCTTTGGTCTATGGAACAGATGGTTTCGTAACAACCCGCATAGAGATGGTCGTCAATGCCATCAATCTGCAAAACCTTTCCGCTCTGTAAAACGATTCTATCTCCCTGCTTGGGGATATAGCCCAAGAGATTCCTACCCGAAAAAGTAATAAAAAGTTTATCAAAAGAAACATCTCCTATCGGCTTAAGGGTATCACCTTTCACAAAATAGGAGACAACAGCATAATCATTAACCTTGACATACCAGTTCCATTGCTTCTTGCCGTACTCATTGGTCACGGCTTCCGTCAAGGCATAGAGAACGATATTGTCATTGCATTTGTAGACAAGGGCTTGCTTGCCATCCTTGACCGAACCATGAACCCAAAAGTTAGCATTAACGACCATAAACCTTTCGTCGGTTGTGGTATCCTTAAAAATATCTCCATCCACAATTTCAGAGTTCCAGGCGAAAATTCCATTCTTAGCGATTTCCTGCATAAAGGGCTTGGAAGAGAATTCGATATCGAGCAATATGCAATAGTCAGCAATATTTCCCGCATTGCGTAAAATACTTATCGGCCTTCCGATTCGCTCCACCAATGCAGATAAATGATCTTGAATCGCCATTACTCTTTTACCACTTCCAATTCTTCGTAAATTGGTTCTGAACGCTCGATCACATCGATCATGGTCATGGAACCGATGGTTGCCGGTTTAGCCAGGTTCATATTGTCATAACAAGAAGCAAGATTATTTTTTCCCTCTTGCTCCCAGTCTATTTTTTGCAACTCGTAGCTGTAGTCAAAAATATTTTCCGACTGAAAAAGCTTTTTAAGTAGGTACTCGCAGACCTTACTTGCCACATGAAAGATAGCGGCCCGATTGAGTTCTTTGGCCTTGGTAACTTTTACCGTTTCCCAATCCGTTATTTTGGCTTTAATCCAATCCTCGGTTGCGGTAGCGTAAAGATCATCATCTAAAAGTGTATCGGGCACATCTGAAGCAGATACACCCCCACAAACCCTTCTGACAGAGTCCTTCCACGTCGTAAGGAGAAAATCGTAGGCCATTTTATTACCTAAACATTAATAACGGTAGCATCAGCCATTTTTTCATCGTAGGCCACCGTCAGATAACCAGCCGTTAAAAGAGTGAGGTACATTTTGTACCCCACTCCTATTGTTTGTTTTAATCACTCAATCGTGATTATTATGCAACTGCACCAAGTAATTTTCGGGCAGCAGCAAAAATAGTCTGAAAACCTATCGTGTTGCTCATGATAATCTCGGTCCACTGCCCGTTGATAATTTTATCTGTCTCCGTCAGGTCGGTTCCGACTTCACGATATCCAATCATGGCATATCGTTTATCAATCCCTATTAAATGGAGAGCCGTGATAGTGCCGTTGTGGGTAACATATCGAATATTAGCAGCCAACGGATTATTCACAATCACGGGTGCTCCGCCAAGACCAGCCTTATCAATAAGGTTGTTGAGCCAAATAGGGATAACGGTTGGATTTGCGATTAGGACTGTATCAAGGATATCTCCCGAATTGCCGATAATCGTAGTACATTGACCAGGATAGAATATATTCAACCACGTCAGGTATGCCTTGAGGCCCATATCCGCAAAACTTGTTGCAGTACCACCCTGATAAGAATCAAGAAGAGTTTCGACAATTGCCCCACCAGAGGCATGACCGGAACCATCACCCGCCAGTAATGCACTGACAGCCATTTCAACTTCGTCGAGACGGGTCTGTAATACGATTCGGCCAATAAGGGTCTGAACGAGGGGAAGACTGGCCCTTCTCATAAACTCGTAGGAAGCTTTGATACGAATACCAAACTTCTTAAGTGTAGTCGCCTTCTCTGACCATGTGATAGTCGTGGTTGGGAACTCGCCCATTTCGGGGACTCTTCCCTCTGTTCTCTGAGCTTGTGTATCGTCGATATAAATGGAACGAAGCACCGCACTGTCGCTGATCGTTTCCATTCTCGCAACGAGTTCACCGAGGATATCGGTTTCATCCATCAATGCTACCCTCGCCATTCTGTTAATCACTTCGGGAAATAGAATGGTCGTGGGGGCCTGATTACTCTGGAAGAAATAATCAACCTTGGTGGCGGGGATACCAGCCGCAGGATCATCTTGGAGTCTGATCCCATACCGCTGCAACTGTAATTCAAATCCATCCAGACCATCCTTCTGTCCAGCACCCGCAGTAATATCTGTTAAATATTGTGAAAAGGTCATGCCTTTATCAATGGCACGTTCGTACATTCTACGATCTAAAGTTATATCTTTTGGATCATATTTGGTGATCTCAACATCACTCATGGAAATTCCTCCTTAGTTTTTGTTAATAAAAAAGCCATCCCGAATAGCCAGGGATGGCTTGAACATTGTGGCAAATCATCGTCTATGGTTTAGAGTATAAATGTCACAACTTTATTGTCGGTATCAACCGATAACACCATTCTTAACGGCGTACCCGCGGCCGCAGTAATCTTTTTCACGCAGGTAGCAACCGTATAGGCGGGGACTCCATCGGCTCCACCAGCCTGAAGGCAATTCCATCCAACCGTGGGTGCATGGTTTGAGTCATATCCCATTATCACAACTCCGTCTACCTGCACCGATGCGACCTTGTCGTCTCCGTCAATAATCCTTACCACACCCTGAAACTCATCATTCTCGGCAGCAGTCGCAACAACGGTACCACTGGCAGAAATTTTGACCAATTTGTTCTCATCAGTACCTTTAGTTAAGGCACTGGAGAAGGGGACGAACCCCTCGACCTTGAGTCCAGTATAATTAATCGATCGTGCCATAATATTTGTTCCTCCTAATTATTTTTTGAATTTATGCAATGCGGGATTATCTTCGGAACCCTGATTGAGCTGTTCCCTGATAATCATCGTCTTTGTCTCAGTCTGTTTTCCGTTAGGAATAGACTGTGCCAACTGTTTCTCAAATCCTTCGATCTTGAGTTTTAAATCCTCAACCGAAAGGGAACTAATCTCCTTATCAAAAATCTCTTGCTTATGATTCATGCCATTGATCTGGATGGAGAGCTTCGAACATCTGTCTTTTAAACCCTGAATATAGGCTCCAGCAATTGCTGTCTGGGCCCGTAGATCGGCCTGCAATTTTTCAATGGTCTTGTTAGCCTTACCCAAGGATTTTTGAAGATCAACTTTGTCAACTTCTGAAAGAGAAAGATTTTTCGCCGTAACCAGATGGCGATTCCTTTCCATACCCTGTTCGGCTTTCGCCACCTCGAGATCAACCTGTGTCTTGTCCAGAAGGGGCTTCAGAACATCGTACTGGCCCTGCAAATCTTCCAAATTCTTCTTTAGGGTTAATATTGTCTCTTCCGCTAACTTTAATTTATCCAAAATAGCCTTTACCTCTTCGGAACTCATATCTGTTTCACCCACTTTCTCAATAGACCCATCGAACTGAAAATTAAAACGGAGAATATCGGTTTCTTTAAAATCTTTGATATTGGTAGAACCGAAAACATTGCCCCTGGGATCGGTGATTTTCCCGTCCTTCATCGCAAGGATGCTATTTTCTGGAATGGAAAATTCACCCTTTACTCTTTTACCAGGCATAGCACCAGCGTAGACACCGGAAAGTTCAATCAGGTTGCGGGAAGTGACTTTACCCTGATGTACCGTGTAAGTGCATTGCTTCATAATGGGGGTTTCATCTTCTTTGGCTATATTAAACATTCCCCCAGGATAATGGGAACATTTGAAACCACGGATATCTTCATTACAGAGATCACAGATAAAAGAACCAGCCTGAAAACCTACACTTACTGCTTCAGTATGTCCGGCCTCATAAGCCTTGATATAGTCGTCTGTGCCAATTCCACCAGAAGTCAAACCCTTCGCCATATAAACCGAGGGATGGAAAGCACTTAATTTTGACTCACCTTCCTGAACTTGCACTAATTCTGAATCAAAAAGAGTGCCAGAAGGAATTTCATGAGTATTATGTCCAAAGAGATAACCAATAATTTCGGTCTGTGGGTTATCCCTGCGAGCCATCACATCTTTATGAAAACCCTCAATCATATCCGTACCCAAACGGGAATAGAAACCTGTAAGGGTGTCATTGTCGGCGGCGTCAACGGAGAATACATAAATATCTTCCGCCTTTAATTCCTTTTTCGCAAAATGGGTATTGATAATCTTGAGTTCATCTTCATTGGGTTGCCTTATTGCATTTTTAGGCATATTTTAAACCTCCCATCAATATTGCGTTTTCTTCTTGTTCTACGGCCTCAATAAAGGCTTGCTTATCTTCTAATGTCGGTTGTTCTGGTTTTTCTTCTATTTTCTGATCCTTGATAAATCTGTGATGATATCCTTCAGCAATCATTCGGTGCAATTTGCTCGCATCCTTTCTTCTGTTCAAACCCCTATGGGTAATCTTTACAAACATTAACGATGTCTCCGGAGTTTTCCCAATGTTTGAGCTAATCTTGCCCTGCGTTTGGTGGTTGCAGAAGCATGACTACCCTTTTTTAATACCTTTCTCGCATAGGCAGACGTACTCATATGGGCACGCTTAGCCCCCTTGGAAAACGAACCTTTGTGCTTAATCGCACCTTTTATCCACTTTTTTGCCATTTCTAATCACTCTCCACCCGTAGACCTTCGATCCCTGTTCGATTCTTTCCTCTTTTTTTCTTTCTCTGCCTCTTGCGATACATCACGTTGAGGATCACTTTTAACGGAAGGCGCAAAATCAGGGTTCCTTTTTGCATCGATAGGGGGATCACCCTTTAGTTTCAGCATCCGCCTGACCCTTCGATTACGTTCATCTTCTGAGATAGCCCCCAATTGTTCCTCTTCCCAGAGCATCAAACTATAGGCAGAAAAATACTGGCTCGACTCATAAATAGGTCGTAGAGACGGTTCATACCATTCCCAATCCGCAAATGCTTGAATTCCGGCTTCAACCTGCAGGGCCAAGGTGAACATACGCTCCATTAGCCTTTCGACTATGGATTGGAACCCAACGATTAGCTGAATAAAAAGAAGGGCTTCTATTGAGGTATAACCTTCCGTAGAGCCACCAAACCGCTTGCCCAGGATAGTTGCATAACTTTTCATGGCCGAGGCTATGTCAGACATTAAAACATCTACAATGGCCTGTAGATTGACTCCAGACTGTATGTTCTTGCCACCCAGAACACTAAGGGTCAGTGTATCGAGATGAACGGGGTTATCATCGGCCTGAAGATCCTGTATGGAGGTTTTGGCCTCTGCAATTACTGTATTGATGTACTCTATAATCTTGGCTGGTGCAGTAATGCCTTGTGCCTTACAAGCGACCAGTATCCGTTCCTGGTCTATCGAAACATCGATTCGATCAAACCCCAAATTCCTGAGTGCCCGGGCGAAATCCTGTAAAAGCCGCAATTTGTTCATTACGGCCTGAATTGCAGCCAGGACCTGGTTCGTACCGTAGGGGTCGCCAGCGATCGGATCCACGGGGATGTAGAAGAAGTTCCTGAAATCAAGTTTGGTCTCGCTAAATCCCGAACCCTGAACCGGATAAAACCTTTTCCCATCCCACTTAAAGTCAATGGTCGTCGGATCCACGGGATAAAGACCCATCACTCTATAATTTTCATCAAATGCCATCTCCGCCGAGACCGCACCATCCAACAGAACGGAACCGGCACATTGAAGGTAGAAATTGGATAGGGATTGGTCAAAACTAAACCCCTGCTGGTTGGGATTGTTCAACCGGTCAACAAGTTCGTCAAGATATGCCTGCCCCTGATCGTGAATCTTCCCGTTGGGCTTCCGGGCGGTTAGAAAATAACCGCTATCGAACACCCTTAAATAATTACTGAAGGCATGACTAACGGTAGGCTCCACGTAGACCAAAAGTCGAATAATATCTTGAGAGTCTAATTTAGAAAGTTGTGTCAGGTCATATTTGTGATATTCCCTGAACTGACGTGGAACATAGGTAAAGATGTTCGAAGAGGTTATGGTAGAGGTCAGAGCATCGGTAGTTTTACGACCAACAGCTATAGATTTAGAGCCAAGACTTAAATTAGTTGTCGGTTTTCGTTTTAGAAAGTCAAGGAATGCCAATAAGTTCCCTCTAAACCACGGGTCAGATGGGATGTCACATAGAAACTCCGAACATAAATATACGTTGCATACCCTATATGTAAAAACATTACTTGTACTTTCTGTAAAATTTCACCATATATGGATGAATTGCCTCATGGCAGAGAATACATAGGGTCAGACCATTTTTAAGAACGAAACGTAACTGCCCACATTTTGCCCATTCCTTAATGTGATGTGCATGTAGATTCTCCCCTCGTCCGCAAATCCTACATTGGTAATTATCCCTTTTAAGTACATCGTCTCTCCATCGGGCATATTCTGGTGATCGCCGAGCCTTCTTAAGTTCATGCCTTAACAACTTAAACTGTTTTTCATAAAAAGCGTTTATTACGGAGATTTGTTTCCATTCCCATGAATCATTCAATTCAGCTATTGTATTACCAGTTAAATCGTAACTATAGAGTGTTTGACCAATCTGCCGATCATACGCTCTTGCACGTTTTACCTCACTGGTACTTTGATCCCGTATATGAACAAGTTCCAAATATTTATTAATAATTTCCGAATCCTCTATGTGCATCTTCTTCTCCTGCAAGTATTTTAGTTTATTTTGGTATTCCCAATTCTTCCATTTCTTAAACGACTTTGGATTATTTTGTTCCCATTGTCGCCATGCTTCGGATAAGGATTGTTTTTTTGTAGTCATAACTTATCCCCCAATGCTCTCAGTTTCTTTGAAATTCCCTGCTGTGTATATCCAGTAAGCAGACCAATCTCCTTCTGGGTAAACCCCTGCATCGCCAATCCCACAATCTTTTCCTCTTTAAAATCGGAGTAATGGTACTTTAGGTCTATTGCATTGCAAATAAGGTTTTCGGGATTGTGCGGGTGATCTCCGCCAAGTTGGATATCAATTGCTCTTTGGATGTAATCGTAAAACATAGGACGACTCCAATCTTTCCGAGCCGTCCTTGTTTCGGGTGGGCTAACGGGTAGGTTCAGGATTTATGGTTGTTCACTAAAAATGAACAGTTCACTATTTAGTGAACGGAATCGCCCTGGAAGGGGTAGATTCAAGATAATATTACATAACAAATTGTTATCTTGCGTTTTTCCTTAAATAGACTGGAGGAACTCCCCATCCCTTGTCCCAATAGGTCGAACAATAACACTCGGGTTTTGTATGGTGGCGTCCCTCAAATTGTGTCGCCTCACATTCTTCTCCCAAACAACCGTCTACATTTCTGAAAGACTGTTTCCTGTCTTTTAATGCTTGGGGATTTAATATACAACCGTGGTGATGCTTGTCCCACTCATGTCCACAAATACACTTTCCCGTAAATTTCTTTTTCATTATCTCACCGGCCTCATCATCTCTACGGTTTCATGCAGTAATTTCATTTGCAACGCTCCGATCCTTAAATACTCGTTCCATTTGTTAAGAGCAGAATACCAACGGGTCGGTTCAAATGGTTTAAGATACTTTTCTTCCACCCTAAACTTTTCATTATTGTAAGTAATCCAATAAAACGGTCGTCCTTGTTCATATTCAATCTTATCAACAGGGCCATGGAATGGTTGTCCCAGAAAACCCATTACACGGGTTCCGACAAAGAACTTTGAATATTGTTTAAGATTTGGGTTCAT
>Ga0210049_1004953_pt1 | contig 11492 bp, 9 predicted proteins | sample CryGeyCG2014_300_2_FD_183964 | JGI IMG/M metagenome (GOLD analysis project Ga0210049, IMG submission 183964) | Groundwater microbial communities from aquifer - Crystal Geyser CG06_land_8/20/14_3.00 (SPAdes) (version 2) | ecosystem: Environmental > Aquatic > Deep subsurface > Groundwater | place...
GCCACATCATTATTGACGAATGTCACCGCAGTGCCTGGGGGAAATGGAGCATCGTTCTTCGTCGCAACCCAGAGGCAGTGCAGATAGGTCTCACCGCAACCCCACGCTCCTTTGAGGGAGGCACGAAAGAGGAACGCAGTGAAGATGAGGAGATTACGGCGAATAACCTTGAATACTTCGGTGAGCCAGTCTACGAATATGATATGGGGCAAGGGATTGAGGATGGTTATATTGCTGCCTGTGAAATAATTCGGCGGGAGATAAATTTAGATTTGAGCGGCATAACTCGTGGAGATATTGAGCGTCTTGGAGCGAGAGATGCCGTCACGGGTCAACCAGTTCCAATTGCTGAAGCTCGCAGGCACTATGGAGCACCCTCCTTTGAGGACATTATTCAGCTACCCGATAGGGTTAAAACAATGTGCCGAGACCTATTTGATATGCTCCTTCAAACTGGCGACCCTCTTCAAAAAACGATTATCTTTTGCACGCGCGATAATCATGCTGATGCCGTTGCCGCTGAAATGAATAACCTTTATGCTGATTGGTGTTCAAATAATGGGGAGCCAAGGCTTGAACCCTACGCCTTTAAATGCACTGCCGCCGTTGGTGGAAGTCAGTATATCGCTGATTTGCGCGGCTCCATGCGGAGCCATTTTATTGCTACCACTGTGGACTTGATTACCACCGGGGTGGATGTTCCTTGCGTCCGTAACGTCGTCTTTTTCAAGTATGTCCGTTCCCCCATTGCTTTCCATCAAATGATGGGCAGAGGCACAAGGCTTCACCCACCGACAAACAAGCTGATGTTCCGGGTATATGATTACACCAATGCTACTCGTCTTCTGGGAAAGGGCTTTGTAACCCGCCCCACTCCTACCCGAGAATCTAAAAAACCTGAAGGGGAGGGGAAGGAAAAAGTCATCCGCGTGGAGGGATTCGATGTTCATATCAATCCCGCCGGGACATATATTGTTACCCAGAAGGAAGGCAAGTTAAGCATGGTCACTATTGAAGAATACCGTGAGCTTCTGGCGACGCATCTTGTGGAAGAGGTCAAAACCCTTGACGATTTCCGCAGCATCTGGGCAGAGCCATCTGAACGAAAGGATTTAATAAACAAACTTCCCGATGATGGTCGCGGCGTGCGGCTGCTCCGGGAAATTATGCAGTGGCAAGAGTATGACCTTTACGATGTCTTAACCCAAATTGCATATGGAATGGCTCCCAAGACCAGGAAGGAGCGTGCTGAAGCATTACGATACAAGCACGCTGATTGGTTTAAGAGCTTGCCGCTTAAAACTGAAAACACCTTGATAGCCCTTGCTCAACAGTTTGTTAAAGGTGGCACTGATGAGCTGGAGAGCCCTTATGTCTTTAGCGCTCCCGAGGTCAAGGAAGCTGGCGGTCTTGAGGCACTGAAAGCATTGGGAGAACCTAGAGACATCATCAGTGAAACTAAAAGGAGGCTGTTTGCCGTATGAATGAGGACGAGATAATTAGGCTGATGGCTTCGGGAGAAACCGAAAGCCTGGAATTCAAGGGAAGCCTTAATGAAGCCTTTTATAAAACTATTTCTGCCTTCGCAAACACAAAAGGGGGCACGATTCTACTTGGTGTGAATAACAGAGGCGGTATTGTGGGAGTCGAGCCTTCAACCAAGTTTCTGGAGGATTTAAGCAATCGTATCGTGAACAAGTTATCCCTTTATCCTGAAATAGTGACCAGAGACATAGAGGATAAGCGGGTAATCGCGGTTAGGGTTGCGCGTTCAGGTTATCCTGTCTCATACGAGGCGCGCTATTATGAACGAGTCGGGAACACAACCAGGGAAATAAGTCGGGAAAAACTTCGGTCCCTTCTTTCAAGAGGCAAAACCTGGGACTCCCTGACAGATGGTTTTTCACTGGAGCAAATAGACACAGAAACTATTCGTCGCTTTGTCCGTCTTGCCGTGGAAAGGAACAGGCTTACCGATGTATCTCAGGATGAACTACCAGAGGTCGTTCTGGGAAAGCTGGAGCTTATGACGGACGGTAAGCTGACCAACGGAGCTATTCTCCTCTTTGGGAACAACCCGCAAAAACATTTCATCAATCTCTGTGTTCGAATCGGACGCTTCAAGACGGAGACAACCATAATCGACGATAAATGGGTGAGAGGGAATCTTTTCCACCAGTTTGACAAAACGCTTAATGTTCTAAAGCAGCATATTGGTGTTCGCTACGAGATAAAGGGGATAGAGCGAGAGGATATCTGGGACTACCCTCTTCCTGCCCTTCGTGAAGCGGTGCTCAATGCCCTTATTCACAGAGACTATTTCAACATAGCCAATTTCACTACCATAAAGGTATATGATGACCATATCTGGTTTTCTAACCCGGGTGGACTTCCTGAAGGTATAACGATAGAACAACTGAAAAGACCGCATCAGTCATATCTGCGCAACCCTCTAATTGCCAAAGTGTTTTATCTTGCCGGCTACATCGAGCAATATGGCAGCGGCACAGTTCGGATGGTGGAATGGATGAAGGAGGCTGGACTCCCAGAGCCAGAGTATAGGGAGGAGCTGGGTGGCTTCTCAGTCTATTTCTATAAGGACATTTATACTGAAGAGAACCTGAGGAAGATGGGGTTAAATGAAAGGCAGATAAAGGCTGTGATGTATGTAAAGGAGAAGGGGAAGATAACAAATAGGGAATACCAGGAATTAAGCTTATGTTCAAGGAATACAGCAACTAACGATTTAAGAGAATTGATTCAAAAAGGAGTTATGAGAGAAAGTGGTAGAAAAGGAGCTGGAGCTTTCTATGTTATTGCTCAATAATTGCATCAATTGCATATTGGTTGCACATTGATTGCACATTTGAGACTCATTTTGGACATTTGTCGGACATGACTGTTGGCATTCACTTGGCGATTGAGAGACTGAGATCAAGAATGGCTCGAAGGGGTCAAAGGGGTCATGAAGGAAACATAAAGGGGACGAAGGGCAAGAGTGGGCAATAAATAAATGGGTGATAAGGTGAGCAATTCCACAATCCGCAGTCCGAACTCCCCACTCCCGGAGGGCTGGCGATGGGTCAGGCTGGGGGAGGTGTGCGATGGCGACTCAGGTGTCTGGGGAGATGTCCCTGATAGCTCAAAAGACTGCTACCCGATTTTGCGGTCAAACAATATCCAAGACGGGGCGATGGTCTTAGGCGATGTAGCGGTTAGGAAGGTCATTGAACCTAGTATTGTAGAAGCCAAGTCTTTAAAAACGGGAGACATTCTGGTCACAACGTCAAGCGGCAGTAAAGATTTACTGGGCAAAAGTGCGCTATTTCTTCAACCTTCAGACGGACAAAAATACCTTTTCTCAAATTTCACAATGCGCCTTAGACTCAAAGTACAAATTGTCGAACCATTTTTTCTTTATTTTTACCTGCAATCATCGGAGACGAAACAGGTTCTTAGGCTCCTACAAGATACGACTACAGGATTGAGAAACCTTGACCGAAAAGAGTTTCTTGTGCAAGCAATCCCCCTTCCTCCCCTCCCTCGGCAAAAGCGGATTGCAGCTAAGGTTCAGGAATTGATGGCGGAAGTGGAGCGCGCCCGCACTGCCTGTGAAAAGCAGCTAGAGGCTGCCAAAGCCTTGCCCTCAGCTTACCTCCGCCAGGTCTTCGAAAGCGAAGAGGCAAAGAAGTGGGAGGGGAAAAAGCTGGGGGAGCTTTTTCATGTGCAGCAGGGGGTTGCGATGTCCCCGGCGAGGCGGGAGGGTATTTCTCCACATCCCTTCCTTCGGACTCTAAATGTACTCTGGGGACATATCGATTTGTCCATGCTGGATGAGATGGATTTTACTGATGAAGAGGTTGCTAAGTTATCTCTAAAGCCTAATGATCTCTTGGTATGTGAGGGCGGTGAGGTTGGCAGGACAGCGATCTGGCGGGGGGAATTGAGGGTCTGCCTTTATCAGAATCATATTCATCGCTTGCGTAGGCTAAATGACAATGTTGTGCCAGATTTCTACATGTACTGGATGCAAGCTGCCTTCAAAGTTTTTGGGGCATACAGCGGGCAAGAAAGCAAGACAACGATTCCTAATCTCTCAGGGAGCCAATTAAAGTCGTTTAAAGTTCCGCGACCATCAATAGAGGAGCAAAAGCGCATCGCTTCAGAACTCAGGGATAAAATAAGCTGGGCCGAAAAACTCAAAGCGGCTATTCAAAAGCAATTAGAGGCTATCAATGCATTACCCCAAGTAATTCTGCGAAAAGCCTTCGCTGGAGAAATGTAAGATAAGCCAACATTGCCTTGACAGAAAATCATACAGTTTAGTATAATTAGTGTTAATAAATTCTATACTTGCAGGTAAGACCATGGCTAAAATCGGTGAAAAAATAAGGGAACTGAGAACAACGAGAGGCATCAGCCAACAGAGACTAGCTGAGCTTCTGGGTGTTTCTCGCCCTACTATATCTCAGATAGAAAATGGGGAACGAAAGGTCTCTGCCGATGAATTGGACAACCTGGCAAAGATATTTAATATCTCTGTAAATAGCTTACTGAATAAGGAAAGGGAGCTCGAAGTGATTTTGGAAGAGAAAGCTAAGGAGAAAGAATTACAACCCAGCATCAGGATAAACGTCCCACAGAAGAACCTGGAAAAATTCAAGGAAGTATTGCTCTACATCTTGAATAAAGTTGGTTCCAAACCAAATATCGGTGAGACGGTGCTATACAAACTTCTCTATTTCATAGATTTTGACTTCTACGAAAAATACGAAGAGCAGCTTATAGGTGCCACCTATATCAAGAACCATTATGGGCCTACGCCTGCAGAATTTGAAAAGGTAGTGAGGAAAATGACAGATAAAGAAATTGACAGAGTTAAAAGTAGCTACTTTAATTTCCCACAAACCAAATATTTGCCTTTAAGAAAGCCAGACCTGACAAAATTAAAAGCTAGCGAAATCGAGGTCATCGACAATGTTTTGAACAAACTCTCCGATATGAATGCCAGTCAGATAAGCGATTATTCACACAACGATGTCCCCTGGCTGACGACGGAAGATGGGGGAATCATGGAATATGAGTCCGTCTTTTACCGCACTGCCCCATATTCAGTAAGAGAATATGACTGATGGGGAAGTTCAGTCAGGTTTCCCGCCTGCCCGAATTTGAAAAAGACCTGAAAAGGCTTCTTAAAAGATTTAAAACCATCAAAGATGACCTGGAAACATTCATCGAGAAGGAGCTTTTTCTTTATCATAAATTAAGCATCGACAACAAAGGGATTTTCCAGATTCCAGGCTTACCCGTAAAGGACATTAAAGTGTACAAAGCGAAAAAATTTGCCTGCAGATCTCTGAAGGGCAAAGGAGTGCAGTCAGGCATAAGGGTAATTTACACCTATTTTGAGGACAAGGATACCGTAGAGCTTATCGAAATTTACTACAAGGGTGACAAAGAAAACGAAGATAAGGAAAGAATATCAAGATATTATCTGAAATAAGACTTGATGATGCGACAATGGCTTGATATGGCGTTTAATCAGGTATCTCTTTATAATAGGTTACAGTAGGAGACAAGTTATGGCGAAAATTAGAAATAATGCCCGGAGAATCACAACTCCCCAGAGCCTTAATGCCTATGTCAAGGGTATCTGCGATATTATGCGCCGTTCCAACTGTGCCGGTGCTCTCCAATATGTTCCCGAACTTACCTGGATGCTTTTCCTGCGCATTCTGGATGAGAAAGAGGGAAGAGAAATGGAAACAGCACGAGCAGTAGGCGCCCAATTCGAACCATCGCTCGATTATCCTTATCGCTGGCGTGACTGGGCCGCACCTGAAGGGAAAAAGAGACTGGAATTACAGATGGGCACTCTGGGAGGATTTATGAGCTTCGTTGACGGTGACCTCATACCGACCCTTCGTAGCCTTAAGGAGCGCCCGGGAGCCAATGTCCGGCAGAAAGTAATCAGCCAGGTCTTTTCCTCTGTAGAAAGGACAAAGATTGATACTGAGCGTAACCTGCTGGATATTCTGGATAGAGTCCATGAACTGAAAACCGAGCAAGTGGATGAGGCCCATATGTTTACCCTGTCGCAGGTTTATGAAGGACTGCTTCAGAAGATGGGGGAGAAGAACAACGACGGCGGTCAGTTTTTTACACCGAGACAAATCATCAAGGTAATGGTGGAGGCAATAGCGCCTAAAATGGAGGAAGCGGTTTACGACCCCTGTTGTGGCACCGGCGGATTTTTAGCTCAAGCCTACTCATATATGAGCACCCAGGCTGAGAGGGGAGAGGACATCGAAGCCCTCAAGACCAGTACCTTTTATGGTCGCGAGAAGGAAGACTTGGTTTATCCCATTGTATTAGCCAATCTTATACTTCAAGGGATAGACGAACCGCATATCTGGCATGGAAATAGTCTCACTGGACAGGAAGTGTACGGTGGACTTTTTGCAGGTGCACCTGCCCTTTTTGACGTTGTTTTGACCAATCCACCTTTTGGTGGCAAGGAAGGGAAGGATGCCCAGACCCACTTCGCCTACAAGACCAGAGCTACACAGGTGCTTTTCCTCCAGCATGTCATTGATAGTCTTAAACCAGGAGGACGCTGTGGAATAGTGATGGACGAGGGGACTCTGTTTCGCACCACCGAAAATGCCTTTGTTCGGACCAAGCATAAGCTCCTTGATGAATGCAATTTGTGGTGCATTGTCAGTCTTCCCGCCGGTGTATTTATGAATGCTGGGGCGGCGAGCAAGACTAACCTTCTGTTTTTCACCAAAGGAGAGCCAACAAAGGAGGTCTGGTACTATGACCTTTCCGATATACATATCACCAAGAAACAGCCGCTCACAGTGGAACATTTTGAGGAATTTTTTAAGTTGCTCCCTGGGCGAGCTTCAAGCGAGCGCTCCTGGACTGTGCCAGTAGAAGAAATCAAAGCTAAAAATTATGACCTTAAGGCGGTGAACCTGAACCGAAAGCAAGAGGAAGACACCAGGACACCTGAGGAACTCCTTTCAACTATAGAAGCCCAAGAAACAGAGATATCAGCCGCTCTCGTGGCCCTGCGGCATAAGGGTGTGTGATTATCTCCCCATCCACTGCACAAAATAGCGTTTTGGTTAGCCATGGAAAGCCCTGCTTGTTGCAAGTGTTTACGCTCACTTTGAGCCTTCAACCCGGTCTCGTAGAGAAGGAAGGTGATGTATTCCTCATCATATGGACGAGCACATTAAGTTGAGAGTGTTTACTAACCTCACCCCTTTTATCCCCCTCTCCTTCAAAGGAGAGGGGGAAGAGATTTATAGAGAGGGGTGAAACCCCTCTCTTATCTACACGGGGGAGACGACCCCCTTCCCTTGCTAATGTCAAATCCTCCTTACTCCCCCTTTTCTAAAGGGGGATTTAGAGGGATTTTTTAAGGGAAGGGGGGCAGGGGGATGGGTTGCTAAACAATCTCTTAAGTTGCCTCTAAACGCTCTATGCCTTAAAATGTGAAAATTAAAGAAGTGAGTTTCTATAGCCGACCTGAACATCGAGAAGGCTGAAAGGAGAGCTAATGGAATTTAACGGTAAAAATGTGATTGTCACCGGGGGGTCCAGTGGAATAGGCAAATCTGCAGCCAGGATATTTGCCACTAAAGGGGCAAATATAACTATCTTAGCAAGGCGAGAGGATATGCTAAAAAGGGCGGTAACGGAAATATCCTCTTCTGCTATAGATACTAACCAGAAGATTTCTTATGCCAGAGTTGATGTCTCTAATCACACGGAGGTTGAAAATTGGGCCGGTATATATCAAAAATCCTCTGGCGCACCGGATGTCATTATAAATAGTGCCGGTATAACCTACCCTGGCTATTTTGAAGAAATCCCATATGAGACATTTGATGAACTCATGAAAATAGATTTTTATGGTGTTCTTAATATGTGCCGAAGCTTTATCCCCATGATGAAGGCAAGGGGTGGACATATTGTAAACGTTTCCTCTATGGCAGGCTTTCTAGGGGTATTTGGTTATACCGGTTATAGTGCCGCTAAGTTTGCTGTGCTCGGGTTTTCGCAGGCACTAAGAAGTGAGATGAAGAAGTACAATATCACAATATCTGTGCTATGCCCACCTGATACAGATACACCTATGTTAGAGTGGGAGGATAAAATCAAGCCAAAAGAAACCAGAGCTGTTGCCGGCACCGCAGGTATTATGTCTCCCGATGATGTGGCAAAAGCCATGATAGACGGGATGGTGAAGAAGAAGTTTATTATTGTACCTGGCTTTAGCGGAAAGTTCGTTCTTTATGTCTCCAGACTAGCGTCATCTCTCGTAGAACGGATAATGGACCGGCAAATCAAAAAAGCAGGGTAGCAATTTAGCGGCTTGGTTAGCTGTGGCAGGCATGTTATTAAACAAAAAAGATAATTTGTTTAATAAGACGAAAATTTATTAAACCGGTGTTTAATGAGGAAATTGGTCTGTTTCAAAACAGCCCCTTAGGAAGACTAATCCAGACCCAGAACAAAGTGGATAGCTGCCTCAACCTCTTTCAGCTTCTGAGGACTCAGGCTAGTCAGCCGATCGCGAAGGCAGTCCTTCGGGATAGTGGTAATGGTATCCAGGTTAGCTACGCAATCCCGAGTCATACTATCATCGGTTCCCAAAAGCACTTCGGAGGATATGTGGCGGATACGGGTAGTAATTGGTGCCACAATAATGAGAGAACGGACGGCATAGGCTTCGTCACGGGATAGGAGCACCACTGGACGGCGTCCTGCGGGCGGTTCTAATTCTGCCCACCATATTTCGCCCCGCCTCATTCCCATGGTTCTTTGGCTAGAATATCGGTGGCGGCATGCCGTGCCGCTTCAATCTCTTCCTTAGTTTCCGGTATCTGTTGGTAGGCGCGTATATAGTGTTCACACATTTCTTGGCGGCGACGCAGCAGTGCCTCCGCGGCACGGCGGAAAAACTGGCTGCGGCTTTCTCCGCGGTTTCTTCGCTCCCGTTCCACGGAAGCAAGTACCTCCTCAGGAAGACTGATGGCAATCTTAGCTGTCTTCGGCATGATATAGTTTTTCATACCATAGTATGAATCATCCATTCTCGTTTGTCAAATCACTGTACTGGTTCATATGATTAGTGACACTAACTCGTCTCTTGTCATTGCGAGGAGTGTTAACCAACAGATTCTTCGCTTACGCTCAGAACAGGCTCCGCAATCTCAAAGTAAATCCTAAAGAAAATCAAAACTGAATTTAGTAGCTAGCAGCTTTCAGCTGACTACTGAGTGCTCGTTCACGGGATTGCCGCGCCTTCGGCTCGCAATGACACACCCTCTTTTGTCATTGCGAGGCACACTAGTGCCGAAGCAATCTCTCATACCCCACCGAGATTGCCACGCTTCGCTCGCAATGACAATTTAAAAAAGCTCGCAATGACAAGGAAGTATTTCTCAGTATTATAAACATATAATGTGTCACCCATCTATCTGAACTACACCAATCATCATTGCTGTGGTGATAAAGTGGTGGTTTGTCTGGCCGTGGAAAGCTCTGCTTACTGCAAGAATTCAGATTGAGATATGTAGTATACCAAGCAGGCTTAGTCCTCGGATAATCATACTTACCGCTATGGCAGCGAGCAACAGGTTAAATACACTGGAGACCGCCCTGAGCCCACCTTTCCCCAGGAAGCTAATAATTTTGTTACCCAGCAGGAAGATCCCCCACGCTATGAGTATATTCAGGATGAAAGAAAGCGAGACGAGATATAACGGGAATCGGCTTGCGAGCAATAATAAAGTGGTTATCGTAGCGGGACCCGCGGTCAGGGGTGTGCCAATAGGAACAACGGCTACCATTTCTTCCTTGATTGCCTCTACCATTTTGCCTGTGGTCATGTATTTAATGGAAAACACCAGCAAGATAATTCCACCAGCAATGGCAAAGGAGCCTACGGAAATACCTAGCACATTTAAGATAAGCTGACCAAGGAATAGAAAAGCAAAGCCTACTCCAGCAGCGGTTCCGCTAGCGATGTGGATCATCCTGCGCCGCTCATGGCTGGACATGCCTTCGCTTAAAGACATAACGAAAGGTAAAGTCCCCAGAGCATCAATAACTATAAATAAGGGGATGAAAGTCAACACGAAAGATTCTAGCCAACTATGCATCATATGCTATTATACTATTATATATACTGTGTTAACGATAACGATGGATTATTAACCGACAGCGTCTTTGGGTGGGCTGATTTTATTGTGGTTGCTTTGCCCCAAAATGCCCGAAAGCACCACAGTGCGAAGGACAGGAATAAGGACTGCTTTCAATAACTTGGTTTCCTAGTCTTGAGCGAGAAAGCGACTGAACTCTATGGCTGAAGAGACAAGACGACGGTTTTTCTACGGTTATGTCGTAGTAATAGGTGCCTGGCTGGCTATGTTTGTAAGCGCCGGGACTCAGTTCAGCTTCGGCATTTTCCTTCCCGCTCTGCTTGAAGATTTTGGCTGGACACGAGGAATGCTCTCCCTGGGATTCACGCTTAACCTGCTCTTCATGCCGGTCTTCGGTCTACTGTCTGGTTATCTGATGGACCGCATCGGGCCAAGACGGACTGTAATCATAGGCGCCATAATCGGTGGCATCGATGTATCCCTGCTAAGCACGGTGACCCAAATATGGCAATTCATCCTCATCTATGGAGTGCTGGTTCCCACGGGCATAGGGTTGTCCTATACCATTCCCACGGTGAGCACGGTAAGGCGATGGTTCATGAAGAAAGCAGGCAGAATGGTTGCCATCGCCTGGACAGGCTCAGGGCTGGGCATAGTCTTTTTGGTGATAGCGGCGCATGCCATGATAGATTCCTGGGGATGGCGCACAAGCTACCTTGCCTTTGGTATGATTCTCCTGGTTGGAGCGGTGATAGGTGGTCTTCTACTCAAGAAAGACCCGGAATCAGTGGGGACTTATCCCGATGGAGTGAAACCCCCTGAAGAAGAGTTAAAGGCGAGAGCTGACTTCGCAGTACGTGGTGAGAAGTGGTCGGTGCGGGAGGTTATCAGGACTCGTAGCTGGTGGCTGCTTATCGGTGCCCAGCTTGGATATCAGGTGGTAATGCTGGGTTTTCTAGCTCACCTGATAACCTGGGGTGCCATTGACCTTGGAATACCGCTGGGAACTATGGTGCTCATTTATAGCTACGTGTTTGTGCTGTCGGCTGTCGTGGGTCGTCTGTTCGGGGGATTTATTTCCGATTGGTACATGGCTCGCTTTCGTATCAGTCGAAAGCCGGTACTTTATCTCACCACCCTGGGTGTGGGTCTTGCCGCCCTCTTGTGCTTTCAGGTTGACAGCACTCTGGAGATAATCCTGGTGTCGATTTTGCTTGGCTTCTGTTATGGAAGCGGGCTATCTGTGTTTCCTACCTACCTTGGTGACCTGTTCGGTGTGGGGAATGTATCGATGCTCTATGGTGTAATTGG
>Ga0210049_1004954_pt1 | contig 11491 bp, 9 predicted proteins | sample CryGeyCG2014_300_2_FD_183964 | JGI IMG/M metagenome (GOLD analysis project Ga0210049, IMG submission 183964) | Groundwater microbial communities from aquifer - Crystal Geyser CG06_land_8/20/14_3.00 (SPAdes) (version 2) | ecosystem: Environmental > Aquatic > Deep subsurface > Groundwater | place...
ATTTGACCTTTTTTTATCTCAAATCCTAATTCTTTTAACTTGTCAGAAATTTTCTGGGAAGTGATTGATTCAAACAGTTGATTCTGTTCTTTGCCAACCTTAACCGGAATTACTACTTCCAAGCCGTCTATCTCGGAAGCAAATCTTTGAACTTTCTTAAGCTCCACCTCTTCTTTTTTCCCCTGAATTTCTTTTTGGAGCTGAACCCATTTAAGAATTTCTTTGGTGGCCGGTTTAGCTAAGCCCTTAGGAAGCAAAAAATTTCTGGCGTAGCCATCTGCCACCTCTTTAATATCGTACTTTTTGCCTAACTTATCTATATCTTGGAGAAGGATTATCCGCATAAGTACTTCGCTAAAATTAAAAATTAAAAACCAAAGATTAAAAACACAAACCAAAAATGCAAAAATATTTTTATGTTTTTAATATGTGTTTTTGGTTTTTTATTTTTGGTTTTTGGTTTTCAATCATATTTTATCTCATTTCTCTTATTACTTCAATAGCCTTGTCCAACTGTGGGTCACGCTCTTTTTCATAATCCTCTTCTGTCATTTCCACTTCTATATCCGGTTTTAACCCTTGGTCAGTAATAAGATTCCCCTTAGGAGTCAACCAGTTGGCTACCGTAATTTTAAGACTGGAGCCGTTATTTAAGCTTTCTAACTTCTGCACCGAGCCCTTTCCGAAGGAAGTTTCGCCAATCAATTTTATTTCTCGATTATCTCTTAGGGCCCCGGCTAAAATTTCTGCCCCCGAAGCTGTTCCCTGATTAATCAAAATCACCATTGGGTAGGGCAAAAGTTTTCCCGGACCCGGAGCTTTATATTCTTTTTTTGTTTCCTCTTTGCCAAGATCTTCAATAGTTACAATTTGTTCTTTTTCCAAAAACCATCCGGCAATATCTACTGCTACTAATAAATATCCGCCGGGATTATTACGCAAATCTAAAATAATTTTTTGGGCCGGACTTGCTAAAATCTCAAATGCTGCCTGTTTAAAATCAGAATCCGCTTTTCCGCTGAAGTGATAGAGTTTTAAATAGGCAATTGGATATCCCCACGGGGTGGTCTTCAATTCCCATTTCAAAGAAGGAACCTCAATTACATCTCTAACAATTTTAAACTCTTTAGATTTTTCCCACTCTTCGCGAAAAATCGTTAGAGCAACCTCAGTACCTTTTGGTCCCCGAATTAAGTTAACCGCCTCCTCAATTATCATATCAACCGTTGAAGTGCCATTAATTTTTAGAATTTTGTCACCAGCCCGTAAACCTGCTCTTTGGGCTGGTGTTCCTTCTAAAGGCGAAATTACCTGAAGTTGACCCTTTCTGATTCCAATTTCCATCCCTACTCCTTCAAAACTTCCTTTAACATCTTCAATAAACCTTTTCGTTTCTTCCGGTTTAAAAAAGACGGTATAAGGGTCCTCCAAAGATTTTACCATCCCGGAGATTGCCCCGTAAATCATTTGTTGAATGTCAAATTTCCCTTTATCAACGAATTTTTCCTGTAATTTGTGATATGCTTCCCAAAAAAGGGAAAAATCGATTTCCTCCGGGGGACAAATTTTGCACTGCGATTTACCAAAATTTGTTCCCAACCAAAAACTAGCGCCGATTGCAAGTATTAAAAAAAACGGAATTAGAAATCTTTTCACCACCTTAGCCCCGTTTAGAAATCTTCGATTTCTAACGAGGTTAGAAATTTTTGATTGATTTTTCATGAAGTTTGGTCCCATTAATTATATTAACAAATTTTAACCCTCAAGCCAATCAATCAGAAACTAAAATGGGGACGTTTCCGAATTTAAGAAATTAACTAAAATGGGGACGTTTCCGAATTTAAGAAAAATTCAGAAACGTCCCTGAATTTCCTTGGTTTTTCTGGCAAATTCCACCGCCAGCGAAGTCGCCAAAACTTTTGAAGTGCACCCTGTCTAGTTTGACCAGCTCTATACCATCAAAAATTTCCTTTACTATTTGGGGGATTTTCCTAAGCTTTTCAGCTGGTGTTTGGTAGATCACTCCGAAGCTAAAATGAATCCTTCTTTCCTGCATTTTCTTGTAATTGTGAATCCTCTTTTCGGTCAGCTCTTTGTTAGAAATAACCAATTCTTCTCCCCAAAGAGTTCTAATTCTGGTTGATTTTAAGCCGATCTTTTGAACAACCCCTAAATCCCCATTGATGATTATAAAATCTCCCACTTCAAAAGGCTTATCAAAATGAATTAAAAAGCAGGCAAAAATGTCAGAGATAGAATGCTTTGCAGGGCAAAAGCAATAGCAATACCGCCAATCCCCAGGGCAGCAATCAAAGTAGTAATATTAAACCCTAAATTCTGTAAGACAATTAAGACAACAATTAACCACAAAACCCATTTACCAATCTGATTTAAAAGGTTGGCAATAGAGCTGTCTAGTTTCCCGGCTTCTTTTAGCTTCGAAACAGAAAATCCGATTAATCTTTGCAAGGCCACTACTATATAGTAGGCAACAATAATTAATAAAAGATAGGAAAAGAACTTGACTAGTTTTTCGGGTAGAGAAATAAATTGGAAAGCTATCCAAAGCGCCAAAAGGAAATAGAGGGGCCAGCCTATAGAATTGATAATTTCCATTAACAAGTTAATAAATTCAATTCTGGTATGATCTGCCAGATGTTTTAATTTCTTAATCACTATATTCTTAAAAATCCTCAGAACAAAAATTACCAAAACAAAAACCGCCAAAGCCAATAAGTATTCTCCGAAAGAGTTCTCTAAAAAACGATAAGAAAGAAGTTGGTAAAAATTAACCGCCATATTAAAACTCTACCCTGTTAGAAATCTTTGTATATTAACCCAGATTATAGTTCGATATTTAATTGCAGTCTAATTACTATAGATTTCTAACGGGGTTTATGTTTATTTTACAATAGCAATAAAAATCTAACAAGCCCCGTTAGAAATCTTTGGCCACTAAACCAAAACTTTGTTCAAACCCTATCTTAGATCATTTTCATAGATTTCTAACGGGGCAAGTATAAAACAAAAACTCCCTCCCCCGCAAGAAACCAAAAACAAAATCCCCGAAAACAGAGGATTTTGTTAAAATATTTCAATTCTATTAACTCTAAGTTGACTCAACCGAAACTCCTGGAGCTCCAAATTCTACTTCTTTCTCTTCAATCACATAGGCCTGAGCTCCCGGGTTTACCCCCCGAGAGGACCAATCCGGCACGGCTATATTAGTAAATAAAGCTACTACTTAAATTCTAATATTGATATCATCTTATGTCAGCATCACCTACAAGACAATCTATGTATTTCTGTCCGCAGGATTTTTCTAATTCGGCTAAAACCATTTGTACTGATTTATAAGGGCCGGCTGGTTCTGAACGGCTCGCCGCCCTAAATTTTTAATTTTTGATATTTGATTTTTGATTTTCTTTTGTACCCCCAGAAGGAATCGAACCCTCGTCAGAAGCTTAAAAGGCTACTGCTTTGCCACTAAGCTATGGGGGCCTAATTCTAACCTAATAACTAAACAACCAACAACTCACAACATAAATTAAAGTTGTAAGTTGTAAGTTGTAAGTTGTAAAATTAATTATAGGCCTTCTTGTTTCAACTTCTCCAATAGCTCTTTCTGTTTTTTAGTTAGTTTCTTTGGAGTCTTTACTGTCAACTCTACATACATGTTTCCTCTTCCGTAGCCGGAAAAATGAGGAACTCCTTTTCCGAAAATTCGTAAAACTTTTCCCGATTCGGTGCCAGAAGGAATTTTTAACAAAATATTACTTTCTCCCAGGGTCGGAATTTCAATTTCATCGCCCAAAGCAGCTTGAGAAAAAGAAACTGACTGATTTAGATGTAAATCATCTCCTTTTCTTTTAAAAATTGGATGTTTTTTAACCAGAAACCGGACATACAAATCTCCAGCTTTCCCCTTTTTTCTTCCTGCCTCTCCCCTACCTGAAATTTTTATTACTTGATTTGTATCAACGCCAGCCGGAATGGAAATTTTAATATTTTCTTCATCCTTAATTCTTCCTTCACCCCTGCAGACGTTGCAAGGTTTTTCTGCTCTAAATCCTTCTCCTCCGCATTCAGGACAAACCACTACTCTGGTAAATGAGCCAAAAAATGTCCTTTTAATTTCCTGGACTTGACCAGTGCCCCTGCAGCTGAAACATTCTTTGACTTTGGTTCCCAGTTCAGCTCCTGTTCCCTGACATCGAGAACAAGTTATATATTTATAAAGAACAATCTCTTTTTCTTGATTTTCTAAAACAGCTTCCAGGGGAATTTCTATATCAATCTCAATATCTTTTCCTCTTTTCAAATCCTTTTTTCTTCGAAGACCTCCATACCCAAACATTTCTTCAACCATTTCTCCTAAGTCCCCAAAATCTCCAAAATCTCCAAAACTAAAATCAAAACCTCCATCTTTTCTAAAGGCCGAACCAAAATCAAAACCCGGCCCAGCTTCTCCTTCAAAAACTCTGCCGAATTGGTCATATTGAGCCTTTTTTTCTTTATTAGACAAAACCTGATAAGCTTCATTCAGTTCTTTAAATTTTTTTTCGTCTCCCCCTTTGTCCGGATGATATTTATGAGCTAATTTATGATAAGCCTTCCTTATTTCTTCCGGAGAAGCATTACGGGAAATGCCTAATGTTTGATAATAATCTCTCATAATTTGACTTTTGACTTTTGACTTATGACTTATGACTTATGACTTATGACTTATGACTTATGACATTATCTTGTCATTTGTCATTTGTCATTTGTCATTTGTCATTTGTCATTTGTTTTGTCGTGGTATTCTCCTTCTTCTGGCTTTTCTTTTTTACTCTCTTCGGATTTCTTTTCTTCCGTTTTCTTTTCCTGAGCAGCTTTATAAAGTTCTGTGCCCACCTTCTGAATAGCCTGCGATAACTCCTGGGTTTTATTTTTTATATCCTCTATATTATCACTATCTTTTACTTTTTTCAAAGCTTCAATTTTTTCCCCAATTTCTTTTTTTATGTCGGCAGAAATTTTTTCTCCGGCCTCCCTCAAAGTTTTTTCGGTAGTGTAAATCAAGTTATCGGCAAGATTTTTGGCTTCAATTAATTCTTGTTTTTTTCGGTCTTCTCTGGCATGCAATTCTGCTTCCTTTTTCATTTTTTCTATTTCTTCATTTGAAATGCCGCAAGAACCTTCAATCCTTATAGACTGTTCTCTGCCGGTAGCTTTATCCCTGGCTGAAACATTTAAAATTCCGTTGGTATCAATATCAAAAGTTACTTCAATTTGAGGAATTCCCCGGGGAGCAGGAGGAATGCCATCTAAGATAAATCTTCCCAGGGTTTTATTGTCAGAAGCCATTGATCTTTCTCCTTGCAGGACATGAATTTCAACCGAAGGCTGATTATCGGCAGCAGTAGAAAAAATCTGAGTTTTAGTGGTTGGATAGGTTGTGTTTTTAGGAATCAGAATAGTATTAACCTGACCCAGAGTCTCAATTCCTAAAGAAAGCGGAGTATTGTCCAAAAGTAAAACTTCTTTCATTTCGCCCTGTAAAATTCCGGCTTCTACCGCCGCTCCAATTGCTACTACTTCGTCCGGATTAATAGATTTATTCGCCTCTTTGCCAAGAAGTTTCTTAATCTCCTCCTGGATTTTAGGCATTCTGGTTTGACCGCCGACTAAAACTATTTCATCAATATCTTCAATAGTGAGTTTTTTCTCTTTTACTTCTCTTGCTTCTTCAATGGTTTTTCTGACTAATTCAATAGATTTATCAATATAATTTTTTACTAAATTTTCTAATTGAGCTCGAGTAAATTTATATAAAAGATGTTTCGGCCCGGCTGGGTCTGAAGTAATAAAAGGAAGATTGATTTCTGTTTCCAGAGCAGTGGACAATTCAATTTTTGCCCTCTCGGCAGCTTCCTTAATTCTTTGCAGGGCTAACGGGTCGCGAGAAAGGTCAATCCCCTGCTCTTTCTTAAATTGGTTGACTACCCAATTCATTATTTTTTGGTCAAAATCGTCTCCGCCAAGATGGGTATCACCGCCAACCGCGATAACATCAATCGTATCTTCTTCAATGTCTAAAACAGAAACATCAAAGGTCCCTCCGCCAAAATCATAGACTAAAATTTGCTGATCTTTTTTCTTAGTTAAACCATAGGCTAAAGCGGCAGCCGTAGGCTCATTGATTACTTTTCTAACCTTCAATCCTGCAATTTCTCCGGCCACTTTAGTCGCTTTTCTTTGAGAATCGTCAAAGTAAGCCGGACAAGTAATAATAGCTTCTTCAATAGTTTGACCCAATTTTTCTTCAGCATCCTGCTTTAATTTCTGTAGTATCTGGGCCGAAATTTCAGTCGGTTTGTACCATCTATCACCCATTTTAACCTCTACTCCCCCATCTAAAGATTCTCGAATTTCATAAGACAAAAGTTTTTTATCTTTCTGAACTTCTGAATCAGAAAACCTCCGGCCGATTAATCGTTTAATGGAAAAAATAGTATTTTGAGGGTTGGTAATTTGCTGTCTTTTGGCTAAAACTCCAACCAATCTTTCTCCGGTTTTAGTCAAAGCTACAACCGAGGGAGTAATTCTTCCCCCTTCTTTATTCTCGATAATTTTTGGTTCACCGGCTTCCACCGCGGCCATTGCCGAAAAAGTGGTACCGAGGTCAATACCTAAAATTTTACTCATAATGTCAAATGTCAAAGCTCAAATGTCAAATCGATATCAAATAATTCACTCTCAAATGATTAAAAGTTTGACATTTGGATTTTGTTATTTGGATTTTTATTTATTAGGCGGTTTTTGTTTTTACCTTTATTTTATATTTCTTTTCCGCTTCTTTTTTCAGTTTTGCTTTGGGAATTACTACTTTCAGTATTCCTCCTTCGTAAGCAGCATCTGTTTTCTCTCCAATTACCTCTACCGGTAAAGGAACCGCTCTTTTAAAATATCCTCTGCTTAATTCTTTCCGGTAATATCCCTTTCCTTTTTCTTCTTTTTTTTCTTCGGTTTTCGCCTCTACTTTTAAAACATTGTCTTTTACCTCAACCTCAATATTTTTGGGGTCAACTCCGGGAAGTTCAACTTCAGCTACCACATTACCATTATCCTCATAAATGTCCATTCGCGGAGCTCTTATCATCGGAACCCTTAATTCCCACCTTGGTCTTTCCCAAACTTCCGGCCATTCTTCTTCTTCAAAAAACCGTCCTAAATCCCAAAATGGATGATATGGAATAATCGGCATAATATTAGATTAAAAGATTTAAGTTGTCAGATTTAAGATTTAGACCTTCAATAATTTTTAATCTTAAATTTTAAATCTTAAATCTTATTTTGCGACCTTTACCCCGTCAAATAATTTTGCTTTCAGCAAAATTGCTGTAGGGCAGCATTTGACGGAGTGAACCCTATTTTGTGACCTTGACTCTGGCAGATCTGATAACTTTGCCATGCAATTTGTATCCCTTTTTAATTTCTTCCACCACCTTACCAGATGCCTCTTCTTTTAAATCCACCATTTCTGCCGCTTCGTGAAAATTGGGGTCAAAATATTCTCCAACGGCCTTTATTTCTTCTACTCCTTGATTTTTCAAAAAAACCAAAATCTGATTTTTTACTTGGAGAATTCCTTTAACATTCTCATCGTCTTTCAGGTTTTCTGGCAATTTTTTTTCTGCCAGATCGAAATTATCCAGAATTGGCAAAATTTTCAAAATTAATTCTTCTCCGGCATATTTTAAAATCTCTCCGATTCTTTCCATCTCCTCTTTTTTATAATTTAAAAAATCTGCCCTGGCCCTCTGCCAGCCGGTTAAATATCTATCTTTTTGTTTTTGACATTCTGCCAGCTTTTTTTCTGATTCTTCAATATTTAATTCTTTTTTTTCTTTGTTCTCCGAAACTTTAGCGAAAGTGGATTTTTCTTCTTCCATTTTAATAATTTTTTAGTAATTTTACCACCGAATTTATTAAATAGATATTTTTAGGATAGCTCATTCTCTTTGGTCCCAGGATAGCAAAAATTCCCCCTTGGTCGGGAAAAACAAATTTCGATGCAATGATGCTGAAATCTTTAGCTTTTGAAATTGGATTTTCCTTACCGATATAAACCCGGGTTTCTACCGGAAATTCTAAAATAAAATCTTCAATGTTTTTTTCAAATTCTTCAAGCATTTGAATGAATTTAGTAATAAACTCCGCCTCGGTAAATTCCGGTTCTTGAAAAATTTCTTTCCATCCTTCTTTCCATAAAATTTTTTCTCCCAGAAGATAACCCAGGGCCAAACCAGAAGAAGCCGAAGCTAAATTTTTAGTAACAGCCTGAATAAATTTTAGAGAGCTTCCAAGCTGTTTTTCAAACCAATTCTCTATCCCAAACTCCTCAAACTCAGCAAGTTCTTCTTCAGGTAAATTATCTACAAAGAACCGATAACCCTTATCGGTAGGAATTCTGCCCGCCGAAGTATGGGGCTGATGAAGAAAACCTTTATCGGTTAGTTTTTGCATTTCGATTCTGATAGTAGCCGGCGAAATTCCAAAATCATACTTTTTTTCAAGCAATTGAGAACTTACCGGCCTGGCCGAATTAATATATTCTGTAATTATTCCGTTTAATAGCTGGTTTTGACGTTGGGTAATCATCAGTTTCTATTATACTTTCAGCGACTTTGCCGCCTCAGATAATTACTGCGTTCGGTCGAAGTCCAAAAGTTTATTTTTGGGTTTCTCCCTCGTTTGTAATTATAGCAAAACCAAGATTAGCAGTCAAGACCTTTGAGTGATAACCAGCCCATTCTCCTTTTTTCCATGTAGATATGTTAAAATAATTTAATAACCATGAGAAGGGAAATAATATTTTTATTGATTATTTTGCTAATCGCTTTCTTCTTTAGAATTTGGCAGCTAGACACTATTCCGCCCGGTCTTTATCCGGATGAAGCAATAAACGGCAACGAAGCCATCACAGATCCCGGAAAGATATTTTATCCGGAAAATAACGGTCGGGAAGGCCTTTTTATTAATTTAATTGCCGGATCCTTTTCAATTTTCGGAATCTCTATCTGGTCAATAAGAATTATTTCGGCCTTAATCGGAATTCTAACCGTTCTTGGCCTCTATTTATTAACTAAAGAGCTATTCAACCAGGACGAGAACGGTTCTCGATTTATTGCTTTACTGGCAAGTTTCTTTCTGGCTGTTTCTTTCTGGCATGTTAATTTCAGCCGAATTGGGTTCAGGGCGATTTTGGTTCCTCTGATTTTGGTCTTCACTTTTTATTTTTTATCTGAAGGGTTCCGAAGCCAAAGAATGAGAGATTTTATTTTTTCGGGCCTAATTTTTGGTTTAGGTTTTTACACTTACATTGCCTTCAGATTGACAGTGATATTGCTACTCGTAGTTTTATTTCTATGGTGGCTAATCTATAAAAAACAAAGTCTCCAAAAAAAATTTCTGTCATTTGCCATTTGCCATTTATCATTTGTCATTTTAATTACTCTTCCGCTCGGAATTTATTTCTTAGAAAACCCTGAATATTTTGTCAGCCGGGCAGCCGGGGTTTCTGTTTTTGCCAACGAAACTCCAATTAAAGCTCTTGGCGAAAGTTTGATAAAACACCTTGGAATGTTTAATTTCTCCGGAGATTTCAACTGGCGGCATAACATTTCCGGTTCTCCAATTTTATTCTGGCCGGTAGGAATTCTATTTCTTATCGGGCTTATTATTTCTTTAAAAAATATTTTTACATTTTTAAAAGACTACAACCCATCCACTGCCCGACAAGGAAAAGATAAAAAATATTTTCTATTTTCTACTTTCTGTTTTCTATTAAGCTGGTTCTTTATAATGTTATTACCCGGTATTTTAACTTCGGAGGGAATACCTCACTCTTTAAGATGTATTGGGGCTATTCCTCCTACTTTTATTTTTACAGCAATCGGATGCGAGTTTTTGATTAGAAAAGTCAAAGAAAAAGTTAAAATAAAAAGGGGCTTTTTAAGTTATAAATTAATAATTTCGGCTTTAGTTTTATTAGTAATTTCATTTATTTTTGCTCAATATTCTCGCTATTTCATTTTGTGGGGGAAATCTCCCGAAGTTGAAAATGCTTTTTCTAAAAATTATGTAGAAATTGGCAATTATCTAAATGACTTGGAGCCGGGGATTCAAAAATATGTAATAGTAAATCAATCCGGAGTACCGGTTCCCTATCCTGCAGGCCTCCCGATGCCGGCTCAAACAATAATGTTTGCTGAAAGAACAAAATTTAAAACCCCAAAATCCATCTATCTATTGCCAGAAGATTTAGAGGAAATTAAAATAAAAAATAAAGGAGCAATTGTATTGATGCAATACGATAAAGATTTAATTTTGGAACTATGGAAGAAGTTTCCTCAAGGAGAAATTGAAGAAAAAAATGGGGTCTGGGTATATCATATAGAAACTTATTGAAACTAATAGAAATTTGCTCGCTCCGCTCGCGAAATTAATTAACAATAAATTTCTATAAATTTCGTTCCGAACGAAGCGGGGAATAAGTTTCTAAAAATTTTTATCGGAAATATGTCCTCTCGTCTAACCAATGTTATTGCAGCCGGACTTCTAATTCTTATGGGGTTAGTGGCTTTTTTTAGCATGAGAGGTGATTCAGCTACTATGGATGAGTTAGCTCATATTCCGGCCGGTTATTCTTATTTATCCCAGAAAGATTTCAGAATTAATCCCGAACATCCGCCTTTAGTAAAAGATATAGCCGCTTTACCGCTCTTATTTTTAAATCTTAATTTTCCCAAAGATAGTCCTGCCTGGAAAGATGAAGTTAACGGCCAATGGTGGTTAGGTTCTGAATTTTTATATCATTCCGGAAACGACCCGGACCAAATTATTTTTTGGTCCAGGATTCCAATGATTTTAATTTTAATATTTCTGGGCTGGTTTTTGTTTAAATTTTCAAAAGATTTCTTCGGGAATAAAACAGCTCTTTTGGTTTTAACTCTTTTTACTTTTTCTCCCACTTTCATAGCTCACGGCAGATTGGTTACCACTGATGTTGCTGCTGCTTTGGGGACGGTATTGGCTACTTATTTTTGGTTAAAGTTCTTAAAAAATCCTCAAAAAAAGAATATAATTTTTGCCGGTCTTGCTTTCGGAGTCGCATTGCTTCTTAAATTTTCTTTAGTTCTACTTCTTCCATTTTTCGCCATAATTACCATCTGTTATGCGATTTTGGGGAGAAGATCTCTCTTAAAATACGTTGGTTGGGCTATTTTGGCAGGAGTAATTGGACTAGTTTTTATAATCTGGCCGGTTTATCAATTTCACATTTTAAATTATCCGGCAGAAAGACAACTTTCAGATACCATTCATATTTTAGAATCTTCTCCCATGGGATTCTTAAAAAGTCTCTGTATCTGGATGGCAGATAAACCCGGAATTCGGCTCCTCGGTCATTATCTTTTGGGACTTTTAATGGCAACCCAGAGAACAG